>SDBV01005631.1_pt1 | contig 17631 bp, 13 predicted proteins | sample 2277081 | NCBI WGS metagenome assembly SDBV01 (sample SAMN10402039, study PRJNA504765) | marine sediment metagenome | isolation source: marine sediment core GS10_PC15, 223 cmbsf | place: Arctic Ocean: Southern Knipovich Ridge | collected 2010 | reverse complement strand
TAAATGGATCAATGTTCTCGGAGACGGTAATATTGTAAATATTTCATGTGCTGACGGTCATCCTGCAGAATTTATGGACTTGAGTTTTGCCATTCAGGCTCTTTCTGCAAAATATGTAGCTGATAACCATAAAAAGCTGGATAAGGCTGTTATAATGGTTCCTTCAGAAATTGATAATAGTGTTGCCAATTTAAAATTACAGAGTATGGGTATAAAAATAGATACTCTGACGGTTAATCAGGAGGAATATCTTTCGGGATTTACTATTGCATAGGGTAATAAGCACTTGTGTTGTTTTAATGATGTGTACAGACGCACGGCCGTGCGTCTCTACGTTCAATAACATCTTTTCCGGTGTTACCTATAGAGCTTTTTTGAAATGGACCTCACCATGTCTATAATCTCTTCCTCATCTTTAACCCTTCTGTTCTCCATTAATATTTCTCCATCACAGATTACTGTATCTACACAACTTCCATTTGCTGAATAAACAAGGTTGGAAATAAGGTTGTGGGAGGGAACAAGTTCCGGAGCGCTCTTGTTCAGAAGAAGGCAGTCAGCGTGTGCTCCTTCCTTAATTTCTGAAGACAGCTGTGGGAATATCGATGCATCTCTACCTGCTGCAATCTCAAAGATCTCTTCTGCTTTCATAATCTCCGGATCATTATTATGAAATTTCTGCAGTAGAGCTGCAATTTTCATATCTTCAAACATATCCAGATTGTTATTTGATGCGCAACTGTCTGTCCCCAGCATCATTTTGATGTTTCTCTTTTTAAATTTAGTAAATGGGAAAACACTTCCTGTGGCAATCTTCATATTTGAAACAGGATTATAGACAACTGTAACATTGTATTCGGCCAAAAGGTCTATTTCATGTTCATCCAGCCATATTGTATGGGCTGCGATAAGATCAATATCCAGTAAACCTGTTTGTTTTAACAGTTCTATCGGACGAAAACCATATCTTTCAATACAATCAGCTACTTCCTTTTCTGTTTCACACAGGTGAATATGGACAGGGATTCTATTGGAGCTTGCCAGATTTGCAATCCATTCAAGACTATCTTTTGATAGAGTGTATATTGAGTGTGCAGCAAGAGATAAGCTGTTTTTTATTGAGGTAGTAGTATTTTCAATTGTGGTGATACATTCTTCTTTCATCTCTTTCGCTTTTGCAGGATCGAAAAAATCAAATAAGGCAGGCCCTGAGTTCGATTTTATTCCTGAGTCAATATATGCTTTTTGACTCATCTCAAAGTTAAAATACATATCATTACAAAAAGTTGTTCCCGATTTTATCATTTCAAGAGATGCAGCCCTGGTTCCCCAGTAAATAGCCTCTGGTGTCAGCTTTGCTTCTGCAGGCCATATTTTCATTTCAAGCCAGGGCTGAAGTTTCATATCGTCTGCATAGCCTCTTAATAGGGTCATACCAGAGTGGGTGTGCCCATTTTTCAGGGAGGGAACAAGAAACTTTCCTTTGGCATCAAATATTTTTGCTGATGGGTCATTTATATTCTGCTCAATATGTGAAAATCGGCCATTGCTTATTAAAACATCCCTTTTTAAACCTTTAAGAACAGCATTTTTTATCAATAAAGTTTTTTGCGATATGTCGACTTTTGATTTACTCACTTATTAAAGCTCCAGTATACTCATTCTTTCAATATTGTATTAAAAAGTTACAGCTGCAAAATAACTACTGCATATATTTTCCTAAGATGATGAAAATATATGCAGAGGGTTCATGACTTTTCTCCTGTAACCCTTTACAATGTTGGCAATTGCATTTAAACATATTTAAACTAAATACTAAAGTGTAGTGCTGTGATGATATTTTACAGCACTGTTAATAATATTGGGAGTTATTCAATGGAATTTGATTTAAAAAGTCTTCACCCCCTGGAAATCAGGTTGTTAAGGCATGTATCCAAGAATGAAAAAATTACAACTGAGCGGATAACCGGGGAACTGTCTTACAAGCTTGGGCAGTGTAATCAGGCTTTCAGCTGGCTTTCAGCAAAGTCTTATATTGTTGAAACAAGCCGTATCTTACGTATTCTCTATGAGATTACAGGAACAGGTAAAGACTATGTCTCTTTGGGTACTCCGGAAGTAAGAATTATTAATCTTTTAAAAGATAAAGGCTCTATGAAGATGCCTGCGATAGCGGGTGAACTTGGACTTGAAAATAAGGATGTGGGTTCTGCTTTCGGACAGCTTTCCAAGGAAGGTATTTTGAAAATGGATGGTGACAAGAATGTAGAAGTCACGAATAAGGACCTTCCTGTCAGAATTACTCTTCTTGAGTCTCTTTTATCCAAAGGAATGGAAAGCGGGATTTTAGATGAATCTGATTTTACGACCGAAGAGCTCATCGTCATAAAGGCTAACAGTAAAAAGCGGGGGGCAGTGGCATCTCCTTTTAAAATTATAGAAAGGGAAGATCTTGTTTACAAGCTGACAGATGATGGTGAAAAAGTGAGGGCTCTTCTTCTTGAACAGGGGCTTACGGGTGAAGAGATTGGCGGTCTCACTCCGGAAATGTTATCCACAGGTAGTTGGAAGGGCAGGGAGTTCAGAGAATATAATATCAATACTCCTCCAAGCCGGGTTCTACTTGGTCGAAGAAATCCATACAGTCAATATCTGCAGTGGGTAAAAGACAAGCTTTCTTCTCTTGGTTTCGAAGAGTTTGACGGTCCTCTGGTTGAGACTGAATTCTGGAATGGTGATGCCCTTTTTATGCCTCAGTTTCACAGTGCCAGGGATATTCATGATGTTTATTATCTGAAAAATGCCGCCTCTGCCAAAGAAATTGAACAACCCTGGTTAGACCAGGTTGCTGAAACCCATGAAAATGGCTGGGAGACAGGAAGTCGTGGCTGGGGCTATAAGTTTGACAGAGATTTTACCCGAAGGCAGGTCCTTCGTAGTCAGGGTACAGTTCTTTCTGCAAAACAGCTGCAAAAGGCTAAAATTCCTGGAAAATATTTTGGTGTGGCACGCTGTTTTAGATATGATCAGGTCGATGCAACTCACGGCGCTGATTTCTATCAGACCGAGGGAATTGTTCTTGGTGAAGATGTAAATCTAAGAACCTTGCTTGGGCTGCTTAAGATGTTTGCAGAAGAGATTGCCGGCGCAGAAGAGGTAAGATATGTGCCTGGTTATTTTCCTTTTACAGAGCCCTCTATAGAAGTTCATATTAAACATCCTGTACTTGGCTGGTTTGAGCTTGGCGGCAGCGGCATCTTCCGTCCTGAGGTTACAAAAGCCATGGGAATTGATGTTCCTGTACTTGCATGGGGGCTGGGAATTGACAGAATGGCTCTTATGCATCTTGGTCTCAATGACCTGCGTGAGCTCTTTACACCGAATATCGAAAATGTACGCCTCAGGAGGAGCAAATAATCATGCCGAAAATTGAAGTTAACCGTGAAAAGTTTTATGGTTTAATTGGAAAATCATATACTGATGATGAACTCGAAGCCATTCTTCCATGTGCTAAGGCAGAACTCGACGATTTTGATAATGATGAAGGAATTCTTAAGATTGAACTTAACGATACAAACAGGCCGGATTTGTGGTCTACAGTCGGTCTTGCACGGCAACTAAGAGTCTATGAGGGAGGTAAAAATCCGGGATATAATTTCTTCTCGAATTCAGAAAAAGCCCTTGATGCAGGAAAGAGGATTGTCAAGGTTGATCCGGGCATAAAAGCTACAAGACCTTTCATGGCAGCCTTTGCTGTTACAGGAAAAGTCATTGATGATACAACTCTGAAGGATCTTATTCAAACTCAGGAAAAATTATGCTGGAACTATGGGCGTAAAAGAAAATCTATCGCAATGGGTGTCTATAGAAGTGATTTGTTTAAATATCCGGTTATGTATAAAGCAGCCGATCCTGACAAGACAAAATTTATTCCCCTTGGAATGGATAAGGAGCTGACCCTTCGTGAGATAATTAAGGAGCATCCCAAAGGACAGGAATTCGGTCATATTGTTGAAAATGATCTGAAATATCCATTTATTACAGATGCAGAGGGGAAGGTCTTAAGTTTCTCGCCTGTAATAAACAGCTCTGAGATTGGTGCTGTAGAGGTGGGGGACGAGAATCTTTTTATTGAGCTAACCGGTACGGACCTTCCTTCGCTTATATTAACAGCCTCTATTGTGGCCTGCGATCTTGCGGATGATGGATTTACTATTCTTCCTGTAAGAGTAGAATATTCCTATGAGACAGAGCTTGGAACAAGCATAACAACTCCCTATTATTTTCAGAAAAGTATGACTGCAGATATTAAATACGCCAGAAAGCTACTAGGTTCAGATCTATCAGCAGAGCAGATGAAAAACGCTCTGAATCGAATGGGAATTAAAACCAGTATTGAGGGTGAAGAAATTAGGATTGAGGTTCCGGAATACAGGAACGATTTTCTCCATTCTGTTGATATTATTGAAGATATCATGATGGGTTGTGGCATGGATAGTTTCGGACCGATTATGCCTTCAGATTCTACAGTAGGCCGGATAAGCCCGGAGGAAGAGTTTGCCAGAAGAGCAAAGGATATTCTTATAGGTCTGGGCTTTCAGGAAATGATCTATAACTATCTTGGCTCCCGAAAGGACTACATCGAAAAAATGAATATAACAGGGGATAAGCTTATACAGATTATAAATCCCATGACCGAAAGCTATGAATTTGTCAGAGCAAGTATTATACCATCACTGATGAATTCTGAATCAGTCTCAGGCAATGCAGTTTACCCCCATAATATCTTTGAAATTGGAAAGGTTGCTTTTCTGGACTCTGATGATAACTCTGGTACGGTTACGAAGAACTCTCTTGGATTCTTTAGTGCTGACAGAAGTGAAGGATATAATCAGGTTAGCAGTAGTGTGTCTGCAGTTTTCTATTATCTAAATAAGGAATATGAGCTGGTAGAACTGGATGATCCCAGATTTATTAAAGGCAGATCTGCACAAATAGTATATAGGGGTAAGAATGTAGGAGTTTTTGGTGAAGTATCCCCGCAGGTCCTTGAGAACTGGGGAATACAGATGCCAGCTACCTGCTGTGAAATAGATCTTGATATATTAATGGAGGAATAGACAATGGGTGTTGTTACAGAAGCCGTTCAATTAAGATGGGAAGAAGATTGCAATATTATTGTAGGACAATCTCATTTTATTAAAACTGTAGAGGATATCCCTGAGATTTTGATCTCCTCTGTTCCTGGTATTGAGTATGGTCTTGCATTTTGTGAGGCCTCAGGGCCATGCTTAATTCGAACAGAAGGTAATAATGAAAAACTTATAAGCGAGGCTGTCGGTTGTGCCGAAGCAGTGGCAGCAGGACATACTTTTTTTCTTATAATAAAAAATGCCTATCCCATAAACGTACTTAATCAGATTAAAAACTGTCAGGAAGTAGTCTCCATTTTTACAGCTACTGCAAACCCTTTACAGATACTTGTTGCAGAAACCGATCAGGGCAGGGGCATAGTTGGTGTTATTGACGGATATCCTCCAAAGGGTGTTGAGAAAGCAGAGGATAAAGCTGATAGAAAAAAACTATTAAGGACTATTGGTTATAAGATAAATTAATAATTACAGATCTTATTCTACCCAGGGGTTTCGAATAGGAAGGCTACTAGCTTCAAAATCACGGACATTTCTGGTGACTAAAACCAGATTGTATGTATAGGCTGTAGCCGCAATTAAACTATCTATAGACGCCAGAGGTATTCCTTTTTTCTCTGCTTTTCCTTGTATAATTCCCCAATTTTCAGCAACTGTCAGATTAATTGAATAAATTCGATTATCGTAATCTTCAAGTAACGAATTTAACCAGTTTGCCAGCAAGTCTTTCCTCTTTGAATCAGGAAGTTTTGTTAGACCTTTTCGGACTTCGCCGATTGTAATTACACTTAAGTATAATCTTTCACTTGGAGTGTTGTTTATCCAATCAATCACATTAACATCCGGTGTTGGTTTCACAAGTTCTGAGATAACACAGGTATCTAAAAGATAATTCAAAACTCAATATCCCTTGGAAAATCTTTTTGTCGTTCAAATTCAAAACCAGCTTCCAGTTTTGGACAGTTTAGCAAAAATTCTTTGAAGGATGGTTTGCTTGAAATCAGGTCTTCGTATTCATCAACAGAAACAACAACAACAGCATTTCGACCTCTACGAGTTACGTACTGTGGCCCAATTTTCAAAGCATCCTCAACAATTTTGCTAAATTTTGCTTTAGCGTCCTGCAGTTTCCACGTTGTTCCCATTTTTCTCCTCCTTAGTTACTAGTCAGACTAGTTTGATTAGTAGCTTTTGTCAAGTCTGAAAATGAATTTTTGAATGAAATATATATTTGAATATAATTATTGAACCATATAAGGAAGCCTGATAAAATCTGATATCATGGTAAAATTATATAACTTAAGGTAAATTTAAAAGAAGAATCATCTGGAAGTTGGGTAGTTGATCTTGGTTATGTTTCTTCAACGGACACAGATCTAAAATTCCCAGTTCAATATACTAATTATCAGGAGAATGGTTTTTTTTATATTCACCACTGTGGTTTAATCTTAAGGCTGGGGAAAAAACAGATATTAGAATAAAGTTACCGGGGTATAAAATTGCTTTCATTTGGTTATAAAATTAATTTAACTTTCTATTTGATTCTTTTTGAAATTAGGGTGATAATTAGATATCATTATCAGGGGTTATGCAATGAAAAAAGTACTTATAATCGGAGATTCTTCACTTTTTAGAAATTATCTGGGTAATAAATTGTCTGAATATGGAATAGAAGTGTCTCTTGGTCTGAATGGCCTTGACGGCTTTTTAAAAATGAGAAGTGAAATACCTGATCTTATTATAATGGACTACATGATAAGTCGGAAAAGTAGTATGGAAGTCCTGGCTGATAAGAAGAATAATAAGAATACGGCTCCAATCCCTGTTATAATGATAGCAACTAAAGTAGATCAGCGTAATGTTGTCGAAATGGCCAGTGCAAATGTAAAAAAAATCCTCTCCAAGCCTATTAATATGGACGGCCTTCTTAAAACCATATCCGAATTCATTGGTGTTGAAATAAAAGTTGATGATACCCAGTGCATTATCGAATCTCATTTTAATGAGGACATGCTTTTTATTGAAGTTTCCCAGGGTCTGAATGCCGAGAAGGTTGAACTGCTTAAGTTTAAACTGACTGAACTACTTCATTTGTACGATGTAAGCAGGCCCAAAATACTACTGATGATGTCAAATATTGATTTTCCTGAAAATGCCAGACCTAAATTAAGAAGGCTTCTTGAGGTTATTCAGGAAAACGTGCAATCTAATCCAAGGATGATTCAGATACTTACAAGTACCAGTGAGATACTAAGTTATCTTGCTACAACTGACTATGCGGATATTTCTGTTGTAGATAATTTGCCGGAGGCAATGGACAATCTTCTTGGTATAAAACCAGATGACTTTGCTCATGATGGAGTTGTTCACGAAAAACTCCTTACTGCAAGTAGCCAGGTTAAAGAGGGAGTAGAGACAGTTCAGATGGGATATGATGGTGAAGGGTCAGAAGAAAAAGAGTCTCACAACAGCATTTTTCAGAGTAAAGCACTTATAGCTATTGTAGATGATGACATTGTTATAAGAGAATTGATCAAGAATGTTTTTTCTGAAACAGCCTGGGACCTGCGTACGTTTGAGAATGGTAAAGAGTTTCTTATCGCAGAAAAATCATCTAAATTTGATCTTATTTTTCTGGATCTGATGATGCCGGAGGTTACAGGGTTTCAGGTCCTTGAGTATCTAAAAAAGCAAAATAAGAAACTTCCTATAGTTGTGTTGTCTGCACTTTCACAGAAGGAAACAATTACCAAGGCTATTGGGCTGGGAATAAAGAGCTATATGACAAAGCCGCTTAATCCGGAGGGGCTGCAGAATAAAGCTGTTGAGATTCTAAGCAGCACTTTCTAGCCTGTACTATGAGTGTTAATGCCTTATTCAAGAATATAATTCTCGAATCTCCTGTAGGCATAGTAATACTAGGTAGAACTGGTAAAATACGTTTTAGTAATAAAATATTTAGATCTCTTATTCCTAATGTAAAGGAAGTAAAGGATTATGATTTTAAGTTGATAATTCATTCCGATGATCGTGATAAATACACAAATGATTTTAATGAACTGATTAATGGAATCAGGACATCTTTCTCTGGAGATTACCGGTATAATAAAAATGATGGCAATTCAGGATGGCTCAGGTTTAGAGTTTCTTCTGTGCAGGAGGATGCAAATGCCAATTGGTATATTGCAGTCTTTATAGAGGATATAACCAGCCAGAGAGAGTATGAACTGCGTCTGAAGGAAGAGAAGGGGGAAGCAGAAAGGTCGTCACAAATAAAATCAGATTTTCTGGCAAACATGAGCCACGAAATAAGAACTCCTATACATACAATAATAGGGATGTCTGAGCTTATGGGTGAAACAAAGCTCGATAAAGAGCAGCAGGAGTATTCCGAGCAGATAGAGTATTCTGCCGATGTTCTTCTTGGTTTGATAAATGATATCCTTGACTTCTCAAAAATAGAAGCAGGAAAACTCCATCTGGAAGAGATTAATTTTAATCTCCATGATATGGCTGAGAATGCTGTAGATATGATAGCTCTCGAAGCTCACAAGAGGGGTCTTGAAACTGCAATATTTATAGATAATGATGTTCCATTTCTTCTTAAAAGTGATCCCATACGTCTCCGTCAGATTATTGTTAATTTGTTTAATAATGCCGTTAAATTTACTCACATGGGATCAATCCTGGTACGAATTGCACTGGTTGAAGATCTTGGAGATAGTGTGAAACTCAAATTCAGTGTGGTTGATACAGGAATTGGTATTCTCGATGAAAAGAAAGATAAACTGTTTAAAGTATTCTCCCAGGTTGATTCATCCACAACCAGAAAGTTCGGTGGTTCGGGTCTGGGCCTGTCTATATCAAAAAATCTTGCAGAGATGATGGGTGGACAGATTGGTGTGGACAGTGAGTTTGGAAAAGGATCTACATTCTGGTTTACGGCTATTATGGGTAAACAGCCTGTTACAGAGATGTCACCCAGGCTCATAATCCCTCAAATAAATATACAAGTTCTTCTTGTTGATGATAATCAGGAGATACGTGGTTTCCTTCGGAGTTATCTTGAATCTGCTGGCTGCAGAGTGTATGAAGTATCTGACGGTATGTCTGCCCTTGAGTTCCTTCGGGATCGAAGTGGAACTAAGGACCAGGTTGATCTCTGTTTGATAGATCTCATCCTTCCCGGAATGGATGGATGGCAGATTGCCAGTGAGATTCATTCTGATAATACAATTTCTTCCATAAAACGAATACTCCTGAGTCCCACTGGTAAAAGTGCCGATGAGGCAAAGATGAAGCTTCTTAACTGGTTTGATGGTTATCTGCATAAACCTGTGAAAAAGAAAGTATTCTTTAGCGAGATTGTTAAAGTATTAAATAAATCAGATGAAATTATTGATGAGATATCACCGGTGGAAGAAGTTGAGGAGCTTGAAGAGCTTGTTGAAGAAGCAGCAGTTGCAAAGATTCTTGTTGCTGAAGACCATGCTGTAAACCAGGTTTTATTCAAAACTATCCTTGAAAATATAGGGCATAAAGTTGATATCGCCAATAACGGACTTGAAGCCGTAGAGGCAGTGAAACAGAATTCTTATGATATTATTTTTATGGATGTACAGATGCCGGAAATGAACGGCTATGAAGCAACTGTTGAAATTCGTAAGTCGGGGATAAAAACTCCTGTTGTAGCAGTTACTGCAAGTGCAATAAAAGGTGAAAGGGAAAAGTGTCTTTCTGTTGGTATGACAGATTTTCTTACAAAACCATTTAAAAAGATAGATCTAATTCCTGTTTTGGATAAATGGCTTAGCGGTCCTGATGAGTTGGATAATTCCAGTACTGCATCTGAAACACCTGATTCAATTTCCAACAATGAGATTTTTGATTTTAATCATGCTGTGGAAATCTTTATGGGAAAAGAAAATGTTGTTCTTAATCTGCTTGTAGGATTTATCGCTAAAGTTGAAGGCCAGCTTGAAAATATGTATCAGAGCCTGAAAAATGGTGATTTTGATGCTTTAAGACAGGATGCTCATTCGATAAAAGGGGGATCTTCAAACTTGTATATAAAACGTCTTTCTTCTGCAGCAAATGATCTGGAAACTGCAGCTTTAGATAAAAATATCCAATGCACCGAGCTGATAGATAGAGTAAAAAAAGAATTTGATGATTTCTTAAAAGTCAAAAAGAAGATTACCGGATAAAAACAACATTTTCCCACCCTGATTCAATTAAGATAGATCTAATAAAATCCTTTCCTCTCTCCTCTGCATTTTTTAGTACACCATCTTCAACCACTCTTACTCTTATTTTGCTTTCGACATAGTCCGTAATTTTCTTCCAGTTCATAGGGTCAACATCCAGATCCGGATATGAATATCTTGTGCTGTCAGTATCTTCTATTATAAATTTTGTAATTACTATTGCGGGTATTCTGAGAGTGATGTTATTTTCATCTACCATAATATGTTCTTTGCTCATATCATTTTCCAGGTTAAATCCGGCTTCGACTATGGATGTTATTACCACAAAATCATAATTTTCATATTCAGGATTTATTCCAATTGATTGGCATAGATCATAAAGCCATAGATCCTCGTTTTCAGTTTCTGTAAGAAAATTTCCTTTTGCCCGCTTTGATAGTATTTTTCTCCATGGTGTATCTTTATCGATAAAATCGAATGGGAATACAGACTTGTATATATATTCCACTGTTGAGAGGGTAGAAACCTTACGTATTTTTGTAAGTATTATTTCTGTAGATGATGATTTTTTATCATATGTGAAGGGTAGACCAAAACTAAAATCTGGTATGGCAAATTTAAGAATAAATGCTACTACAGTTAATGTTAAAAGAACAATCAACAATAATTTTACTAATTTACCTGTTTTTTTGCCATTTGATTTATTTGGCACTGATATTCCTCCACTGGAAATATACATTTTCAATTCCATAAACCGAAAATATTTTTAGTATCATCTCTTCTGCATTATTTTTCGCTTTTAGAAGTATACCTCTTTCAATTGCATCGGATATTATATCCTCCTTGCTCTTAACTATCTCATCATAGTAATCCAGGCGCGAGACCTTATCTCCCCACTCTTTTACAAAAAACTGATGTATACTGCCTTCATCTGCATCTACCAGAAGGACCTCCGGTTCAGGAAGGATAACCTGTATATCTCCGTTTGTTATATTTCTAATCTCAATTCCCTTTGTTAGATCAATCCCTGCACTAATTATAAGATCAATAGAAAAAAGAAGGCGTTTATCGAGATGCTTAAACCCTAAGAATCTTGCTTCCTGTCCTACATAGATTACCTCTCTGTAGATATATTCAATTGTAGGAAGTTCCAGTATGCCTCTTATCTGATTCTCGATAACAGGTTTGGATGTAGTTGTTTGTGCCATGCAGGAGACCAGCCATGATACCAGCACTGATAGTATTAACGCATGAGTTAATTGCCTAAACGAGTTTTTTTGCTTCATATCTCTCCAGTGCCCATAGGGTATACTTTTTTACTCTCTTTTCAGGGTCGTTCTTCAACTCTTCCAAAATTGGAAGACCCAGAGGAGAATTCAGATGGTCCAGAGCTCTAACTACCTGTATACGAATCTCTTCGGCAGGATCTTTTGCCGCTAGAATGATACCACGGTATGCTGCCTTTGTCCCTGCCATCATTAGGAATTCAGCTGCTTTTTTCCTTATGATCGGATTTCGATGAGCAAGTTGTCTAATGCGGAGATCAATGATACCTGAGTCCTCCAGAATAGATACTGCATGTTTATGAAGTATTTTACTTTCTTTGAAAAGCAATTCTTCAATAATTGTTTCTACTTTATCTCCCATCAGCTTAATAGCCTTAATGATGTTCTCTCTAATTACAGGGGTTGTTTTATCCATAAAATTCAGGATTTTTATTACTTCTTCCTGACTGTCTTTTTTACTGAGAGTAATTATACTTTCTTCAACCAATTCAATGTTTTCCTCTAACTTTGAAAGTATAATATCTATGGCCACCTTAGAATCAGAAACTGCCAGACCATGGAGAACAGCACTTTTTACTGGTAAACTTTCATTCTTATCAAATAGAGTCTGCTTAAGAACCAGAATTGTCTCTGGATTTGCAATGATACCAAGTGTTTTTCCTACTTCCTTTCGGACATGTTCAACAGGATCCCTTAAAAGTTTAAAACAGGAAGAGAGAAACTCTCCTTTATTATAGTCTGTTAGCGCCCATACTGCTGCTACTCGTACATCCGGATTACTATTCTTCAGGGCTTGTTTTATTTCAGGTAAAAAGCTTTTACATTCAGTCTCAGGCAAAGCTGCAATAAGATGTGCCATTGAAGCAGCATCACCGAATGATAAAATATTTTTAACTTTATCCCTGAATGTTTGAGTGTCATTTTCTATTAGTAGTTGTGAGTACTGTTTTGCTTCCTCCAGGGGAAGTATAGAGAGATTTTCAAGGATGTATTGGGTGCAGTGGGGTAATTGTAAGGCTCCTAATAGCTTTATAGCTTCCATTCGAATACTATGAGACAATTTATCATTTTCAGACCTCAGTATATCGATTATTTCAGGTAAGACAGTGAATACAGGGAATTGAATTAAGGCTTTTTTAAGTTCGACCTTTGATTTGTATTTTTCGTCTTTAAGAAAATCCAGCAATGTAGGAACAAAAATATTTTCCCGATTTTTTGGAAGTTTATCAAGAATCCATTCCTGAAATTTATAATCATATTTGCGCCTCTTAATTTCAGAATTCAATAGTATGAGTGCTGCATCGTTTCCTCGCTTGCATGTACATAGCATTGAGTTTTCATAAATTTCTCTGTATGGATGAATACTCTCTCTGTTCCTGGAGAGATTTATTACTTTTTGTATAAGATCTGTAATTATATTGCGATTCCCATTTCTGATAAGAATTCTTGATGCCAGTAGTAGTGATCCAGGGAGAATATTGTTGTCAGACAGATCTATGAAAGTTGTGCAATCTACACCAACTGCTATTTGTAATATAGAGTATGTGTCTTCGAATCCCTTTGCATAACCGGGATCAGCTGATAAAAACAATCTTCTTAGAGATCCATTATTAGAGAGGAATCTTGATGCATAGAGCTCCAGTTCTTTGTTACCTGTTTTCATAAACTCAATAGCAATGTTTTCATCCTGTTTTGATTCAGGATTCAGGAGTTCAATTAAATGAAGCTGTTGTGTAATCTCTAACTCGAATGGGGCAATTTTATAGAGGTCCTGAAGGTCCCTGGTAATTCTTTCCCTTGCAGCTTTTCTGACTACGAATGATGGATCATTTAGAATCAATGATTCCAGGATCTTATACAATTTTTCCCGATTGACAGTATTAAACAATCTTACTGCTGTAATTCGAACTAGTACACTTGGATCCCTGAAGCTTTCCCAAACAGCCTTCCTGCTTCGCTCCCCTTTGTCATGGATTAGAATATTGACAGCAAAATAACGGGACTTCCATTCAAAATCACCCATCATTTCATTGATCTCGTCTACATTATTACTAAAAAATTTAAGGGCTCCTTTACCGTCAAATTCTTCTCCATTTCCTGAGAGGGCAATTTTTCTGAGAACTAAAAATTCCCCGCTTTTATCTATCCATTCTGATAATACCGGCCTGAGTCCGGGTTTTTTTAGAACAGTTGTCATTATAGTAAAGAGGCTTTTATCAGGAGAGTACTTTAGTACTCGGACGATCTCTTTTTTGTTTCCTCTTTTCTTAATTAGATTGATCCAGAGATCATCCAGACCAAGAAGAACCGGCAGGTTAAGGCCATAGCTTATTGAAAGTTTTTCAATGTAAGACCCAAAGAATAGTTTAATCCTGTCTGAATAGCCAGAAGTAAAATTTTGTTTGCTTATATCTATACGGATTTTCCTTTTAAAGAAAAAATATGTTAGTAAAATAATAAAAAGAATTACCCCGCTAATCAGTAATACAATAATAGTGACAAAATTCATTTTAATCTCCTAATATTTTCAAGAAACAATATTTCTCTGCTCTTAAAGAAAAAAGGCCGCTTTGAATTAACAATAAGAACTCCATTTCCTTTTTCCCCGAGGAGTAATGGGACTGCAAGGCCACTTTCCATAGTGTCAGATAATAAGAGCTCTGCAAAGGGGCTTGGTTTTCTGGTATTAAGACATACAATTTCTCTTGAATCCTGCAAAAAACTGACCAATTCTGATTGTTCCATGAGAATCTTTGGAACTGCAGCAAACCCTTTCTTGATTGTAAGTTTCAGACTATTATCCGTTTTCTGGTTTAGGTAAAAACAACAAAGGTCCGGCTGCAGTGCACTATTTGTATATTCAACAACAATTTCAAAAAGCTCTTCGGTTGATTCAGCCTGATGAAATAATTTTCCTGCTTCTAAAAGAAGATCGGTGTAATTAACCCTCATTTGTTACATAGCTCCTCTATAATGAAGAAGTTTCTGCATGCTTATTGCATTTTGGATGGCTTGTCCCTTATAGTGATTATTAAATGCTATGAATATCCTTTTTGACTGATCAAGTAGATTATTAATGTCCTCATATTTTTCATGCAGTTCTTTACTGCTGTATAGGTAATCATATCTGCAGACGTTGTCTCCTGACCACCAATTTTTTTTGTTTCTACCATGTAATCTTATGTATAAATTATTCCCTGTTTTGTAAATAGAATTATTAGGGAGTTTATCGAGAATCGGCATGTCTGTAGATACTATTCCGATACTTCGTTTTTTAAGTTCATTAATGACTCTTTTATTTTGCCATCCGATGTTTCTGAATTCGGTAAACAATGGGAGTGACCGCATACTGTCACAGAGTCTGGAAAGATAGATTCTATTATCAGGATTGTAATGAAAACTAAAAGGGAATTGAAGCAGTACACCTCCGAGTTGTCCATTTTCATTGAGTACTGACAGATTGTCGGCAAACTCAACTGCATCACTTTCCCATTCTTTATCTCTCGAATGTGTCAAATTTTGATGAGCTTTTATTGTAAAAATAAAATTTTCGGGTACTTTCGATGACATATTAAGAAGGGTATTTCTCTTTACCTTTTGATAATAGGAGAAATTCAGTTCCACAAAATTGAAATACTGTGCATAGTATTCCAGAAAATCATCCCCAGCCATTTTTTCCGGGTAGAATATACCTTTCCAGTCAGAGTAAGAATATCCGCTGGTGCCTATATAAATTTTTTCCATAACAAAGTCTCAGGGGATTGAATATTCCATACTTTTACGGTAGAATCCCACGCTGAATAGTGAATCGGGCGAAATCTGCTATGAGATCTTTTCTTCAACTGTTCAATAATAACATGAGAACACACAGCCTTCAAGAAAAAAAGAGGGCTATCTATAAATTGCGAGGTATAAGTTTCTATGAAGACAGATATTTCTAAAATGAGAAATATTGGTATTAGTGCCCACATTGACTCGGGTAAAACAACTTTAACAGAGCGTATTCTGTTTTATTGTAAAAAGATACATTCTATCCATGAAGTTCGTGGAAAGGACGGAGTCGGCGCAACCATGGACTCAATGGAGCTGGAGAAAGAGAGAGGTATTACAATTGCTTCTGCTGCAACCAGTGTTAACTGGAAGGGATATAATATCAATATCATTGATACTCCCGGACACGTGGACTTTACAATTGAAGTCGAGAGGGCTTTGAGAGTTCTGGACGGTGCCGTACTGGTTCTTTGTTCAGTAGCCGGTGTTCAGTCCCAGTCCATTACTGTTGACCGGCAAATGAAGAGGTATAATGTTCCAAGGATTGCATTTGTAAATAAATGTGACCGTACCGGTGCAGACCCCCTTAAGGTTAAAGACCAGTTAATAGAAAAATTGGGACATAATGCAGTTATGATCCAGCTCCCCATTGGACTGGAAGACAAACATGAAGGTATAATAGATCTTGTTACTATGAAGGCAGTCTATTTCCAGGGTCCTGATGGTGAGGATCTTGAAGTAACTGATATTCCTGCTGATCTTCTTGTCGAAGCAGAGGAAAAAAGAGAAGAGATGCTTGATACTGTTTCCATGTTTTCTGATGAGCTGATGGAAGCCATTATGGAAGAAACTGTTTCTGAAGATATGATCCATGAAGCCATAAGGAGAGGCACTCTAACTCAGGAACTTACTCCGGTTTGTCTCGGATCTGCCTATAAAAATAAAGGTGTTCAGACACTTCTTGATGCTACTACCAGGTATCTTCCCGATCCTACAGAAGTTAAGAATATTGCCCTTGACCTGGATGATGAAGAAAAAGAGATTGTGCTTGAACATGATCTTACAAAACCCAATGTAGCTCTTGCTTTTAAGCTGGAAGACGGTCAGTATGGGCAGCTTACCTATATCCGTATATATCAGGGACATATTAAGAAAGGAAGCGAACTGTATAATACCAGAAGCAGAAAGAAGTTTAAGGTTGGTCGTCTGATCAAGATGCACGCGGATCATATGGAAGATATTACTGATGCAGAATCCGGCGATATTGCAGCTCTTTTTGGTGTTGAGTGTGCTTCCGGGGATACTTTTGTACAGACTGGTCTTAACTATTCGATGACAAGTATGTTTGTACCTGCTCCTGTAATAAGTCTGGCAATATCCCCTAAAGATAAAAAAGCAGCCGATAACATGGCAAAAGCCCTAAATAGATTTACCAAAGAGGACCCTACTTTCAGAACCTTTGTAGACCAGGAATCAAATCAAACCATAGTCCAGGGCATGGGTGAACTTCATCTGGAAGTTTATATAGAAAGAATGAAGCGTGAGTATGATGCAGAAGTTGAAATAGGTCAGCCTCAGGTTGCTTACAGAGAAGCCATAAGCAGAATGGCTGAGTTCAACTATACTCATAAGAAACAGTCCGGTGGTTCCGGCCAGTACGGTCGTGTAGCAGGTTTTATGGAACCTCTTGAAGAGGGTGAATACGAGTTCATAAATAAGATAAAGGGTGGTGCAATCCCAACAGAATATATCCCTGCCTGTGACAAAGGTTTTAAGGCATCTCTGGCAAAGGGATCTTTAATAGGTTTCCCTATTGTAGGTGTAAAGGTAACCATAAATGACGGTCAGTCTCATTCTGTAGATTCATCTGATATGGCGTTCCAGTCTGCTTCAAAGGGTGCATTCAGAGAGGCTTACATCAAGGCTAAGCCTGTAATTCTTGAACCTATCATGAAGGTTGCAATTGAGGGACCGACTGAGTTCCAGGGTAATGTATTTGGGTCTATTAACCAGAGAAGGGGAATAATTATAAGTTCGGCTGATGAGGGCACATTCTCGACTGTTGACGCGGAAGTTCCCTTGAGCGAAATGTTTGGTTTTTCAACTACACTCCGGTCCCTGACCCAGGGGAAAGCGGAGTTTTCAATGGAGTTCCTTAAATACGGCAAAGTACCAAAGGGTATTTCAGAGGAGCTGATTAAAGAGTATGAAGAGAAA
>SDBV01005630.1_pt1 | contig 17634 bp, 13 predicted proteins | sample 2277081 | NCBI WGS metagenome assembly SDBV01 (sample SAMN10402039, study PRJNA504765) | marine sediment metagenome | isolation source: marine sediment core GS10_PC15, 223 cmbsf | place: Arctic Ocean: Southern Knipovich Ridge | collected 2010 | reverse complement strand
GCAAAGACGAAGAAGACCAGCAGGGATGCCACGGTCGGCGCGTCGAAGACCTTCTCTCCGGTGCGCGGGTCGATGTCGTTCTGGATTGCCGCGCGCAGTGACGTGTCCTGGTCGGAAGCGGCGTAGATCTGGGCCAGCGTCGAAACGATGACTTCGCGAGCGGCCACGCTCGCGATCAGCCCGATCCCGATCTTCCAGTCGAAACCCAGCGGTTGGATGAGCGGCTCGATCGCGTGCCCGGCCCTTCCCGCGAAGCTGTGTTCGAGCGCGTGGCGACTTGCCTCTGCGGGGCTCGCGCCGACCGGCGCTTGTTGCCGCGGGAAGGTGAGCAGACACCACAAGACGATCGAGACCGCGAGGATGATCGTGCCGGCGCGGCGCAAAAACGCCCACGTGCTTCGCCAGACCTGGGAGGCGAGCAGCTTCACGGTGGGCACCCGGTAGGGGGGGAGTTCCATGTAGAAGGGCATCGAATCTTCCCGCAGCAGCGTTCGGGTCAGCACCGACGCCACCAGCAAGGCCGTCAGCGAGCCCGCCGCGTAAAGCGCGAACAGCACGAGCCCCTGCAGGCCAAGGGGGCCAGCTACCGCAACGGCGGGCACGAAGGCTCCGATCAAGAGCGCGTAGACCGGAAGTCGCGCCGAGCAGGTCATCAGCGGCGCGACGAGGATCGTGACCAATCGATCGCGGGGCGACGGAATCGTGCGCGTCGCCATGATCCCGGGAACCGCACACGCGTAAGAGGAGAGCAGCGAGACAAAAGCGCGACCTTCCAGGCCAACCCCCGCCATCACGCGGTCGATCACGAACGCCGCGCGCGCCATGTAGCCGATGTCCTGGAGCAGATAGAGCAGCGTGAAGAGCAGCGCGATCTGCGGGACGAAGATGATCACCGAGCCAACGCCCGCGATCAGTCCGTCCGCGAGAAAGTCGGTGAACAGCCCGGCGGGCAGCTGGGTGTGTACGGCCTTGCCGAGACTCGCGACGCCGGCGTCGATCAAATCCATCGCGGGCTGCGCCCAGGCGAAGATGAGCTGAAAGAAGCCGACCATCACCGCCGCGAAGAGCAGCGGGCCGATCACTGGGTGCAGGACGATTCGATCCACGGCGTCGCTCTTGTGGCTTCTCCCGGGTCGCCGGATGAGCACATGGTCGAGGATTGAATCGACCCAACCCGCCCGAGCGTGGATCCCCTCCGGCGGCATCAGGTGCGGGTGGCTCCATTGCTCGGGCTTGGCGAGCAACCGCCGCAGCTTCGCGATCCCGATGCCGCGGTGGCCCACCACGCCGAGAACGGGAATGCCCAGAGCCCGCTCGAGTCGCGGAATGTCGAGGCTGCCACCTCGCGCGCGGAGCTCGTCGGTCATCGTGAGCACGAGGCAGGTGGGTATCTCGCGGCGCAGGATCTGAGCAAGCATCAGCAGCGAGCGCTCGAGCGTGCAGGCGTCGGCGACCACCGCGAGTGCTCCCGGCACACCGTTGAGTTCGCCGTCGAGTACGCGCGTCACGACTTCCTCGTCGGGGCTGACAGGTGAGAGGCTGTAGGATCCCGGCAGATCGATCACCACCGACTGGCGGCCGTCGAAGTTCGCCGAGCCCTCCCGGCGCTCTACCGTCACACCCGGATAGTTGCCGACCTTTGCGCGCAGGCCGGTCAGGGCGTTGAACAGGGTGGTCTTGCCTGAGTTGGGGCTTCCCACCAAACCGAGTCGCAGCGGGGCTGGTGCAGCCGCCGTGTTCACGCCGCGGGCTCCGCATCGGCTGCGAGCACCCGGATCAGTGCGGCCTCCGAACGCCGCAAGCAAATCTGGCCGCCTCGCAGGTAGAAGGCGATCGGGTCGCGGAGCGGCGCCCGCCGGACGACGCGAATTTTGGTCTCGGGCAGGAAGCCGAGTTCGAGTAGGCGGTGACCTTCGGGGGTGGACGCGTCGACGTCGATTATCGTTGCGCGGGAGCCCGGGGCCAGCGACGAGAGCGGCACGCCGACGTCGCGGACAAGAGTAGGTCGGAGGGATTCCGTAATGAGGGATTCTGTGGGTAGGGCCATGGTTCCTGACCGAAGTTTTCTCGGGATCGCCGGGGCGCGAGAGGGACCGCCTTTGAGTCCCGTATCGGCTATCCCGGCGTTCAACTGAAAACGATTTTCGTTTTCGCTAGAGAATTTAGCGCTGCTCGCGCCTTCGCGCCATGGCCTGCGCGTGGGTCAATTTGCCCCATTTTGCGTTATCGAGCGGGGAGTTACGAGCGTAAAAATGAATGCGAACGCGTTCGCTATTCGTTTTCGCTGCGCAGCTGGCGCGACATCAGCAGACCTGCGCTCTCTTCCGGGGTGATTTTCCCGCGGATGAGCTCGTCGACCAGCGCCGCGATCGGCAGCTCGACGCCGTGGCGGCGCCCGAGTTCGCAGGCCGACTCGGTCGTCCGGATTCCCTCCGCCACTTCGCTCACGCTGCCCACGATGTCCGGCAGGCTCTCCCCGCGCGCGAGCGCCAGCCCAACCCGGCGATTTCGCGAGAGATCGCCCGTGCAGGTCAGCCAGAGGTCGCCCGTACCCGCGAGGCCGAGAAAGGTCTCCGGGTCCGCGCCCATCGCGATACCCAAGCGGGTGATTTCCCGGAGCCCTCGCGTCATTACGGCCGCTCGAGCGTTCAATCCGAAGCCGAGCCCGTCGCAGACCCCCACGGCGATCGCGATCACGTTCTTGAGCGCGCCTCCGAGTTCGACGCCCACGACGTCGTTACCCGTGTAGCAGCGGAATCCCGGAGAGGAGAGCGACTCCTGAACGGACACCGCGTAGGTCTCGTCGCGGCAGGCGACCGTCACCGCGGTGGGCTGTCCGTCGGCGACCTCGCGGGCGAACGAAGGGCCCGAGAGAAAGGTCAGGCGCGGATGGTGGACCGGGTCGAGTACGTCTCGGAACACCTCGTCCATCAGCATGCAGGTTCCGTTCTCGATCCCCTTGACGGTCGAGATCAGGATGCTGGTGTCGGCCAGATCGCGGTTGGCGCGCGTCATCACGTCCCGCACGAATTGGCTCGGGATCGCGCAAATCACCAATTCGCGATCCCTCAAGGCTTCCGAGAGGTCCGAAGTCGCGCGCACGCTCGCAGGCATTTCGATGTCCGACAAATATCGAGGGTTTTTCTGGTCGCGGTTGATGCTCTCTGCGATCTCCGGATTGCGCGCCCAGATCGTGACGTCGTGATCTCGCCCGCAGAGAAGCGCGAGACAGGTCCCGAAGCTTCCGGCGCCGAGGACTGCGATGGGGGTGCTCACGGCTGTCATCATATCATCCGTCCGAAGGTCATTTCGAGGCGTCAAAATTCTTGACGCCCGCGGGGGTCCCCGTTACCTTTCGCGCGGTTTTTGTAGGTAGTTCAGCTATTTCTACCCCTTTTGACGCGCTCGGAGGACGCGACCCATGCTCGCCGAGTACACCGGCGTTTTGGTGATCCTCGTCGTGGGGATGGTGATCGCGGGCGCGATGCTCGGCATTCATCTGCTGCTCGGGCCGCGTCGCCAATTCGATGAAAAGCAAGAGCCCTTCGAGTGCGGTGAGACACAGATCGTCAGCCCGCGCCGCCGTTACGCGGTCAAGTTCTACATGGTCGCAATCCTCTTCGTCGTCTTCGACGTCGAAGCGATCTTTTTCTACCCGTGGGGCGCGGTCTTCCAGGAACTTGGCTGGTTCGGCTTAGGGGCGATGTTCGTATTCACCATTCCGCTCGCCATCGGCCTCATCTACGAGTGGATGAAGGGAGGCCTCGAATGGTGATCTCCGATGAGACGCGCTCGAAGATCGACGCGGTCATTGCGAAATATCCCCAGAAGAGAGGCGCGCTTCTTCCCGCGTTACACCTCGTTCAAGAAGATCACGGCCACGTTTCAAAAGAGTGTGCGGTCGAGCTCGCCGAGATCTTCGAGATTCGCCCCGTCGAGGTGATGGAAGTCCTCACCTTCTACAACATGTTCTTCGACTCGCCCCAGGCCAAACACCACGTCTACGTCTGTACGAACCTGCCCTGCTCGCTGCGCGGTGCGCGCGGCCTGTTGAGTCAGCTGGAGTCGCATCTCGGTCTAACGGCTCCCGGAGAGACCCCGGACGGTCGCATCTTTCTCGGCCACGAGGAGTGCCTGGGAGCTTGCGGGTACGCGCCCATGATGCGGATCGACGGCCAATATCACGAGAATCTCGACGTCGAAAAAGCGAAGAGAATCCTCGACTCGCTCGGCGAATAGGGGTCGCGCTGTGCTCGAGAGTCCCTACGTGGTCAACTATCTCACCGAACACTTCGGCGAGCAGGACTATCCAACCATCGACGGTTACGAGCGCGTCGGCGGCTACCGGTCCGCGCGTAAAGCCCTGACCGAGATGTCCCCCGACGAAGTGATCGAACTCGTCAAGACCGCGGGTCTGCAGGGTCGCGGAGGCGCGGGTTTTTCGGCGGGCATGAAGTGGTCGTTCATGCCCAAGGACGCGGATCGCCCCAAGTACCTGGTCTGCAACGCCGATGAGTCTGAGCCCGGATCGTTCAAGGACCGGATCCTGCTCGAGCGCGGAGCGCATCAGATGCTCGAGGGCATCCTGATTGCCGCCTGGGCGACCGGAGCGTCTGCGACCTTCATCTACATCCGGGGCGAATACGCCTATCCCGCCGAACAGGTGGAGCGCGCGATCGCCGAAGCCTACGCGAAGGGTTACCTGGGCGACAACGCAATGGGCACGGGCTTTCGTCACGATGTGCAGGTGACACGAGGCGCGGGCGCCTACATCTGCGGCGAGGAGACCGGACTTCTCGAATCACTCGAAGGCAAGAAGGGCCAGCCGCGCAAGAAGCCGCCTTTTCCCGCCCAGTACGGCGCTTTCGGAATGCCGACGACAGTCAACAACGTGGAGACCTTTTCCCACGTTCCGCACATCGTCGAAAAGGGAGCCAATTGGTTTCGCTCGTTCGGAACCGAGAAGAGTCCCGGGACAACGGTCTTCGGTGTGTCGGGTCACGTCGTCCGCCCGGGCCTCTACGAGTTACCGCTCGGAACGCCGCTGTCCGAGATCGTCTTCGAGCATGCGGGTGGGGTTCCCGGCGGGCGCAAGGTGAAAGGTGTGATTCCCGGTGGCATGTCGATGCCGATTTTGCCCGCGGGGCAACTCGACGTGCCGATGGCGAACGAATTTTTGCGCGAGCGCAAGACGATGCTCGGTACCGGCGGAATCATCGTAATGGACGAAACCACCTGCATGGTTCGGGTCGCGAGTGTGGTTTCGTACTTCTTTCGCGACGAGTCGTGCGGTCAGTGCACCCAATGCCGAGAGGGCACGGGGTGGATCAACAAGATCGTCGATCGGATCGAGCGCGGCGCGGGCGAAGAAGAAGATATCGAAGTGCTGCTCGATATCGCTGGAAAGATGGAGGCGAAGACGATCTGCGCGTTTGCGGATGCCGCCGCGTGGCCCATCCAGGGATTGCTGCGCCACTTCCGCGACGACTTCGCCCAGCACGTCAAGCAGCGCAAGTGCCCGTTTGCGGGGAGCTTCGAACTCTGATGCCGAAGATCACGATCGACGGAAGCGAGATCGAGGTGGCTGAGGGGCGGACCATCATCCAGGCGCTCGACGACGCGGGCCTGCTGATGAATGGCATCGACATCCCCCATTATTGTTGGCATCCGAAGCTCGCCATCGACGGTTCGTGCCGGCTTTGCCAGGTGGAAGTCGAGGGCATTCCGAAGCTCCAGATCGCCTGCGACACGCCGGTGCGCGATGGGATGGTCGTGCACACCCAGAACGACCGCGTCAAGGCTGCGCGCGAAGGCGTGATGGAGTTGCTGCTCGTCAATCACCCCCTCGATTGCCCGATCTGCGATCAGGCCGGGGAGTGCAAGCTCCAGGACTACGCGTACGACTACGGTGTCAAGGCGTCGCGCTCCAAGGAGCCGCGCCGCGCGCTCAAGAAGAACGTCGACCTCGGCCCGACGATCGTCTTCGATCAGGAGCGCTGCATCCTGTGTCGTCGCTGCGTGCGTTTCTGTCGCGAGATTCCAAAGACCGGTGAGCTCTCGGTCTTCAACCGCGGCGACCACTCCGTGATCGAGACCTTTCCGGGGATGCCGCTCGACAACGACTATTCGATGAACGTCGCAGACATCTGCCCGGTCGGGGCGCTCACCACGAAGGATTTCCGCTTCAAGATCCGGGTCTGGTTCCTCGAGGAGGTTCCCGGAATATGCACCGGTTGTTCCAACGGCTGCAACATCCACGTCGGTGTCGCGAACAACAAGATCTACCGTTACGTGCCGCGCCGCAACGATGCGGTGAACGATACCTGGATCTGTGACGCGGGTCGGATGAGCTACCGCGATGCCGGCGCGCCGGACCGTTTGCGTGAATGCGAGGTTCGTGACCAGTCGGGCCGGCTCGAAATCGTCGGGCTCGATCGCGCGATCGAAGCCGCGGCGAGCCGTTTGCGTCGACTCATCGATTCGAAGGGCGCTGGAGTCATCGCGGGGTTGGCATCCGCGCACGCCACCAATGAGGATCTGTTCACGTTCCGGCGATTTCTCTCGGCGCTTGGGTCGGAGACATCCGGCGTCGCGGTCGTGCGCGGTGTGGCGGACGATTTGCTCATCAAAGAAGAGAAGGCGCCAAATGCTACCGGCGCCCGCGAGATCGGATTTGGGGATGCGCGCACGGTCGTGGATCGAATCAAAAGTGGCGCGATCGACGCCCTGATCGCGCTCGGGCACGATGCGCTGCAGGAAGATCTGCTCGGCAGCGAAGAGTCGCTCGCCAACCTCGATACTGTGATCGTTCTCGATGTGAACGCGTCCGAATTGCGGCGCGTGGCGCACGTGATCGTCCCCGTGCGCCATGCCGCCGAGAAGCTCGGCACTTTCGTAAACGCGGCGCGCCGCGTTCAGCGCGTAGTGCCGGCCGTCGAAACGGCGTGGGAGGCGTACGCCGAAGGAGAAGTGCTCGCAAAACTCGGTGCCGCACTCGACCTCGAGGGTTTCGATGGCAGCTATGACGCGCGTCAGGTCGCACGCGATCTTGCTGCCACCAATTCTGCGTTTGCGGGGATCGACCTCGATTCGATCGGCGACACGGGCCACCCCCTCGCGGATTCAGCTGCTTCGGGGGCGGAGCGCTAGATGCCGATCGAACCCATCGTCAAGGTGCTCTTCATCTTCGCCGTGATGGTGATGGGACTCGCGCCCATAATCACCTGGATCGAGCGCAAACAGAGCGCCGTCATGCAGGATCGCATCGGCGCCAACCGCGCGGATCTGGGCGGCATCACCTTGTTGGGCCTGTTCCATCCGGCCGCAGATGTGATCAAGTTGTTTACCAAAGAGGATGTGGTGCCCGCCGGGGCGAATCGCGTGATGCACCTGATCAGCCCGCTGATCGCGGCCGTCCCCGCGATCATTGCATTCGCGGTGATTCCCTTCGGCGGTGTCTATCAGTTTGGCGATACCACCCTCAACCTCGTTGGCGCCGACATCGACTGGGGGCTGCTCTATATCTTCGTGATCGGATCGATCGCCGCCTACGGGACGATTATCGCCGGATGGGCGAGCAACAACAACTGGTCGATGCTCGGCGGGCTGCGCGCCTCGGCGCAGATGATCTCCTATGAGGTCACGATGGGGTTGACCGTCGTCGGGATCTTCATGGTGTTCGAGACGCTTCGGCTTTCCGACATGGCGCTCGCGCAAGACACATCGTTTCGGCTCTTCGGTTTTCTAGAGCTGTACTTTGGCCTGGATGGCTGGTTGATCGATCATGTCCGCCTTCCGGCCTGGGGGATTTTCTACCAGCCGCTCGGCTTCCTGATGTTCCTGGCCGCGATCATGGCCGAGAACAAGCGGCCGCCGTTCGACACTCCCGAAGGCGAGTCCGAGATCATCGCGGGCTACCACCTCGAGTACTCGGGGATGCGCTTCGGGCTGTTCTTCATGTCGGAGTTCATCGAGATCATCATCATCGCCGCGCTGACCGCGACGATCTTCCTCGGCGGGTGGGCGGTTCCGTGGTTCTCTACTGATTGGATCATCGGAAATCTCACTCCCTGGATGGGCGTCGGCTTCGCGACGGCACTCTGCATCCTGATCCACTTTACGACCTTCATGCTCAAGGTCCTCTTCATGATCTGGGTGCAGATGCTGCTGCGCTGGTCGCTTCCGCGCTTCCGCTACGACCAGGTGATGAGCCTGTGCTGGAAGATCCTGCTGCCGCTTTCGATCGCGAACATCTTTGTGACGGGTCTCGTTCTGCTGTGGGTGAAGGGATGATCGAACAATGACGGCTGAAGCGATCCTCTTCTACATATTTGGAGTTCTCGCGGTCGTCTCGGCGCTCGGCATGGTGCTGAACATCCGCAACACGGTCGCCTCGGCGATGAGTCTCGTCGTCACGATGGTCTCCCTTGGCGCGATCTACCTGCTGCTCGAGGCCTATCTGGTCGCCGCGATCCAGATCATGGTCTACGGCGGCGCGATCGTTGTGCTCTTCCTGTTCGTCGTGATGTTGCTGAATCTCTCGACCGACGAGTTTCCGCCCGGCAGGCAGCGCTTCATCAAACTCGCTTTCGTGATCGCCGGCGTTGTCATCCTCGCCCAGGTCTTGGTCGCCTTGGGCCAGGATCCGCTACTCGCCGCGCAGCCCGAAGCCGTTCCAGAGGGCTTCGGTGGCTATCGCCAGCTGGGACTGTTGCTCTATACGGACTACGTCCTGCTCGTCGAAATGGCGTCCCTGCTGCTGCTTGCGGCGATCGTGGGCGCGTTGATTCTTGCCAAACGGAAGATCGACTGATGCTGCCGATGGATCACGTCATCGCCTTGTCCGCCATTCTCTTTACGATCGGTGTGCTCGGCGTCGCGACGCGTCGGAACCTGATCGTGATGCTGATGTCGATCGAGCTGATGCTCAACGCTGCGAACCTGGCATTCGTGGCTTTCAACCGCATCTGGTCCCAGGTCGAAGGGGTGCCAGCAATCGACGGGCAGATCTTCGTGCTGATGGTCATCGTGGTGGCGGCCGCCGAAGTGGCGGTCGGGCTGGGGATCCTGCTCTCGATGTTCCGCAACCGGGATTCCGTGAACGTGGATGAGGTCAATCTACTCAAATGGTAGGCGTCGGCACAGAGAGCGATCTGCTCCGCTGGATTCCATTGCTTCCCCTGTTGGTTGCGACCTATCACGGGATATCGATCGGAGTGTTGCGGCGTCCGACGCGACCCCGGGTGGCGGCGGTTTTTTCCTGCGCGGCGGTCCTGCTTTCGTTCGTGATCGCGTGTGTTGCAGTTCGCGATTTGCTGACGCTTCCCGCGGATTCGCGTGTACTCATCGATGACGTCTACACCTGGATCGGGGCGGGAATCGGCTCGAGCGCGATAAGTGCCGAAGTCTCGTTTCGACTCGATCCGCTCTCCGCCGTGATGATTCTGATCGTCACCTTCGTCGGCTCGATGATCCACATCTACTCGATCGGATACATGGAGGACGATCACCGCGACGACCAAGGCATCCAGCGATTCTTCTGTTACCTGAACCTCTTCACCTTCGCGATGCTGGTGCTGGTGCTGGCCGACAATCTCGTGCTGATGTTTCTAGGCTGGGAAGGAGTCGGCCTTTGCTCCTACCTGTTGATCGGTTTCTGGTACAGCGACAACTGGAATGCCTACTGCGGAAGCAAGGCGTTCATCGTCAATAGGATTGGGGACTTTGGTTTCCTGATCGGGATCTTACTGCTGTTTTCAGCGCTGTCGGAGATCGGACACCCGGCGATCTCCTTCGCAGGTATTCAGGAACATTTCGATGGCATCGTGGAGATGACCATCGCCGTGCCGGCGTGGATGCCTTTCGGCCCGGAGTGGCAGCTGGTGAATGTGATCGCGCTGTGTTTCTTCCTCGGGGCCTGCGGGAAGTCGGCCCAGATTCCGCTCTACGTATGGTTGCCCGACGCAATGGCGGGCCCGACACCGGTCTCCGCGCTGATCCACGCAGCCACGATGGTGACCGCTGGTGTCTACATGGTGTGCCGCCTGAGCTTCCTCTACGCGGCTGCGCCCGAAGCCTCTGCCGTCGTCGCGTGGACGGGGGCGATCACCGCGTTGGTGGCGGCCACCATCGCGATCACGCAAAACGACATCAAGAAGGTGCTCGCCTATTCGACGGTGAGCCAGCTCGGCTACATGTTTCTCGCTGCCGGTTGTGGTGGTTATTCGGCGGCGATTTTCCACCTGGGTACGCACGCCTTCTTCAAGGCGCTGCTCTTCCTCGGCGCTGGCGCGGTCATCCTCGCCATGCACCACGAGCAGGACATGCGGAAGATGGGCGGCCTCTGGCATCGGCTCCGGATGACCCGTTGGGTCTTTTTCGCGGGCGTCTATGCGATTGCGGGCTTCCCGCCGTTCTCGGGATTCTTTTCCAAGGACGAAATTCTCGTCGCTACCTGGGTATCTCACGTGCCAGGCCACACCTGGCTCTACGGGATCGGCTTGGCTACGGCGGGCATGACTGCCTTCTACATGTTCCGCCTCTGGTATCTCACCTTCATGGGCGAGTGCCGCGCGGCGAGCGACGTTCGCAACCAGATCGAGGATCCAAACGGCTTCGTGCTGAATCCGCTCTGGGTGCTCGCGTTTTTTGCTGCCGCTGCCGGGATCGCTGGCCTTCCTCAGGTCTGGGGTGACATCATCGGGATCGAAGAATCGAACAGCCTGGCCAACTTCCTGAAACCGGCCCTGGCCGGCGGTGAGCCCCATGCGATCGAGCACAGTACGGAACTCTGGATGGCGGCCTCGGCGGTCGCGGTTGCACTGGCCGGAACCGGACTGGCCTGGTTGTTGTACATCCGAAAGCCCGGTGTGCCCGACCGGCTCGCCGCGCAATTCTCCAGTTTCTACCGGACGTTGCTCAACAAATACTACGTCGACGAGTTCTACGACGCGGTCATCGTGCGCCCGCTGGTCGCGGTCTCGGATCGCGTGCTCTTCCGGATCGTCGATGCGCGTCTGATCGACGGGATCGGGGTCAACGGAACGGCGCGCGGAATTCGCGCGATCGCAGAAAACGGGCTGAAGTACGCACAGTCGGGTCTCACCCAGAGCTACGTCTTCTTCATGATCGTCGGTGCGGTGGCGATCGTGTGTTACTTGCTGAGGTAGGGCGGGATGGGCGAATTCGACCAATACTTGCTCACCATCATCACCTTCTTTCCCCTGGTGACCGCCTTGGGACTGATGGGGACGAGCATCCTCGCATCCTCGCTTGGCGTGGGCGGTTTGCCGGCCGCACTCTGGAAGCCGATCGCGTTGGCCAGCAGCATCCTCACCTTCCTGCTATCGCTGCGCCTGTTCGCGGTCTTTGATCCGCTCGAGACCGGTTTTCAACTCGTGGAACACGTTCCCTGGATTCCCGAATACGGGATACACTATTTCGTGGGTGTCGACGGCATCAGCTTGTTGATGGTGCTTCTCACGACGTTCCTCATGCCCATCGTTTTGTTGGCTTCTTGGAACGAAGTGTCGAAGTCGCTGCGCAGCTACCTCTTCTTCATGCTCGGCCTCGAGACGGGGATGCTCGGCGCGTTCGTGTCGCTGAACCTCTTCCAGTTCTACGTGTTCTGGGAAGTGATGCTGGTTCCGATGTACTTCATCATCGGAATCTGGGGCGGTCCGCGGCGCGTCTACGCGGCAATCAAATTCTTCCTGTTCACGATGGTGGGTTCGCTGCTGATGCTGCTGGCGATGCTCGTCCTCTACTACCTGGGTTTCGACCAGACCGGTGTGCTCGACTTCGACCTCGTGGCGCCGCCCGGCAGCGTGGCGGGCGGGATGCTGCAGACGGTGGTCCCACTGGACGGAACCTGGTGGCAGACCCAGACCTGGTTGTTTCTCGCGTTTGCGCTCGCGTTTGCGATCAAGGTGCCGATGGTCCCGCTGCACACCTGGCTTCCCGATGCCCACGTGGAGGCGCCCACCTCGGGTTCCGTCGTGCTGGCGGGTGTTTTGTTGAAGATGGGGACCTACGGATTCCTGCGCTTTGCAATCCCGCTCTTCCCGGTGGCCGCGGTCGATTTCACGCCCTGGATCATGACGTTGTCGGTCATTGGGATCGTCTACGGTTCGCTGGTTGCGATGGTGCAGTCGGACATCAAGAAACTCGTCGCGTATTCATCTGTCGCCCATCTCGGTTTTGTGATGCTCGGAATCTTCGCGCTGAACGTTCACGGTCTCACCGGCGGCGTGCTGCAGATGGTCAACCACGGTCTTTCGACCGGCGCGCTCTTCATCCTGGTCGGGATGCTCTACGAGCGTCGTCACACCCGGCAGATTGCGGATTTCGGCGGTATCGCGCGGCCCATGCCTGTCTTTGCGGCGTGCTTCGGGGTCGTCACGATGTCGAGCATCGGTCTACCCATGCTCAACGGTTTCGTCGGGGAGTTCTTGATCCTGGTTGGCGTGTACCTGGCCGCTCCCATTTTCGCAATCATCGCGACTTCTGGCGTCGTGCTCGCCGCTGCGTATATGCTTTGGATGTTCCGGCGCGTCGTGTTTGGCCCGGTCGACAACCCGGAAAACCGCGGCCTGATCGATCTCGGGCTGCGCGAAAAGATCGTGATGATGGCGATGGTGATTCCGATCATCTGGATTGGCGTCTATCCGAATCCGCTTCTGCGTCGGATCGAGCCATCGGTGATCGAACTGATCCGCCAGCTGGAAGCGCGCGGTGGCGGTGTTGGCGCGAATTCCGAAGTGGTGCCCGATTCCGATTCCGATTCCGATTCCGAGCCCGGGATCGAACCCGATTCCAGGATCGAGCCCGAACCCGAGCCTGAGCCCGAACCTGAGATCGAGCCCGATTCTGGGATCGAACCTGAACCCGATTTGGGGATCGAACCTGAACCCGATTTGGGGATCGAACCCGAACCCGATTCGGGGATCGAGCCCGAACCCGATTCGGGGCCCGAATTCGCGATACCGGACAAAGCTGAGGAGCTGCTGTGATTGCCGCGCCGGATCTCAATTTCTCGGCCCTGCTGCCGATCGTCCTGGTGGCGATCGGTGCGATGGCGATCCTGATGGGAGAGGTCTTGCTCTCCCGCGCGAATACCGTGCTCGGGAGGGAAGTCACGGAGTCCTTCATCGGGACGGTGTTGGCGGCCACGGCGATCTTCTTCCTGGCGCTGACGCTCTACACTGCGGGGGTCGCGTTCGCCGGCGGCGGTGTGCAGGTCTTCAATCCAGACCATCCGATGTACCAGCTCGACCCCTTCTCTTCGCTCGTGACCGCAGTGGTGGCGCTTTCTGCGTTGCTCTCCTGCGCGCTCTCGATCGCCTATCTCTCGGAACTCCGGATCAACCACGGCGAGTATTACGCGCTCATCATGCTCTCTGCGTCCGGCATGATGCTGATGGTTGCCGCCGTGGATTTGATTGCGGTTTTTCTCGGACTCGAGTTGATGAGTATTCCGATCTATGTGCTGGCGGGTTTCGACCGGCGCAAGCTGCGAAGCAATGAGTCAGCGCTCAAGTATTTCCTGATCGGATCCTTTGCGAGCGCGATTTTACTCTACGGGATGGCGCTCTTATACGGCGTGTCCGGTGCAACTTCCTTCGAAGCGATTCGCGCCGGATTCGACGTCGAAAATCCGATCGCACTGGCCGGGCTGGGTCTCGTCGTGGTGGGCTTCGCGTTCAAGATCTCGATGGTGCCCTTCCACCAGTGGACGCCGGACGTCTACGAAGGAGCGCCCTCTGCGGTCACTGCTTTCATGTCGGTAACGGTGAAGGTTGCGGCTTTTGCAACTCTGATCCGATTGCTCGCGATGGCATTTGGCCCAGTCGACGAATCGCTGAAGGAAATTTTCTGGCTTCTGGCCGCACTCACGATTGTGGTTGGAAACGTCATGGCCATCATCCAGGAGAATGTCAAACGCATGCTCGCCTATTCGAGCATCGCGCACGCCGGTTATCTGATGATCGGGCTCGTGACCGGAACGCTCCAGGGCTACTCGGCGATGATCTTCTATCTGATCGCCTACACGTTCATGAATCTCGGTGCGTTCGGAGTGGTGGTCGCGCTCGCGAATCGAGGCCATGATTGCGAGCGGATCTCGTCGTTCGCGGGTCTCGCGCGCACCCGCCCCGGCCTGGCCGCCCTGATGACGCTGTTCATGCTCTCGCTGGCCGGCATCCCCGGCACCGCGGGCTTTTTGGGCAAGTTCGGGATCTTCATGGCCGCGGTGAACGCGGGCGAACTATGGCTCCTGATCATCGGTGTGCTCATGAGTGTGGTGTCCGTCTACTACTACCTTCGCATCCCGGTTTTCATGTATATGAGTGAGCCCGGCGATGAGCCCCACCGGATGGAGATCTCGAGCGGCGAGGGTGCGGTTCTGATCTTCTGTGCGCTCGCGGTGATTGCGCTCGGTTTGTTCCCCAACAGCGTGCCGACGCTCCTCTTCGGTGATGTCGACGTTTTGGATTGGGCGCGCCGATCCGTGGGGATGTTCTTCGGCGGCTGAGCGTTCCGCTCAGCGGGCTTTCGCGTTCCGCTCGGCGGGCTGAGCGCTCACAGTTCCGCAATTGAAGGGCCGCGGTGCCTCGGGCCTTGCCCGCGGGCCTGGCGTTGTGCTTCTCTCTGCAACCATGCTCGACCCCAGAACGCTCGAGAGCCGTCGCGACGAGATCATTGCGAGCTGCAAGCGCCGTCGTGTGGACGTCGATCTCGACGCTGCGATCGCCGCTCAGCGGTGCGTGGCCAAGATCCAGACCGAACTCAACGGTGTCAACCGGCGGCGAAACGAGCATCAGGCGGGCGGAAAGCGCAAGCTCGAGCCCGCCGAGCGCGACGCCCACGTTGCCGAAGGGCGGCGCTTGAAAGACGAAGTCGCCGGCCTCGAAAAGCGCCTCGATGCCGAGCGAGAGGCTCTTCAGGCGCTGATGCTTTCGATCCCCAATCTTCTCCACCCGGATCTGCCAGAGGGTGGCGAGGCAGACTTCCGCGAGTTGCGCCGGGTTGGGGAACCGCGCAAGTTCGAATTCCAACCACTCGATCATGTCGCGCTCAACGAGAAACTCGATCTCTTCGACTTCGAGGCTGGCGCCAAGGTGGCTGGCCAGAAGTGGTACTACCTGAAGAACGAGGCCGTCCTTCTCGAGTTGGCGCTTCAGCGCATGGCGTTCGACCACGTGATGGAGGCGGGATTTGCGCCCTTCGCGACGCCCGATGTCGCCCGCAAAGAAATCGTCGATGGTCTCGCGTTCAGCCCGCGCGGCGCCGAAACCCAGATCTATTCCATCGCGGGTACGGATCTGGACCTGATCGGAACCTCGGAAATCACGCTCGGTGGCATCCACGCCGATGCGCTGCTCGACGAAGCCGATCTGCCGCTCCGCATGGCGGGGATCTCTCATTGCTTTCGAACCGAGGCCGGTTCTGCGGGCCGCGAGAGCAAGGGTCTGTATCGAGTTCATCAATTCAGCAAGGTCGAGATGTTCGCGATTGTCCGCCCCGAGGATTCCGAGGCGATGCACGACGAAATCGTGGCGATCGAAGAGCGCATCCTTCAGGCGCTGGAAATCCCGTATCGGGTGATCGACATCGCGTCGTGTGATCTCGGTGCGCCCGCCTATCGCAAATTTGACATCGAAGGCTGGATGCCGATGCGTGGAAGCGCTGGCGATTACGGGGAGCTCACGAGCGCTTCCAATTGCACCGACTACCAGGCGCGGCGCCTCAAGACGCGCTTCCGTCGCGCGAGCGTCAAGCAGAACGAATTTGTCCACACCCTGAACGGAACCGCGATCGCTGTGCCCCGCACGATTGTCGCGATTCTCGAGAACCACCAGCGCGCCGACGGATCGGTGGCGATTCCTGCAGCTCTGCAGAGCTATCTGGGGCTCGAGAGCATTGGATCCCGCTGACCACAAAGTTGTCCTCGGCACCGCGGGCCACATCGATCACGGCAAGACGGCGCTGATCCGAGCGCTCACCGGTGTCGATACCGACCGGCTCCCCGAGGAGAAGGCCCGGGGAATCACCATTAGCCTGGGTTTCGCACCCCTCGACCTCGACGATGGGCGCCGCGTGAGCGTTGTCGATGTTCCGGGCCACGAAGGCCTCGTCCGGACCATGGTTTCGGGAGCTACGGGAATCGACCTGGTGCTTCTCGTCGTCGCGGCCGACGAGGGCGTGATGCCCCAGACCCGCGAACACGTCGCGATCTGTGAGCTGCTCGGGATCGATCGCGGGATCGTGGCGCTGACCAAGATCGACTCCGCGGAGGCAGACCTCGCGGCGCTCGCCCGAGACGAGGTTTCCGCGTTTCTCTCCGACACCGCGCTGGCCGGTGCGCCCGTGATACCCGTTTCTTCGCTGACCGGGGAGGGCGTTGCCGAACTGCGCGTCGCGATCCGCAATGTGATCGACGCTGCGAAACCCCGAACGCCGCGGACAGGACCTCCGCGCTTGAGCATTGACCGCAGTTTTTCGGCCAGGGGGTTTGGCTGCGTGGTGACCGGAACCCTCGTCGGAGGCCCTTTGTCGGTCGGTGACACCGTCGAGATCCAGCCGTCGGGTCGGCGTTGCCGCATCCGCGGCCTGCAGAGTCACGGTGTTTCGGTCGAGAGTTGTCCGCCCGGACTGCGCTGCGCGGTCAATCTTCAGGGTGTCGAGCTCGGCGAAGCCGTGCGCGGCCAGGTGGTCTCGGCACCCGGGCTCTTGGAGTCGACTGTCAGTGCGGATGTCGAGGTCGCGTGGCTCTCGACTTCTAGGCCGGTCGAAGATCAGGTGGCGATCGAATTCTTGACCGGAACCGCGAAGCGCCGGGCGCGCCTCGCACCCCTCGGCGATGAGCCCCTCCGCGCTGGTGAAACCGGTTTTGCGCGCGTTCACATCGATGGCGAGGCGGTTGCGCTCGCTCCGGGTGATCGCTTCATCGCCCGGGGTTTCTCGCGCAATGCCGCATCTGGCAGCACGGTTGGCGGCGGAGTCGTTCTCGATGTGGCGCCTCCGCATCGCCGCCGCAGCGACCCCGAAGTTCGGCGCGACCTCATCCAACTTGCGACGGGCGAGCCCGCGGAGCGACTCGTCGTGCTGATTCGGCGCAGTGGTTTTCGCGGTGCGGAAAGCGACCGCCTGCGTCGGGAGGCCGGACTCGAAACGAAAAGGCTCGACGAGATGTTGGCCGTGCTCGCCGCCAAGCGCGATATCGCGTCGACCGCAATCCGCCGCTGGCTCCACCGCGATGCGCTCGAGGACCTCGAAAGCCGCCTGCTCGCGAATCTAGACGCTTATCACCGCTCTGAACCGATTCGGCCCGGCATGCCAACGAGCGCGCTGCGCGGAAGCCTGCCCGAGAACGTCGCGCGTGACACCGCCGAGCTGGTCGTTTTACGATTGGTGGATCGCGGCCTGATCAAAATCGAGGACGATCTTGCCCGACTTTCCGACCACCGACCGACGCTGAGCGCCGCCGATCAGGCGCTCGTGGCGCGCATTGCTGCTGAAGCCCGCAGCGCGGGGCTCGAGCCGCCGTCGCTAAAGGATTGGGGGAAGCGGCTCGGAATCGAAGCCGACCGCTTGCGAAACCTGCTCGCGCACCTGGTTCGCGCTGGGCACCTCGTG
>SDBV01005629.1_pt1 | contig 17635 bp, 9 predicted proteins | sample 2277081 | NCBI WGS metagenome assembly SDBV01 (sample SAMN10402039, study PRJNA504765) | marine sediment metagenome | isolation source: marine sediment core GS10_PC15, 223 cmbsf | place: Arctic Ocean: Southern Knipovich Ridge | collected 2010 | reverse complement strand
GGTGACCGCGGCCGAGAGGACCGTGGCATCGGCGGGGATGGAGCTGAGATCCCACCTGATCAGCGAAGAGAAGTCGGGGTTGCCGTCGATCTCCAACTTGGACGAAGAACCGAACACCCGGGTAGGCATGTCGGCGCGGAGCCTTGTGTCAATGGTCCCCTGGTAGCCGTCCTGCCCGTCCTGGAACGATCGCGTCACGGTGGCGGCTGCTTCCTCGACGGTGATGATCACGTCGTCGTAAGCGCTGAGTTCACCGTCGTCGCCCCGGAGCCTGAGCACGTAGGTGCCCGGGACGTCGAAACCGGCGGTGGTACGTGTTGCCGAAGCATCGGCGAAGGTGACCGTGCCCGGGCCGGTCTGTTTTGCCCAATTCACGTCAAGCGTGCCCAACGGCAAGCCGTCATCGGTAACCGTGCCGTCGAGCGTGGCCGCTGCGGAGATCAGGATGCTCTGGTCCGCACCGGCGTCGACTACGGGCGGTTGGTTTTGCGTCATCGCGTCGACGACCACGGTGACGCGGTCGCTGGCAGTCAGTTCTGAGTCGTGGGCTTGAAGCCCTAACACGTAGACGCCCGGTTGGCTGAAAGTAGCCGTGGTATCGACGGCCGTCCCCTCGCCGAAGGTGACCGTACCCGGCCCGCTTAGTTGGGTCCAAACCGTGGTGACGGCCGCGGGCGGATTGGGCAAGCCGTCGTCGCTGACCGTGCCGTCCAGCGTGGCCGCCGCGGAGACCAAGATGGATTGGTCCGCACCGGCGTCGACCACCGGGGCCCGGTTCTGTACCGGGACGGAACCTCTGATCGTGACCTCGAGCTTGGGGCGGTTACTGGCCGACGATGTTTCGCGGGCCTGGAACTTGAAGCCGTCACTGGCGTGATCGTAATCTTGAATGACCAGCCCGTGGTTGCTCGACGGGTCATCCACCCACGATTGCACGACGGCCACGCCGGCTTCGTTGAGCTCGACGGTCGCCGGCCCCCTGGACGAGACCGTGACGATCCCCAGGACCGTGGAGCCGCGGTCGGCGTTGCCTTGCGCGCCGGCGGTCTCCCAGCGATTGTCGGAGGACGCGCGGTTCCAGGTGGCCTCGCTTTCCACCCACTCCGGCTTGACCTCGTAAATCTCGTAGGTGTCACGGGAAGGGTCGGTCACGTAAATCGTCAGGGCCGCCGCATCCACGAAGCTGCCCGGGGTGATCGCGCTGATGTCCCACTTCAGCAGAACGCCTCGTTGGGGCGTGCTGTCCAACTGCAACCCGGGGTTCGTCCCGTAGTTCTTGTCCGGGTATCGGGCCTTGATCCGGGTGTCGCGGGTTCCGCGGTAGGTGGGGTCGGGCGAAACGCCGTCTTGAAACGACACCCTGTCGGGCGAGTGTTCCGTGCTGACCACGACCGTGACGTCGTCGTAGCTCATCAACTGCCCGTCGTAGCCGTGCAACCTCAGCACATAGGTGCCCGGGGCGCCGAATCGGGCCGTCGTATCCGCCGTGGTCCGATTCTCGAACGCGACGGTGCCCGGCCCGCTGAGGATGTTCCAATATACTGCCACGGCTGCCGGCGGGTCCGGCAGCCCGTCGTCCGTCACGGTGCCGTCGAGTGTCGCCGCCGCGGAGATGACAATGCTCCGGTTGGGGCCGGCGTCGACCGCCGGGGCCCGGTTCTGCGTGGGAGCTTCCACGAGGATGGTGACTTCATCGCTGGCGGTCAGTTCCCCGTCATTGGCCTGAAGCTGCAAGCGGTACGTACCCGGCGCGCTGAACGTGGCGGTCGTGTCGACGGCCAAGGCATTCGCGAAGGTCACCGTACCCGGTCCGCTGAGTTCACGCCACGTGGTGGCCACCGCTGCCGGCGGGTCGGGTAGTCCGTCGTCGGTGACCGTGCCGTTGAGAGTCACGGCCGCAGAAACCAGGATGGTTTGATTCGCACCGGCGTCGACCACCGGCGCCTGGTTCTGCGTGGGAGCTTCCACGACGATGTTGACTTCATCGCTTGCGGTCAGTTCCCCGTCATCGGCTTGAAGCCGCAAGCGGTACGTACCCGGCGCGCTGAACGTGGCGGTCGTGTCGACGGCCGAGGCATTCGCGAAGGTTACCGTACCCGGTCCGCTGAGTTCACGCCACGTGGTGACCACTGCCGCCGGCGGGTCGGGCCGTCCGTCGTCAGTGACCGTGCCGTTGAGAGTCACGGCCGCAGAAACCAGGATGGTTTGATTCGCGCCGGCGTCGACCACCGGGGCCCGGTTTTCAGTGGGCCCCGTGTCCAACTGGTGCGTCCAGGCGGTCCAACCCATGATCTTGCCCGGGCCGGCCTGCGGATTGGCGGCGTGGCTGGTTCCATAACGGGCGTCGACCAAGAACGGCTGCCACTGGTCGTCGCCGCTGGCCCGCCAGCCCAGGCCGTACAGGAACTCCACGGCCCGCAGCAACGCCTGGTCCTCCCACTGCCAGGCGTCGTAACCGGCGCGATGAAGGATCTCCGCTTGGGTGATCGCCCCTTGCAGGCCCTCCCAGGGATAGCCGGTCTCGCTGGGTGGAAAATGAAAACTGCCGCCGCGTCGCATGTCGTCGGGCATCACGCCGTCGATCGAATGGCCGTCCTTCATCGCCCCCTGGGGGTTAATGCCCACCGGACGCGACGGGTCGGCTTGCCACGACAGGCTGCCGTACTTGAAGTCGGCGTACGAGGAACGATCTCCCAGATAGCCCTTGAATACCCCGGCGGTGCGGTCAAGTTCCGCCTGGTCGCCCAGATAGACGGCCACCGCGGCCCTACTGGCGCCGGCCATGGTGCCCCAGTTGTTGGGCCGGTCCTCGTGGGTGCTTTGCAGCGTTCGCCCGGAGAGTTCTTCGGTGAGCGTTTCTCGCAACCATGCGCGGAACTGGGCGTCTTGTTGGGAATCGAGTCCCACCAAGTCGGCGGCGATCACGTAGGGCGCCAGGTTCCGCCCCAAGGCCAGCGTCCGTCCGCCGTCTTCGGTGTCCATGGCCGCCATGATCGTGCTGCGGACCTGCGAAAGGTACTCCTGGTTGCCGGTGCGTACGCCGACCAGTGCCTTGGCCAAGGTCCGCACATCGGTGGTATCGTCCTGATTGCTGATGTTCGGACTGCTGGTGCCGGTGCGGGCGGCCGCGGCGACGGTCTCCCATGCGGGTCCGCTGGTCGGCAGTTGCATCAACTCGTCGTGAGAGATCCAGATCCCGAGGTCGTGCGACTGTTGCCCACTCGTCGCGGACAGCAGCACGCGGTCTTCCAACTGCTCCCAACGCAGCGGGCGAGCCGAGAACCTGTTTTTACTAGAAAGTCCCGACCGTTTGCGGGTCCGACTACCGTCAAACCGCTTGGACGAGGGACTGCGCTTTGTACTAAAGAAACGTCTGAACATCTTTCAATTCCTCTTCTCGTTTTAGAACTGGACGCTTAACTCTGATGGTGGCCTACAGACACACGAGTATCCTTGACGCCACCTCTGTAGATGCAGAGGCAGCGCTTCGGTTGCCAAATGAGGCTGTCGAAGTGGGGTAATTGCGAGTCGGGATCGACCCGGGCCGATGGATTCCGAGTCACTGCCAATGTTTGCAGCGGTCCGGGTCCGAGCCCCCCGCGCCGGAAAGTCGGCCGAACGGCGTAACTTTCCAAAACGCGTTGAGACACGCGGCGGAAGGCCTTCTAACTCTGTTCGTATGGAAACTCGCCGAGGGACGGCGAGGAAATCCCTAAAAGGAAAAACCGGGACGTGAAAAGAATGAAAGAAATGAAGCCGAGCGGCAAAGGTCTTGTTATATACCAACGCCGCAGCCACGTCAACCATTTTCCACGTATTTTTTTCCGGGGTCTTCCAAGCAGGGACATCGACGTCTCCTCCAGTTCGTCACCACGGCGTCACCCCCTCTTCGATAGCCATCGACGAACCCGCCCTTAGAATGATTGCAGGACGCGAGTAACTTCGACCGCACGGCCCTACCAGAGACATGCAGGCGCGCACGGGGCATCGGGTGCCTTTGCGCGACGCCGCGAAGTCGATGCCGTGTTGCCCGGATGAGGAGACTTTGCCAATGCCACGCCGTCATTTCACTTCGCTGGGCCGGCGATCGCAAATGCGATTGCGCACCATGGGCTTCGAATCGCTGGAGAATCGGCTGCTCTTGTCGGCTTTCACCTCGACCTATTCCCTCGAGGACATGGCCATTGCGGGGGATACCGGACGGAAGCCGCAATCCAAGGTCTGGTCCCATGACGGCCAGTGGTGGTCGGTCACACCGGATGACACCGGCACCTGGGTGCGGCGACTGGACGGCCTGACGTGGACCCCGGTGTTGAATCTCTCCTCCACCCGCTACCGGGCCGACGTCAAGCCGGTAGGCGACGTGGCCCACGTGCTGCTCTACAAAGGCACCTCTACCAAGCTGGCCTCGGTTCAGTACGTGCCCGGTAGCCCGGGAAGCTACCAACTCTGGTCCGACCGGACCACGCTGGCCGACGTAACGCTCAGCAGTGGGGCGGAGGTCGCCACCATCGATCTCGATTCGACCGGCCGTCTCTGGGCCGCCTCGGACGCCCGGACCGACGTCGAGGTCCGCTACAGTGACTTTCCGTACTCCACCTGGAGCGATCCGATTACGGTGGCCTCGGGCATCAGCACCGACGACATTTCGGTGGTCACTGCGATGGGCGACAATTCGATCGGGGTCCTGTGGTCCGATCAGGTGACCGAGCGATTCGGGTTCAAGATTCACAGCGACCTCGACGCCCCCGACCTCTGGTCGGCCGACGAAGTGCCGGCTTCCCAGTCCGCCCTGAACGTCGGCGACGGCATGGCGGACGATCATCTCAACGTGGCCGTCGCCTCCGACGGCACGCTCTACGCCGCCGTGAAGACCAGCTACGATCGGGCCGGTATTACGCGAATCGGGCTGCTCGTGCGCCGCCCTTCCGGCGCCTGGGACCCGCTGTACGAAGTCGACGCCACCCAGGGGACCCGTCCCATCGTCACCTTGAGCGAAACACTCGGCCGCCTGGTGGTCGCCTACCGCGAGACGGACGGCGCCGGCCCCATCGTCTATCGGGAGTCGCCGCTTTCGGTGATCGCTTTCGGACCAAAGCAAACCCTGATTTCAGGCAGTTCGGTGAACGATCCTTCCAGCGTCAAGCACAGTTTTACCGACCAACTCGTGGTGATCGCGGCCGGCGGCACCACCTTGTCCGGCGGCCTGCTGTCGACCGCTGCGTTGTTGAACGAGGCTCCGTCGGTCGGCGCGGGCCCCGATCAGACGATCTTCGACGTCCAGACGGCAAACCTCGACGGCACCGTCGGCGACGACGGGCTGCCCGGCCCACCGGCGACGCTGAGAACGACCTGGACCACACAGAGCGCACCGGTCGGGGGCGCAGTCGCTTTCGGTGACCCCACGGCCGTCGACACGACGGCCCAGTTCAGCCTCGCCGGTGACTACGTTCTGCGGCTTTCTGCCGATGACGGTGAACTGGTCGCTCTGGACGAACTGACGATCACGGTCCTCCCGACCCCGATCAACCAGCCGCCTGTGGTCGACGCCGGCGTAGATCAGACCATCTTCAACCAGCAAGTCGCCATGCTCGAAGCCACCGTCACCGACGACGGGTTTCCATTGCCGACCAACTTGACGACGGCTTGGACCGTCCAAAACTCGCCGCCGGGCGGCACGGTTACCTTCGGCGATGCGTTGGCGATCGATACGACCGCCTCGTTCGACCTGACGGGACGGTACGCCCTGCGGCTGACCGCCGACGACGGAGAACTGCAAACCTCCGACGAACTGACGATTGACGTCGAGCAAACACCCCAGCTCTTGACCACCTCACTTCAGGACGGCGTAGACGGCTACACCGGGACCCGCGACACCAGAATTCGCTACGATTTTCCCACCAGGGTCTTCGGGGCCTCCTCCAAGCTGGAAATCGACGGCAATCCCGACTTCTCCTCGCTGATCCAGTGGGACCTCAACTCGATTCCCGCCGACTCGGTGGTCTTCTCCGCCACGATCACGCTGAACGTCGTCAATGCCTCCAGCGACGTCTTCGAGCTCTACGAGCTGAAACGGCCCTGGGTAGAATCGGAAGCCACTTTCAATCAGGCCGCCGCCGGTGCGCCATGGGAAGTCGCCGGCGCCGCCGGCCCCAGCGACCGTGGCTCCACCGTGCTGGGAACCGTCACCGCCCCGGCCACCGGCCTCGCCACGATCCAACTAAACGAAAACGGCGTGGCGATCGTGCAGTCGTGGATCGCCAACCCCCAAGCCAACCATGGCCTGATCCTCCAAGACTACACGAATGCCACCACCAACGACCTCGACTTCAACTCCAGCGAGACGTCCACGGTTGCCAATCGCCCGATACTCTCCCTTACGCGCAGCCCCGGTGCCTCCGAAAACCGCCCGCCCGAGTTGCTGCCGATCGGCGACCAGTCGGTCGACGAGGGCACTTTGCTCAGCTTCACGATCTCAGGCACCGACCTCGACCTGGATCCGTTGACCTACTCGGCCGCGGGCCTGCCGATCGGGGCCAGCTTCGACGCCGCCACGCAGACGTTTTCCTTTACGCCGGCCGAGGACCGGGACGGCACACACACGGTCACCTTCTCCGTCGACGACGGCGCGGCCAGCACGTGCGAGACGATCACGATCAGCGTCGGCGAGGGCAACCAGCCGCCGGTGCTGGCGGCGATCGGCGACCAGGCGGCCGACGAGGGCAGTCCGCTGAGCTTTACCGTCACGGCCACCGACGCCGACCTGGTGGCCGGGGTGCCCAACACGCTGAGCTACTCGGCCGCCGGGCTGCCGATTGGGGCCACCTTCGACCCGGCCACGCAAACGTTTTCCTGGACGCCCTCGGAAGACCAGGACGGCACCTACAGCGTGACCTTCACCGTCGACGACGCCGCGGCTGCGGACACCGAGACGATCACGATTACCATCGGCGACGTCAACCAGCCGCCGGTGCTGGCGGCGATCGGCGACCGGGCCGTCGAGGCGGATGATTTGCTGAGCTTCACGGTCTCGGCGACCGACGCCGACCTGGTGGCCGGCCTTCCCAACACGCTCACCTATTCCGCCGCCGGCGTGCCGCTTGGGGCCACCTTCGACCCGGCCACCCAGACGTTCTCCTGGATCCCTTCGCTAGCCCAGGAGGGCACTTACAGCGTAACCTTCAGCGTCGACGATGCGGCGGCCACGGATTCCGAGACGATTACGATTACCGTCGGCGAGATCAACGAGACCCCGGTGCTGGGGCCGATCGGCAACCGAGCGGTAGACGAAGGCGGTTTGCTGAGCTTCACGGTCTCGGCCACCGACGCCGAGTTGGATCCCCTGACCTATTCCGCTGCGGGCCTGCCGGGCGGGGCCAGTTTTGACCCGGCCACGAAGACGTTCTCCTGGACTCCCTCGGAAGACCAGGACGGCACCTACCGCGTGACCTTCAGCGTCGACGACGGCACGTCCACGGACTTCGAGACGATCACGATCGCCGTCGGCGAAGTGAACCGGGCCCCGCTGCTGGCGCCGGTTGGCGACAAGGCGGTTGACGAGGGGAGCTTGCTGAGCTTCACGATCTCGGCCACCGACGACGACCTGATCGCCGGCTTGCCCAACACGCTCACCTACTCCTCCGCGGGCCTGCCGCTGGGCGCCGTCTTCAACCCGGCCACCCGGACGTTCTCCTGGACTCCCTCGGAAGACCAGGACGGCTCCTACAGTGTGACCTTCACCGTCGACGACGCCGCGGCCACCGACTCCGAGACGATCACGATCACCGTCGGCGAAGTGAACCGGGCCCCGCTGCTGACGCCGGTTGGCGACAAGGCGGTTGGCGAGGGGAGCTTGCTGAGCTTCACGATCTCGGCCACCGACGACGACCTGATCGCCGGCTTGCCTAACATACTCACCTACTCTTCCGCGGGTCTGCCGCTGGGCGCCGTCTTCAACCCGGCCACCCGGACGTTCTCCTGGACGCCGTCACCAGGCCAGGTCGGCGCCTACAGTGTGACCTTCACCGTCGACGACGCCGCGGCCACCGACTCCGAGACGATCACGATCACGGTGGTTGATTCGTCATCGCCGGTGACGCAGTTCTTCCAGGATGGAGTTGCTTCCGATTCCACCTACGCCGGCACCCGGGACGCGAAAATCAAGGCCGGCCGGCCGACCAGGAACTACGGATCGGTGGCTGAATTGGAGGTGGACGGCAGACCGGACAAGGCCACCCTGTTGAAATGGGATCTCAACGACGTCCCCTCGGGCAGCTTCGTCCAATCCGTGACCTTGACGCTGAGCGTCACAGGCAAGACCCAGCACACTTACGAAGTCTACGAATTGAAACGGGATTGGGTAGAAAGCGAAGTGACGTGGAACGAATTCTCGACTGGCAACGGATGGCAGATCGGCGGCGCTGGGGGTTCCGATGACCGAGGCTCTACGGTCCTGGCGAGCATTACGGCTCCGTTGGCGGGCCCACGGACGTTCCAGCTCAACGGCGCCGGCGTGGCCATGGTGCAATCGTGGATTAACGACCCGGCCGCCAACCATGGAATCCTCATCGAAAACTATGCGGGCGCCAGCGACGGCGTCGACTTCGAGTCGCGCGAGGCAGCCGTGGCGACGAACCGGCCGAAGCTCAGCGTGACTTATTTGCTCGGCAGTCCGACGTCGCTGCGGGCGGCCGGCGGCGAGGTGCCTGCTCCCAACGGCGTGGTGTCGCTTTCCGAAGAGGATCTACAGCCGATGATTGCCGCGGCCTTGGCTCAACTGAACGACGCCGGGCTGGGCATCGACTTCTGGGTGGTGGATTTCGTGATCGCCGACCTTCCCGGCTCGCGGCTGGGGCTGGCCGAATCGGACACGATCTACCTCGACCACGACGCGGCCGGATATGGTTGGTTTGTCGACGCCACCCCGAGCGACAACGAGGAATTCGGCCCCGTCGCCGCCGACGGGGAGTTGCGGGCCGTCGATCCGCGCGCCGTTGACCGGATCGACCTGCTGACGGTCGTGTTGCACGAACTGGGGCACACGCTCGGGTTGGAGGACCTCGATTTCGCCGACCGCCTGATGAGCGGCACGCTACAGCCGGGTGTGCGTCGCGTGGCCGGTGCGGCGGAGATCGACGCGATCCTGGCGGAGACGCCCTGACAACGGTAAGCCCGCCCCGGAACCATCGCCCGCGGCCGGTTGTTGCGGCACGGCCGTTTCATCCGCATCACTTTCCTTGCCGGGCGGACCCAACGCGGGGACACTCTCGACCGAAGGTTCCGAAGCCGACCATTGCCGCTGGGGGGCCGCCGTCTGCGGCGGCCGTTTTGCCGGCGTGGGCACGTTTACGCCCGGCCGCGTCGCCGGCGTGGGCACGTTCACGCCCGGTCGTTTCGCCGGCGTGGGGGCCGGCTCTTGGTGTCCGGCAGGCCGCACTTGCGGATCCACCGTGTTCGCCAAGGTCCGTACCGGGTCTTCGACCGGAGTGATCATCATCCGCAACAAGGCCGGCGGCGTGGTCCCCGGATCGGCGACGGCCAACACATAATCGGCAATCTCCTCGTTGTACCGGCAGACCGACTCGATCAGCGCTTCGTGCTGTCGAAGGCTTTGCTGCATGACCGCCAAGACGGTCGGCAGATCGGCCCGCCCTTGCCCATACGCGGCGACGGCCTCTGCCTCGGCGGCCTCGGCGGCCCGGACCGCTGCGGCCCGGCTTTCGATCGCCAGGCAGCGGACCGGCAACGTGCGGTCGATCAGTTTCGCTCGCGCAGGGGGGATCCGGACCACAAACAACTCCTCGAAATACGTCCGATAAGGCCCGGCGTGTGGCCGGTCGGCAGGCAGCGGCAACGGCGCGTCCGGGCGAGCCAACACCAGCGCGGCCAACTCGTGCTGGGAAACCACCGCGGCCACTTCGGCCTCTCGAAGCATCGCCGCAGACGACGCCCGGGCAACACGCCACGAGATCTCGCCGGCGGCCGCGTCCGCAAAGCGTAACAGCCGATCGTCGTAGTGCCAAGCGAAGCGATACTTGGCCACTGCCTGAACGAGCCGCCAGTAGGCCACCGTCACGTGGAGTTGCTGCCAACGGTCGGGGGCGGATGAAATCGCCGTCAATAGCCTCAACGGCCGGCCGGTGAGTTTGCTCTGCGGCGGCAGTTTCAACGCTTCGGCCACCATCTCCGGCGGCGTCGGCCGAGAGGGGGCCGGCTCGCTCGGCGGCACGGTCCCGCCGGCCGCTGCCGCCGATTCCGGCTCGGCGATCGGCTGCAACGCGGCAGGCCGACTCTTTTGGGGGGGCACGATCTCGCGGGCCGTTTCCAGGCTCGACTCACCGACCGTCTGGCCAAACAGCAGACTGCCGAGAACAAACGCCGTGAAATGCATCGACACTACCTCCTGGCGGGGAATCGGGCAAGGTACTCCAATTTGTCGCCGATAGCGTGACATTTCTGGCCGCCGTCGTCAATGTGGATTGACGGGCGTTTCTGCCTTGCCCTTGCAATACTGAGCCTTTTTGGATAGGAATAAAGGTAGGGGACGCGGCGACCGATTGGCTACGGTATGGCCACCGCGCGTCTGGGGGCTTCCCGCGTGTGAAGAATGAAGAATAGAGTTGCCATGGCCGACGAAAAGACCCAAGACGAACAAGACACCACGCCCTCGAAACGGATCCTGCTGGTCGACGACGACCGCGAGATCGTCGAATCCATGCGGATTGCCTTGCAGGCCAACGGCTACCAGGTGCTGATTGCCCGGGACGGCAACCAGGGGCTGGCGATGGCTGAGCGCGAAGACCCCGACCTGGTGATCCTCGACATGATGATGCCCAAGCGCAGCGGTTTCCTGGTGCTGGAGAAGCTGCGTCGCACCCGCCCGGTGCCGTTGCGAGTGATCATGATCACGGCCAACGAAGGGAGCCGGCACAAGGCCTACGCCGAGATGCTGGGCGTGGACGACTACGTCCGCAAGCCGTTTGCCATGGACCGGCTGCTGGATAGCGTCAATCGCCTGCTGGCGTAGCTAATCGCGTCGGTTTTCGGCGGCGGTCATACCGGGCGCGCCTCGTCATGCTACTGATGGTCAGGATCGAGCTTGTGGGACAGCCGCAAGCGGCTACTGCGCGACCCTGTATGGTTCCGGCTCGTTCGGGTCAAGTTATTAGGAGGCGAGTTTCTCTGAAGTCTGCTCAGCGATCGGCCCGATCCAGTAGATAACGCGGGCTTGTCGCCGGGCTCCCCCGGCGCCGACGTTGGACCATCCCGCTTCCCCCAACGCGAGAGGGAGCCATGAGCGAAGTTCAAGGTTCGGTGACGAACAAGACGTACCACGTTCGGCTGGGGATTGCCGAATACACGGTCTCTTGCCGATCGGAGGCCGAAGCGGTCCAAGAGGCCCGGGACAAGCTCAGCCACGAGATGCCGCAGATGGCCAGCGTGATCGGCAACATCATGGACAAGCACATCCGCGTCGACCAGGTGGGCTGATCTCTGTGGGAGGCGGCTGCGACGGCGATCGGGCCTATTCCTTCTCCTTCTCCTTCAACTTCGGCGTGAGCACCAGCGTCACGGGAGTGCCGCGCGGCGGGATCCGCTCGGTGAAGGCGTGATACATCAAGGCATCGTTTAGCTGGCTGCTTTCGATGGGCAGATCGAGCATGGCGGTGGTGAAGTTCGACACGCAGATGAAGTCGCCGCCCTCGGCCTGGTAGTGCTTCTGGCCGGTCTCTTCGTCTTCCCAAAGTCCGCTGCCGGCGAACACCCACTCCTGCTCCATTGCCCGGTCGGTCTGCGAATCGCGGATCCAGTCCTGCGCCCGGGCGGTCTGACGTTTTCCCTCGCCGTCTTTCCAAACCAGCGTGATCTCGATTTCGGTTCCGGAGGCGGGCTGGTAGATGGGGTCCCACTTCGCGGGGCTGCCTTGCTGGGCCCCCACGGCCAACAGTCCCGCGTGCACGGTGAGCGCCTTCACGTCGACCGTGACGATCGCCTCATGCTCCTTGGTCTCTCGCAGACAGGCGAACAACTCCAGCGGTACGTCGTTCTGGCAGATCTGGCCCACCACGATCACACGCTTGTTCTTGGTATCGATCCATACCGGCCGGTTCTTGTCGAGCCGCTTCAAATCCTTGGCGTTGTCGACTAGAGGGGGCCCCAGGTCCGGTGTCCGGTCGGCTGCCGTTTCGGCCGTCGCCTCGGACTCGGGCTGATCGAACAGACCGCCAAGTCCGGCGTCGCCTGCCGGATCGTCCGGCTCGTCCGGCGTGGCCTGGCCGTCCGGCTCCGACTCGGGCTCGTCCGGCCGCTGGGAATCGGCTTGTCCGTCCGGTTCCTCTTCCCGGTCGCCGGGCGGATCCGTGTCTGTCTCACCCGACGATTCCTTGTCACGAGCCCGTTGCGAACCTGGTTCCCTGGCCCCGTCCGGTTCGGTCTGCGGTCGCTCTTCGGGCTTCTCGTCGCCTTCGCGGGTGTCTTCGGTTCCCTGTCGGACATCGTGCCGCGTATCGCGTTGGCCGGCCGGTTCCATGTCCGGTCCGACGGCCGCCGTTTCTGCTGCTTGCTGTTGTGCCGGCTGCGGCTCGGCGGGCTGGCAGCCGGGCAGCAGGATCACCGCCAAAAGCACTACGGCGGCCCAAGGGAGGCGTCCGGCGGAGGTGGACTGTTCCATGATCGCTGACCTTTCGATAGAATAGGCAAACTGTCTGCTTGGGTTGTGTAGGATAACCGTATCCGGGTTGGCGGTACAAGGGCTGAAGAGTCAAAACGTTCACTGTCCCCCTATTATAACTTCGACGAATATGGCATCCACGAGTTCCACAATTGTCGGCGCGTTTTCCGACGGCCTTCGGGTCCACGACGGCTCGGGCCGGGCGGTTTGGCACAAATCGACCCCGCAGTCGGTGCGACGGGCCTTTTGCTCGGGCCGCGACGGCGATGGCTGGGCCGCTTGGAAAAAGCACCTGGCCGGGCGAAAAAGGCCGACCGATCTGGCCAAACTCCTGCCGGGAGACAGCGACCCATTGACTTGGGCCCTGCCCGAGGGGTCCGATTCGTCCCCCGCGTCTGCCCGCGATGCCCTCGCGGCGCTGGCCTCCGCCCGCGACATTGCCCGATCGCCCGAGGTGCTGTCGCCGGAGGCATGGTGGGACTTGTTGGACGACCTGCTCTCGGCGGTGGAAGACGCCGCCGCGATCGACTTGGAGCGAGACCCTTGGCTGCATCAACTGCTGGCCGGTGAGCTGCCGTTGACGTTGGCCTACTTGCTGCCGGAGATCGCGCCTTGTCGACGGCTGAAGCAGGTTGCTCGTCGGGCACTCTCTCGCGGCCCGGTGGACTTGCTCGACGGGGAAGGATTGCCGCATGGCGCGCATCTTCCGCTGATGCGTCCCCTGCTGGCCTGTTGGACCCGCTGTTGGGCCTTGGGCGAACGGCTCAAGGGCGGATGCTTCAGTTCGGCGGCGGCCAACCAATACGAGTGGTTTGTGCGTCAGGCGCTGCGGATGGCGCGTCAAGACGGCACGCACGTCTTCTGCGACGGCGCGGCCGCGGCGCCGCAGAGGGATTTATTCGAGGCGGCCTTGCACTTCGGCGGCGACGACGACGACCGGAAGATAGCCGCGCTGGTATTGCCGCGGCGGCTTTTAGTAAAGGCCGGCCGTTTCCGAAAGGCCCCCACCGACCGCAAACTGCCCAAGGCGGCCACCCACTGCGAATGGGCCGCCACCGCCGTGTTGCGTCCTGATTGGTCCCGCTCGGGCGAGCGGCTGACGGTGGTGTATGCCGGTCGTTCGGTCCACACGGAGTTCGGTTGCGGCAAGGACGTCCTTTGGTCGGGCGAGTGGGAGTTGGAGGTTCGCGTCGGCGGCAAGCCGGCCTTGCCCACTTCCGACTGGGAAGAACTCTGTTGGATCTCCGACAGTGATGTCGATTTCTTGGAATTGGAGATCGAACTCGACGGCGACCTCCGGGTGCAGCGGCAGATGCTGCTGGCCCGAAAGGACCGCTTCCTGTTGCTGGCCGACGTGGTTCTTGTCGAAGGCGCCGGCGCGGGAAAACTCGACTATCGCAGCCGCCTGCCGCTCGGTCCGGGCGTCGCCTTCCAGCCGGCCGACGAAAGCCGGGAGGGCTTTCTGGTGGGAAGCAAACCCCGGGCGCTGGTCTTGCCGTTGGCGTTGCCCGAGTGGCAGGCCCAAAAGTGCCCGGGAAAGTTGACGTCGACCCGGCGGGGGCTTCAGTTGCAGCAATCGACCGAGGGCCGGCGTCTGTATGCTCCGCTGTTTTTCGATTTCGACCGCCGCCGCACGGCATGCTGTTTCACCTGGCGGCCATTGACCGTCGCCCAGTCGCTCGAGGTCCAGCCGGCGGACGTGGCGGCCGGTTATCGGGTGGCCGTCGGCCGGCGGCAGTGGTTGATCTATCGGTCGCTGGCCGAGAAGGCCAACCGGACGCTGTTGGGCCACAACCTGTCGACCGAAATGCTGGTCGCCCGATTCGACCATACCGGCAAAGTGGAGCCGCTGATCGAGATCGAGTAGGTCCGCTGTTTCAACGGCTACATGTCCCCGTGCAGACCCACGGCCATGCCCGGCTGGTCGGTTTGGGCGATTTGGCGGACGTCGTCGCGGGCCCGGAAGAAGGCCTCGACCACCTGCGGATCCCATTGCTGGCCGGAGCCGGCGCGGAAGATTGCGTCGATCTTCTCGTCGGGCATTCCCTTGCGGTAGGGGCGATCGCTGCTCATGGCGTCGAAGGCGTCGGCCACGCCCACGATCCGCGCCGCCAGCGGGATCTTCTCCGTGGTCAGCTCCTGGGGATACCCGCTTCCGTCCCACGATTCATGGTGGTGGAGAACCGCCGGCAGGACCTCGGGGAGCTTTCCGAGATCCCGCAGGATCTTGTGGCCGATTTCGGGGTGCCGCTTGATGTGCGAATACTCCTCGTCGGAGAGCTTCCCCGGCTTGCGAAGCACGTTGTCGTCGATGCCGATCTTGCCGATGTCGTGGAGCAGTCCGGATAGATACAACGTGTTGAGCGTCTCCGCGTCGCAGCCGAGCTCCTCGGCCAGCCGTACGGTGACCCGGGCCACTCGATCGCTATGGCCGCAGGTGTAGGGGTCCTTGGCGTCGATGGCCGAACTCAGCGCCCGGACGATCCCCGCCAGCAGCTCGGACCGCTGCCGATAGAGTTCGATATTGCCGCTGTGAATTCCCAGGATGGCGGCGACCGAGCCGACCAGAGTCGCGTAGACCGTGCCGAACTGGTGGTCGAGGAGGTGGTTCAACGCGGCCAGGTAGCCGAAGAGGTTGTCACCTTCGGCGAACCTCACGACGATCATCTGGCGGAACTGCTGGCAGGGCCAATCGTCCCGCCCTGTAACCTGGCGATTGACCACCACCGGCCGCTGCGCCGCACCCGGATCGAGATGCTCCATCAGCGTCGTGAATTCGCGATTGTCGATCGGGCAATCGCCGCAACAGATCAATACCGGCTGCTTGCGAGCCGCTAGGTCGAGCGATTCGTCTTCCCGGGCCACCGGGACCAGTTGGATCGCCAACGCCGCCGCCGGCAGCACCTCCCTCATCCACTCCAGCGCCATCCCGTCCAAACGCTCGTCGCTTTCGGAAATCTTCAGATTCTGCGTCAACCGGTAGAGCAGGCTGATTTCTTCGTAGCTGCCGGCCAGGTGGGCCGAAAGACTGGCCGCTTCCTGTTGCAGTTGCTCGATCCGCCGGGAGGAATTCCACTGGTTCAACACCAGCTCGGCGATCCGAACCAACGCGTCGGCCGACCAGGGCGTCTGGCGGTTTGCCCAAAGCCGCGCCTCCTCGACCTGCATTCCCATCCGCCGGGCGGCCTGAGAGATGTTTTCTCGGGGCCCCACTTCCCGGGTCGCGAACGTGCCGACCGCCACGCGGCTGTGGCCCTCGGGCATCGCCAACGGCAAGGCGAGTACGAGGAAAGGATCTTCATCGTCGATCAGCTCGGGCCGGCCTCGTCGGGCGACTTCGCCGCAGAGTTGCGAGCACAGCGGCCAGTCAACTCCCGGCTGGTCCGCACCGCTGCACAACACTTCGCCGGTGAGCCCGTCCAGCATGGTGAAGTCCGCGGCGAAGGCCTGCGCGAGCAGTTTCCTCGACTCCTCGCCAAACCGGTCGGGTTCGCTCGAGCGAGTCGCTTGGGCATCGGTTTGTAGTAATCCGTCGGAGATCGGCATGGAACCTTGCCGCACTGCTGGAGCCTGTTTCACGGATCGTGGGAGATCGAAGCAACCTAACGAAACTCTAGGTTATTATCCGTATAAGAAGTTGACGCCCGGGATTTTCACACGCACGCAGATACGCGGAAAAAGGACGGTCGATCCCAAAATGCCGCCAGTGCGGCCTGTAGCAACAAGAGCAATCCGCCGGACGACGGCCACACCATGGGGTGTATACCCTCGGCGCGGATTGGCTGCTGCGGTATTCTGCATGGATGGTATTCTGCATGGATTAGGTTGGACGATTCTGGCCACCCCTTAGGGCAGCCTTTGGCCGCAACCAAACAGGGTTCGGGGTTCAGTCATGTTTTCCCAGAACCACGCCACCCAATTCCCAGGTCAACGACATCGAGGAGGTCGCCGCCGATGAACGAACCGGACACGCTGTTTCAGGGACGCCGCTTTCGGGTGCAGCGCGTCGTTCAGGTCACACCCGACGGGGCCGAACACGCGCGGGAGGTGATCCGCCATCCGGGCGCCGTGACGGTGCTGCCGCTGCTGGACGACGGCCGGGTATGCCTGGTGCGAAACTACCGCGTGGCGGTGGACCAGACGTTGATCGAGCTGCCGGCCGGCACCTTGGAGCCCGGCGAAGATCCGGCCCGAACCGCCCGCCGCGAACTGGCCGAAGAAACCGGATACCGGGCCGAGACGATCGAACTGCTGAAGGTCTTCTATACGTCGCCCGGCATCCTCGACGAAAAGATGTACCTCTATTTGGCGACGTCTCTTCAGCCGGGCCCGACGGCCTTGGACCCCGGCGAAGACGTTCGGCCGCTGTTGACCACCTGGCAGGAAGCGCTGGCCATGGCCCGAGACGGCCGCATCCGGGACGCCAAAACCCTGGTCGGGTTGCTCTACTACGACGCCTTGGGCGATTGACCACGTGGGACCCAACAGAAGGGAGACAGGAACCCTTTGCACGCAGCAGCCATTGGGCCGTTGCGGACAAAGATTCCTGTCCCTTTTTCGCAGGATTAAGTACAGTTACCTAGCTGGTCGGGGCCGACTCTGGGGGCCCAGGCCCGAAGCTTTCCAGCTCCATAAGGTCGTCTTGGATTCCGCCCCAGAGCTCGCCGGTCTGGAACCCGAATGCGCTGACTGCGCCGAAAGCGGCCACCAGGACCATTGCCAGCATAACGGCATATTCGACGGCCGTGGCCGCCTCCTCTTCGCAGAGAAATCTGATAAGCGATTGCATTGCCAACCCTCCCTTCCTGACAGGCACGTCGGATGGGAAACGAATGGGCAAGGGTAGAAAAACTCTCACCGAAAGTTTACGTCACCGGGAGGATTTGTCAAATCGGCGGCCGTGGCGCTCCGCCCGGGAAGGTCCGACGGGTCGATGCCCGGCGGATCGCTCGAACGCAGCGGGGC
>SDBV01005628.1_pt1 | contig 17636 bp, 20 predicted proteins | sample 2277081 | NCBI WGS metagenome assembly SDBV01 (sample SAMN10402039, study PRJNA504765) | marine sediment metagenome | isolation source: marine sediment core GS10_PC15, 223 cmbsf | place: Arctic Ocean: Southern Knipovich Ridge | collected 2010 | reverse complement strand
ACAAGAATTTAAGGAAATTCAGAATAAACATTTTGGAACTTCTACTAGAAAGATTGATATGAAGATGATTATTCATGGGAAAAAATGGCTTTCAAATTTCCCCCTTGAAAAAAGAAAGGCATTCCTAAAAGACTTTTATAGTTTTATAGAAAAATTACCGATAAGAGTGAGTATTTGCAAGATAGATAAAGATAATTCTCCTGATATAAGAAATAAGATGCAATTTGTCTATGAATGTTTGTTTGAAAGAATTTGTCTAAATGTTGAGGAGATATCAAGAGAGAATAAGAATAAAGAGTTAAGCATATTATTTTCAGATACTATGAATAATAGTGGGGAAGTTTGTAGTTGGTTTAAGACATTTTATGAAAAGGGAACAGCTTATGTAACAAATAAGCATTTAATTGAAAAGATAATTACTCTTGAAATGTCTCAATCAGAAATGCTTCAAATTTCAGATTTAATTGTTTGTACTTGTTCTTATTTTGTGAAAGCAGAAAGGGGGCAAAGGTCAGTTCAATGGGCAAAAGAAATATTAGAAGAAGGATGGAAAATAATTCTTTCAAAAGAAAACCTGGTTTTAACACAAGATGGAAAGAAAGAGGTTCAATCAATTTATTTTTATTCTAAAAAACAATAGCGTTGGGAAGTTGGGTTTCCTCAGTGAGTGACCGATTGCCACCCAACCAAGCCAACATTAACTATAATGTATTCAAGTTTATAATTGTTTCGGACTATTTGTTAAGAGTAATAGAACCAAATCACCTAACAGCCTTCATGTCTTTCCAAGCACAAACATCCTCATCAAATAGAATAATCACGCAAAATAATAAGTTTTATATAGATAAATGCATATTAATTAAGTATATGGTAGATTACAAAAAAAGGGTTGAAGCTATTATCGGAAGTGCTTCAGTTATTATCGGAAGTGCTGCTATTGTCCTTGGATTAGCTAGTCAGATTTATCTTAATCATTCTTTGAAGGAATCTCTTAAGTCTCCTCAACAACGAAGTTATTCTACGAGTGAATCTTATCAACAGTGGGAGGATTCTTTTCAGAGGGAAACAGAATTTTATCTATCGATACTTGAAACAGGCAGTGTAATGGGAGCTTTAGTTGAAATGGCAGAAAGAAGGGGTCTTGTGGAGATAGTTGAATGTAATGATGACACATTGGTTGGTGATAGAGAACAATAATCCTTAAAAAGGTAAGAATATGCTGAATTTTAAGTAAAATGGCAAAAGTAGATATAGCTTATAAGGAACCACATGTTTTAATAGATTCACGACTGCAATTTGTTGATGGAAATCATTCTCATAACGTAATTAATCCACTCAGTGCATTGGAAAGAATAGCTCAAGATTGCCGGGTGATAATTGATAATCCTCAACTTTGGGAAAAACAAGCAGAAGAAATGTTAAGAAGATACAATGAGGAGCTAAGAAAATACGATGAGGACGAAGAAGAACAGGTTCAATTAGAAGATACCTATGTTAATAGTATTCAGGTAGAGGTTATGGGAAAAGGAGTATATACAGAAAATGTCTTTGAGTATAGTGTAATTTTAGAACAAAAAGGTGTTGAAGATTCAGATTTGGATACTTGTGGAGGAGACCTTTTTCCTACTTTGACCTCACAGGACATAGATGATTATTTATCCAAACCAAAAAGACTTCCAAGGGGCGGAAAATAAGATTTATATTTCTTATATGTTAAAAACGGAAAACTGGTGATAGAGAACAATAATCCTTAAATTGTATAACCTGTTAAAGTCATAACTGTTGGTTCTAAGTCTAGAATTCTTGATTTTAATCCATGAACATACAATAAGCCTGTTACTGCTGCTACCCTTTGATTTCCATCACCATAAAGTTCTCTGACTCTACCAGCCATTACTTCATCTCTATTTGGATTACAAGCTTGATTTATATTTTCAAATTCTTGAGGAGGCAGTTGTTCTCTCATCATTTCAACAGTTTCAGGGTCTCTTAAGAACTCAGCTAATTCTTCAACCATTCCAGCGTTTTTATAGATCATTTCTACACTATCTCTTGTTTGTTGTAATAAGCCATCTTTCCCTTTGCTAAGCATTCCCAGAAATAGTTCTCTTGCTTCTGGTTCTTGTGCTATTGTTGCAAACGTTCTTTTCATTGCTCCAATACATCCATCTTTAAATTCCTGAACTCCGTTTTCAAAAAGCGAGATGTCTATATATTCTAATTTTGATTTAGGGTTTGCGTCTGTATAAGCCTTAGATACGTTAAACTCATAACCTATCACAGAGTTCATATCTCTTCCTCCATCTAAGATTACTCTTCTTTGTTCAGGTGTCAATGATAATCCTGCCTCAGCTAGAATTTCATCAGTTTGTCTTTCCTCTTCTTTTGGGTTTATGTTTTTTCTTTCTTGCACTAATGCTTCTCTATCTTTATGAAATTCTAATGCAATCAAATCTGGAGAGATTTGTGTAAGCAATCCCTCTAGTCTTTTAGGTCCATCTAAATCAATGTGGACTGTTCCTATTAAGTATAAGTTCTCATTTGACATAATTTTCCAATAGATAGTTGCTTTTTAAATATTCCTCTAACTTTCCCCCAAAACTCCCCAATAACATCCTCAAAAATGTGGATAATGACAACTATGAACAAGGCACCTACTAATCCTAATGCAAAATATTCTTTGTGGTAGCAGAGCATGTGTTATTTAGGTATCTAACCCTTATATACTTTTAGGTATCTAAGAGTTTATTTAAAAAGTAGCTTCTGTTTAAAAAGTCAATAAATAAAAAAGAAGATTTATAATCTAAATCATATTACTATATCATATGAGATTAAAAGAAGAAAAGATTTTAATTATATTGGCCGTTTTTGGATTATTACTTATTTTATTCACAATTTTTATTCAAATTGCAGATTCAAGGATACATGATTATGAAGTAGAAATTCAGAATAAAGAATCACTTCTAATGAATCACCTTGCTATCAGACAAGATTCTTTATCATCTGCAACATATCATGCTGTGTTGCTTTTATCTGGACAAGATAAAGGAGTTAATTTGGATAATGCTAGAAAGAATTATGATGATTCAAAAGCAAAATATGAATCTTTTATTCCCATGACTACTAAAGAAGCAGAAGATCTCAATAGATTAAGAGAAACTGGAACTGTATGGAGCAGTATAAAAAAAATATTAGTTGTTTGTCAATTTATCCTGATTATTTTGAGTGTGATTGGTTATTTTTATATTTTAAATGGAATCCAAAAACGGCTAAAACAAAAAGTTGTTATGAAAGGAAAACATTAAAATATAATGGCATTAACAGATGAACAGAGAGTAGAAATTTGTAAGTATTATGAAAACAATCCTAATAGATTAGGGGCTACCCATATTGTAGGATATGACAACCGAGATGTGGCTAATCTTTTGATTTCTATTGCTGGAAGTGGCGGACTAACAATGGATAAAGTAGAAGATTATAGGAGAAGAATAGAAGCCCATTTTTTACAGAGAGAGTCTAATGTAATTCAAGAAAAAGGAATTTCTTATAAGAGGATAATAATAGTCATAATTCTAACAGCAATAATAACAAATATAGATAGGATAACAAAATTCATTATATCTCTGTTTAATAAATAATTAAAAATTAAGACTTTCTAAACAAAGCCTGTATCTAACTAAATTTAAGCTATTATTGAAATATTTATAAGTAATAGGTATCTAATAGCTAAATGAAACTTCAATCACAGGTTAGTAGAAAAGTTGGTAATAAAGAATATAAAAAATCTTGGATAGTTATTCCTCAAAAACTCCTGAAGAAACTCAATTGGAAAACAGGGCAGGAATTAAAAGGAAATATTAAAAAAGATAAATTGGTTATTGAGAAGGGTTGAGATGGAAGGAAAATTAAGAGAAATTCATGAAATTTTTAAAAGAAATCTCCTTGGAGCAGCAATAATTAGTGAAACAACAAAAGAAAATTGCTCCCTTGATATTTTCATTTCTTTAAAAAAAGATATTGAAAAATTAGAAAAAGAAATAGGAATTTGGGAATTAAATAAAAATGAAGCACTTGTTTTAATAATCTCCGCATTTGAATGTTTTTTTAGAGAATTCTTTAAAATAATTATTGATAATGATTCACATATTAAAAAAAGATTTTCTAAGATTATGAAAAATAAGGAAATTAAGGATCTTAATCTAGAGAAGATATATCAAATATGTGAAAAGAAATTAACTTTTGGAGATATAATTTGTGAGAAACATTCTTTTACAAGTATAACAGAATTGAGGAAGTTATGTGATCATATTGGAATTGAATTTGATGAACTATTTGATAATACCTCGACTGTTGAAGATAAAGATAAAAAAGAGATTGAAGAACTTTTAGAAAACTTTCCAATAAATGCAGGAGTAATTGAAAAATTAATCTTTATAAGAAATAAGTTCATTCATGAAGGAAAAGTATCTATTATAAATATCAATCTTTTACATTCCTTAATAATCTCTCTTCAACTTATGGCTTCAAAATTAATTTTTGTTTTTTTAAAAAAACATATTCCATTTGGCTATTTCTTCACTCCGTTGGAAGAGGAAAGTCCGCAAGAATCTTAGTTATTAAATTAAAATTAATTTTTTTGCCTAAAAATCCTAATAAGTGGTTGGAGTTAATTTATTTCAGTAATAAATGCACCAGATAAGGAAGAATATTTATCTCTTTTTATTTTTTTCCTATGATGTAACTTCCATCTCCTTATTTTCTCTTTAGGATCAAAATCATATACGGATTTAAAAAGATGTAGTATTATAAAAAAGAGAACTAATGAAAGAAATATCAAGATTATAAGAAGATAATTTAAAAAAATATTTTTATAAAAGAATATCAGAAAAATCAAAAAAAAGGTTAAGAAAATTAAGTAAATGTTTGATAGGGAAAATCTTCCGATGTTTTTTATTTTTCTTTTAATAGTTCTTAAATCTTTAGTAACTTTTATTTTTAGATCTTCTATGTTTCTATCATCTATTTCTTCGTCTTCTTCTAAATCTTTTGTTGTATCTTCATAATCAGTTTCTACCTGTTTTCTCAAGTTTACTAATGAAAAAATAATTATATTGCTTGTTAAGACAACCACATTAATAGCTATAAAAAAAGATATATAAGAATCTACAAACATATTAGTTAACTACTTCAGAATCTTTCAAAAGGAAATTATCATATATTTTTGATATTTTTGCTACCAAATTAGGATCCTTAAAATTTGCAAACCCTTTTATTCTTTCTTCCTCCACATCTTTATCTGTATGGGGTTCTTCTATCCTAAAAGAAATATCATCTGATAAAATAAAATGATTTTTAATCTTAGATTCTTTTTTTAATTTATGTATAGTTATCCCCTCTTTATCTTTAAATTCTGAAAAGTCATCCCTACATCCCTCCGATATTAAAATATCTATTTCAACACCCCTTATTAAAGCGAGATCAACTTCTTTTTTTATCATACGATTTTTAAAAAAAGTTTCGTTTATTCTTTTTGTAAATATTCTAATTTTATCTTCAGCTTTTTTTATTAATAAAAAAGATAAAAACATAGCATGATTTAAATTAGAATTACTTATTTCATAATCAATTTTTTTATTAAAAAGATTTTGTGCTAATCCCCTATATTCTGGAGAGATTTTTTTCTTCCAATATTCCAAATCTTCCTTAGATATTGTTGGAATATAACTTGTTTCTTCACTCATTTTTTTTGAATAAAAATAATTTATTCCAAATATCAGGAACAATTTTTTTGGCCATCTATTTTAACCTCTTTTTACATTATATAAAGATTATTGTAATATATAAAATGTATCATTTTGGTTTTTAATTTGGGGGTGGTGATTGTAATGATTATTGCTTTAGTTGTAATTGTAGTTGTTATTGTTGTTTTAATTGGAGTTGTAATTGTTGTTTAGGTTGGATTTCAGATCCCTTTAAAGCCCAACCCCAAAAAACCCTTAAAACCTCCTGTTAAAAGAAACCTCATCTCTTTCTTAATAAGTTAACTAAAACAATCAATAATATTAAAGTAATTATACCACCAAGCAAAAGATATGCCCAACCACTGTTTTTTTCTTCTTGTTCAACAAAAACCTTTGAAATCAATCCACAATCTAGATTTTCCATAGGTTTATTGAAAGAATAAGCACAATGATTTGTATCATAGCAATTTCTTGTCCTCCAGCTGTTTTCACATTCACTCCATCCAGAACATTTCCAGTTAGGTTTGCAAAATTGTTTATCTAAACTAATCTGCCAAATGCTTTTGGGACTTTGTAGGGGGGTTGGTTCTTCAGATTCCTCAACATAGATTACAAAATTTAACTCTGTGACTTCAAATGCATTAAATGTATAATTTCCAATCAATTCGTCTTTGAAATAAAAATAAATTAACCCACCATATTCAGATTCTACAACTAAATCATAAGAACCATCAATAATATCACTACTTCCTGCTAAGTCTTCATTAATTTTTGCTATGATTGTTCCTTCTTCAATAAGTGTTCCATTTGAATAACTTATACTTCCATGAAAACCATGAGGTGATGGAATAGGTATAGCAGATACAACGCCAATTAAAAGAATCAGGCATAAAATAATTATAACTAAACTCTTATTCATTTTTTGGGGTTTTCTTCTTTAGTGTCATCACCCCTATCCCAATAATTAAAACTAACAAAACAAATATTAATACTGTGCCACTTCCTGATTTCGCAAAACCAATTACTCCGCCTGTTATTCCAGAACCTGTTTCTCTCTGTCTATCAGCTTCATTTAAAGAGTCTATACTTAAAATACCATTTTGACTGTCAGAGTCACTTGTTGTTTCGCCAGTGGTTGTTATTGGACTTGAAGATGAAGGGCTACCACCACCAGGAGAGTTATCATTAGTTCCAGAGTTATCATTTGAAGAATCAGTATCTTCCTTTTTGCAGACTCTATTAATACATTCATATCCTGAAGAACAAGCACAATCTTCAGGACTTGTTAAACAGTTTTCTCCAATTTCAACATCACATCTACCATTTCCAATACAATCTGAAATTCTACAATCAATTGCACATGAAGAACATTCGTTTTCATCACAAACACCATTTCCACAATCGCATAAATCTAAAGGGATTGTATTAAAAGTTAAATCTAACTCTGTGACTTCAAATGTTATAAATTCTGAAATTTCTTCTGCTTTTTCATTACAAATATAAAATTCAATTTCCCCCCCTTCTCTTACATTATCTGTAATAACTAAATCATATTTTCCATCTGAAATAATGCAGGAACCAGTAGTAACTCCATTAATCTTCCCGAGAATGGTTTGTCCGTCTGGATTTTTACCATCTTTAATAGTTACTATTCCATTAAAACCATGAGGGAAAACATCAAATGCTATTATGAAAGATAAACTTGTTAATAATACTAATACAAAAATTATTGGAGTGATTTTCCTCATATTAATCTTATAATTAATCGCTTTAAAAGTATTGTTATCTTTAAGAAAATAGGTTTTTGTTATCACTAAGGATAAATAAAAAAAAGAAAAAAAGAAAAAGAAAAAAAAATAAATTGGATTAAAAAGTATATGCTGCCTCTGATGGTGCATAGTCTAAGTTATCTGTTCCTGTTAAAAATAGCCAGTAACCTTCTGTTGGGATTAATAAACCACTATCTAAAACAGAATAGTAATTTTCATCAAGCATAGTTGAATAACTTCCAGCAAGTGTATCTAATGCATCTGATTTGGCAACATTATCTTTCATTCCATAATGTCCAATTAAATTCCAACTTGGAGTTAATGTTACAACAGGTGGTCTTGGTACTGTGAACTCATTATTTCCATACACCTTTTCACCATTAAGATAAAGAGTATCTTCTCCAAGCATTTTAATGTAGTATCCAAATCCAGGAATTATTTCATTTAATTCCCCAGTTACTCCCTTAAAATAGCTCCATTCTCCTTGTTGATAAGACCAAACAACATCTACCTTTCCAATAACATCATTTAAGACATTATTAATAGATGTGTCATCGTTTTCAGGAACTAAAGGTATAGATACTAAGTTCCAGCCTGCATCTAATTCAATGTTGTAGTCATAAACTGTTACAGTTGTTGTTACAATTTCACTATTATCCACACCATCATTTACTCTTAAAGCAACTGTGTAAGTTCTTTTTTCAGAGTAAGATGTTGCACATGGGTCTTCGTCTATTGAATCAACATCAAATGTTTCTCCATCATAATCAAAATCCCATTCATAAGTAAATGATGTATCTATAACATCTGATGCACTTCCATCAAAACAAACAATTTCAAGAACTGATGTTTCATATGGTCCATCAGCATCAGCTATTGGAGCCACATTTTCTATTGTTATTAAAGCATCATCATATCCAAAGTATCCATCTTTATCAGTTACTCTAACAGCAACAGTTTCAAATATTATTGCATCTCCATTTCCACAATCATAATTAACTGATTCTCCTGGAGTTTCAAATACATCATCCCCATCTAAATCCCATTCAATTATCCATGGACCATCTCCAGCAACATCTTCAAATGTTGCAGTTAATGTAATTTGCTCTCCCTCATTGCAAGTATATTCACCTGCATTAGGATTTGGAGCTTCATTATTTACTGTTTTTATAACTGGGTCTGTTGTATCACAATCATTATCTTCATCACACACAGTTAATGTAACTTCATAAATTCCATTATCAGCATACGTATGTGTTGGACTTTGTTCCTCACTTGTTGTTTCATCACCAAAATCCCATAACCAACTTAAGATTGGGTCGTGGCTTGTTGATGTATCTGTAAATGTTACTGTTTCTCCTTCATTTAGCACATGAACATCTTCATCAAATGAAGCACTTGGACCAACATCTAAAACTTCTAGATATGCTACTTTAGTCTCAGTATCAAAATGTCCTGCATCATCTGTTACAGTTAAACTCACAGTATATAACCCATCATTAAGATATTCTACTACAGAGATTTTATCTGTTGATGAACTTGGATATCCTCCTGTGAAAGTCCATTCATGATCTAAATCAGAATCAACATCATCATCAGAAGTACTTGTACAAGTTGTTGTCAAATCTTCATTTCCATTTAATGGATTACAATAAAAGTCGGCTGTTGGAGCTAAACAATCAAATGTATAACTGTAGTCTAAATTATATGAACTAGGAACTTGTTCCCAATTTCCTGCTAAATCTTTTGCATACACCTTATATTGTATGATAAGCCCATCATAAATTGCTAACTGCTCATCTGGCAAACTTATGTACCCAGACCACACATCTTCACTAGACAAAAACATAGGGCTAGAATACTCATCTGGATATTCATCGTACTCCCATTTGACTCTGACTTCTTTTGGGTCTACTCCTGATTCATCGTCAGTAATAGTAGCATAAATTGTTACAGTTTGATCTGAACAAATTGGAAATTCTGGCGAATGTTCTATATCTGTTATACTTGGTCCTTCTACATCTCCAAAATCAAATAATGCTTGAACTGCTTCTGAACCAACTTCTGTATTTTCAACATTATCAGATCCAATCCATGCACCACTTACATCTTGGTTTTCCACAAGCCAGTTTACTCCCCAAGTTGCAGAGGTCATTTCATCTGCATTTACTAAAGCCATTATAGCATAAGCAGTATCTTGAACATATGTCCATGAACCATCAATTACTTGTGCATTAATTAAATCTGTTAGGGCATTAGAATTTCCTGTTGCTGAGACAACACCTGATAATCCTATAATGTAATAATCATCATTAGCATTTAAAATGGCATATTTAGTTGTCCATTATAGTCTTTAGGTCATCTGCCCAAGAAGTCTGTCCTCCTAAATTTGCAGCAGTTACCCATGGTGCTAAATCCCAAAGAATAACTCCTAAATTTACACTACCTCTACGATTACTTATAGCATCAAACATATTCTGTGCTGTACAACCAGTTTCAGGACTACAAAAGTTTCCATAATTATGTGCCCAGAAATTATCTTCTGTTAAAGTACCCACTAACAATGTATCTGCTGTATTAGTATAACTTGGAACAATCCGTCCTAAATTGTAAAGGAATACAATATCAAATGCGTTAATACGGTTGTTCACAATTGACAATGCAAAAATAGAAACTAGGTGGTCTCCTGCTAATTTAGCAGCATCTAAGTAAACTGTATTTCCTGTAAGCTCATATGCATCTAACAAACCTTGTGCAGTTACTCCAAAAGTATTTTCAGGACTTACCTCGTCCTTATTCAAATTTGGATTTTTCCATTCCCAACCACCATCATTATTCTGTGTTGCAACTAATCTATCTGCACCAGCTATTATAGCATCTTCTACTGGGCTCCCCACAGCACTAACACTCCCAACAACCATCAACATTAAACTCGTCATTAATATTAAACTAAATATTAATTTTTTCATATTTTTTTATTTAAACCTCCTTTCAGCTATTTTTTCACTTTGTTTTTTACAAAGCCTCAGTTGCCGAATTAAATTCAGCCCTATATTGTTATAGTTGTTATACGTATAACCATGAATTTGTAAAGAACCAATCGCCCTTTTAGTCACCATAATTCAGTCAGGATAAATCTCCTTAAAAGTATTATTATCGTCGAATATATGCTTTTTTGTTATTACTTAAAGCTGATGAAAATAAAAAAAGAAAAATAAAAAGAAAAAAATTTACACCATTGAATTAAGCTATTGTGTAAGTTATGAAAATAAAGTCTTCGTCAGGAAGTGGACTCTCACTCCCACTGCAACCGAACGCAATCCCGCCAGGATATGGATCATTTTCAGCCACAGACCAAGTTAATGCATAGCTACCTTCTTCTGGCGAAATCCATTCTATGACATATGTTTCTCCAGGAGTTACTTGAATTGGTTGAGAAAATTCAAAATTAATCATTGCTACTTGTGAACTTTGAACAACAGTTGTTGCTGTTCCAAGAATTGGTCCTTCAGGAGTATCCTCTCTTATATTAATAGTAGTGTCATATCCTGTTACAAAAGACCTTAAGCTAAGCTCTACCGCTATAAGTGGTGAAGCAGTTGGTGTGAAGCTCTGGAATAGACTCCCTAAACCCATAGAACCAACCCCACAACCACGCCATTTACTTAGCTGAACATCATTTACCTGATCTTCGCAAACAAGACCATCATCAATGATACCATCACAATCATTATCTATATTATCGCATACTTCTGTAGCTCCTGGATTGATTAATGGATCATTATCATCACAATCTATATTTGATGCATAACCATCTCCATCAGCATCACAATCAGGATCCTCTCCAACTGCACACATTGGATTACAGAAGCCATCTTCTGCACATAACTCACAGCCGTATAAGTCTTTTATCTTCTTATATGGAGCACACTGTTCAAGACAAGCTCCACAACCTTCTGTAGATGCATCACAAACACTACCTGCCTGAGTTACTACACCCTGACCTAAACTTTCTGCATTAGAACCCTGATTAGGTCCAATAACACAAGTACCTTTTTCTGCTGTTATTGCTCTTACTCCAGCAAAAGCAACTGATAACATTACTAATAATAATATTCCAAATAAAAATAGTTTTTTCATTTATTTTTACCCCCTTTCAACTGTGTAATAAAATTAGTTAGTTATCAAAATTATTTAAATATATGTGTTATTTATTATAATTGAATAAAGAAAAATAAAAAAAGAAAAATAAAAGAAAAAAGAAAAAAGAAAAAAAATTAAATTTCTTTATGATAAGGCTTTATCTTATTTGCATTCAATTGTTGCTTTACATACTTTTGTGTTGCTTCTAATTCATCAGAGTAATCATCTTCAACTATATCTATAGCTTCATACAAAGTGAATGTCATTAAGTCTTTTACTAATGCAAATATCTGTGGATATAAGTCTAGTGGTACTGAAATTCCATATTCTTCTTCTAACATCGTTATAGCTAATACTGCACCTTGCTCAGCCAATAGCTCTATTGCATTTTCTTGTGTTAATGATTCACCATAACTAATCATTTGTGTTCGAAATTCACTTTCAGTTCCAATAATTATTGCACTTGCTTCTAAATGTGTTATTCTAGCTACATATGCTAAATCTTCTGCATATGCTCTGCTTAACAAAGATGGAACAAAATCATCTCTCTCTTGTGCTGAAGTTAACATTTTATATCCAATTTTTTTATCTTCATTTTGACTTACCAAATAATCAACTGCACTCTCTACACCAATATGAGCTAATCCTAAAGATAATTCTTCAATTAATTCTTTATACGGTGATGGTGGAGGAGATGGTAGAGGACCTAAAAGTTCTTCTAAAGATGCTATTATTGTAGGTACTAACAAAGGAGCTAATTCTTCACTTTTTGCGATTACATATCCTTCATCCCCTTCAATAGTTAAAGCTTCAATATGTGCAGTGTAATCTGCTCCCCAAGCCTCGTTATGGCTTACAAATCCATAAGCAAGTGCTGCTTCTTCAGGTTCTGCTGCATCAACTAATTTCATAAATTCATAATGCGTTTCTGTCGATAAATATGGCTGATATGGAACACCAAACATAAAATTAAACACATCTATCAATGTTGCTCCATACATCTCTTGCTGATTCAGAACATCTTCTTTATTTCCAAGTTTTTCAGTAAGATACGAATGTGTTGCTGAACCCCATGCAAATACAACTGGTGTCATTATCAACATTAAACTAATCATCATTAATACACTTAATGTTATTTTTTTCATATTTTTTTATTTATACCTCCTTTCAATTGTATAATAAAAGTAGTTAATTATTAAAATTATTTAAATATATGTGTTATTTATTATAATTGTAAAAAGAAAAAAAATAAAAAAGAAAATAAAAGAAAAAAAGTTTATTTATTTGTAAGCTCCTAATCCTGGAGCAGCCGGACTCTTATATTCAATACCGTGCTCACCTGTGCCTTGGTCATTGTATACACTTTGTATTGTTGCAAAAGCTCCCCAAATTACTGGGCCAATTTCTTCTTCATCAGCTGTGTACCACATTCCATCACTTAATACAGCATCTTTACCTGGATGGACTATTTTAACAAAGTAATTCCACTTGTAAGTTTCTTCACCATCAACATATTCCCCACTTTGGTGATTTGTCACCCATGCTCCCGGACATGCTGAACTAGATGCATTTACAGGGTCACAAGAATAACCTCTGTCCAGCTTTCCATCATTATTACAGTCTCTATTACTTAACCATTCATCACTCCACTTCATGATTAAGTTTACATCACAATAATCCCCTCCTTCAACTCTGTCATTGTCGCAATATCTGCCATTAAACAAGTGTGCTTGATAGTTATAGCCCCATTGATCATACCCAATAGGTATTATTTCAGTGGAGGAATCACCAACTTTACCATATTCTATTGTCCCATCCTTTATAGTTGCACATCCTGGTAGTTTTTTTCCGAGAGAAGTTCCTGAACCCAAAACATATTCATTAGCACCAGGAGCAGTTCTTTCTGGACCCAGAACAGTTTTATTAGGCTCACATCCAACCAGCAAACCTGCTAAAGTAAGACCTGCCAATGTATTTCTTAATAGTTTTTTCATATTTTTTTATTTAAACCTCCTTTCAATTGTGTATAAATTATCCTTTTTAGGATAATAAGCATTAGAATAATTATTTTCAATCATGATTAAACTAAGATAAAACTCAGTTAAAAACATTATTATTCTTAAGAGGATATGTTTTTGTTATTACTTGAAACCAATGAATAAAGAAAAATAAAAAAAGAAAAATAAAAAGAAAAAAAATGTTTCAGTTATCCTTGGTTTCCATTACTTCTTATGTATGACGATTTGTCCACCAGCTATATCAGTTGTAGGATCACTATAAAGATCGTCACCAATGTTATTGTCGTAAACTACGGCATCATTGTCAACCTTGTCCCAAATTTTTATTCTGAACCTATCAACATCAAAGGCAGTTGTAAGTTTCTCGTCACTCACTGATATCATAAAGCCATAGTTACCTGCACCATTGATTGTTCCAGTACCTTTGTACATTGCTTTATAACTGGCTACAACCAACCATTCATAATTATTTGAATGGAAGCTCAAGTCACCTATCTTATATCGGAATTCTGTATTACCAGTTGGAGTTGTTTGCCCTTTCTTATATCTTGAGACAAATCCAAAGTTCGCTGTTCCTTCAAGATTTGTATCAGCTGCATAAGCTCCAGCTGGTGAGTTAATCCATCCTCCACCAGTAACAAAACCAGCACTTGGGTCGTATACTACTACATACTGGAATGTCTCTGTATCACTTCCACCATCATCATCTGTGACAGTCAATGTTACAGTGTAAACACCAGCATCTGCATAAGAATTTGTATCTGAAATAGGGCTTGTTACACTTCCTAAATCATCTACAGGAGATCCATCTCCCCAATTAATTGTTGCTGTGTGTGTATCACCTGAATCTGGATCAGTGAAAGTTGCATTTAATGCAACAGTATCACCAACTGCAACTAAACCTGGTGTTACAGTAAGATCTGTAATTGTTGGTGGTTGATTAGTACACACATTTGTAATTTCATGTTGTGTAGTTGGTCCTGTACCAACTTCATTAGCATTGATTGTTACAGGATTGTCAATTTGTCCTCCAGGGATAGCGTTTGAGTTTACTGTTACTGCCAATGTTACAGAGCCTGATTGTCCAGGAGTAAGTGTCCCAATGTTCCAGGTTGTTGGACCTGTATAGTCGACTTCTGCAGGAAGAGTGTCTGTAATTGTCACTTGTGTTACATCATATAGATTTCCATTTGTATAGGAAATCGTATAATCAATTGTATTTCCAACACCTGCACATACACTAACCCCATCATCCTTATCAAGATTGAGTGGGTTATAGCTAACGTCTTTACCTGGCACAACTATTCCTGTTGGGTTTCCAATGTCTCCTGTAGAATGTAAGTGATTCAAGTTAGAGTCAAACACCATTATTCTGTCTGAACCTCCAATACCTTGATGACCTGTTGTTATGTAAACTAAACTAGTAGCCGGATCCACAGCCAAACCAATTACATTATCACTACTTATACCTCCTGATAATGTTCTTATATTTACTGTGGTTTCAACATTAGTATTCAAATCATATTTAGATAACAAACCAAGACTTCCAAGGGGAGGATATGCATTTCCTGTGTAAACAAATCCATTTGCCACATCAACAGCAATATCCATTGCTTTTTGACTTACTGAGAAACTGCCTGCAGATGACCAATTTGCTGTGTGATAGATTTTAACAGAATCACTAGTTAGTGTAGTTACATCACCAACATAAAGCAAATCATTTACTTCATCAATTGCAAGTCCATATGCTCGAATAACACCTGGCAAATCTTTATAGTATGGAAACGTTGTTATATCATTTGTTAGTGTCTTAGTTGTAGCATCCCATGAATAAACATATAGATTATTTGTATCTCTATCCACTGCATAAACTTTCTGGTTATCCTGATCAACAACAATACCTGCTAAATTGTGTGCTCCGGGTGCGGTTACTTGCCCCAAATGTGTCATTGTTGAAGCATCAAGTAGGTCAATTTTAGCATCATAAGAAGTTGTAAATTGTTCAAACGTGATGAACAATACCTCTGAATCAGTATCAATTGCTATACCTACAGCACCACCATCTCTATCTGGAACAGTAAGAGTTGTCTGTAGAGTTAAATAATTCGGTGCAGATTGTATATCATATGCCTCAATTGGTATATTTGGGTAAGCATTAATATCCGCAATTACATACAATGACTTTGCAGAAGCAACTCCCATCAAAGCAATAGTCATCAAGACAAATATACTTACAGTTACAATATAAATCTTTTTCGAATTTATTTTATTCATTATTTTTTACCTCCTTTCAATTCTATCTATAATTTAATTAAAATAACTTTAGTTATAAACATTATTATCTTCAAGAATTACTTTTTTGCTATTACTTAAATCTGATGAAAAACTAATAATAGAAAAATATAAAACTTTAAATAATTAATATCTTTAATAAAGAGCAGTTAAAATGTCAATAAAAAATACCTTAAGAACAATTGCACTTGTTTCAGCAATTGGATTATTTGGTTGTTCTAATATAGAAAAAATTACTAAACCAGAAGATTTTGAAAAACAAGTAATTGAGGAAGTTGGAAATGTATCAAAAAGTGTTGAATCAAGCAATGCATTATCTAAAAGTATTGATGTAAAGGGAATAGGGAGATTTTTGGATGTATCTATACAATACCTTAATCCAGCAGCATATAATGAGGAAAATATACCAGTCTATCTAATTAATTGTCCATTAAATTATGAATTTTCAATTAATAATAATATCCCTGCAAAACATAATATAAGACCTTTTCAAAACCTTGAGATAACTGTTATTAAAGAATATGGAGAATCAGGAACCTGTAATAGATATTGGTATCCTTATCCATTAGTTGTTGACTTCACTAAAGGACAAACTTTACCTGGCAATTCTGTGCAAGTATGGGAAAATATCAATCTCGTTCCTGGAGAAACAAAAGTTCTAACTGATTCATATGCAATCCCACTTGAGACTTGTTCTGGATTAGGTCAAACACATATCATTATAAAACAGAGAGGGGAAGGAAATTCTTCAGTTGAAAGAGTCATTTATGATAAGAGTGAAGCTGGTGAGTTCTATCTTAAAGCTCCGGGCAGACAGTAGAAGATAAATTTTTATCTTCCCACATCATGAATTTTTGACAAGACACTGACCAGTTAATTTTAAATTTCACAAAAATAAGAATAAATTTTTTCTCTTTTGACAGTATCATTAATATGCTTTAAATAAACTTTCCCATCTCAATCCCCCGCCGCTCTCACTCTGAACCTCTGGGTATCTTTCTTCCAGTAATTTAAGATTTTTTATCTTTTTCTTTCTATATATCTTTCTCTGCTTTTGGATGTTCATGTCCTAATTCTCTCTTTATTTTTAACTGTTTAATGTGTTTCTTTTTTTCATTTAAAAATTTATTGGGATTTAACCCATATTTATTAATCATCATTGAAGCATGACTCCCCCCTAAGAAATGGGGCATTATAACATAAGTTGCTCCCTTATCATATAAGGTATTTGCCTCTTCAATATGATGGGATACAACTATAATAATTGCATCTTTATTTATTTGTCTGATTTTATTAATTAATAATAAATTTGTTTCAAATTCCGGAATTGTTGAGACAATCATTTTTGTTTTGGTTAAATTTAATTCACTTAAAAATTCTTCATCATCTAAATCTCCATATCTGCATTCAATTCCTTTCTTAGATAATTTAAGGATTGTTTCAGGGTTATAATCCACTACTAAGATTTTCTTTTTTAATTTTCTAAATGATTTTAAAAGATCATACCCAATCCTATTATATCCAAATAAAACAACATCATAATCTTTAATCTCTTGTTCGCCCTCTCTAACCTTTTTTCTCTCAAATACAGACAAGTATCTGGATAAATAAGGGTATATTTTATCAGAATATAAGATAAGATATGTTGAACCTGCAATGGTTATTAAGCCAAT
>SDBV01005627.1_pt1 | contig 17637 bp, 1 predicted proteins | sample 2277081 | NCBI WGS metagenome assembly SDBV01 (sample SAMN10402039, study PRJNA504765) | marine sediment metagenome | isolation source: marine sediment core GS10_PC15, 223 cmbsf | place: Arctic Ocean: Southern Knipovich Ridge | collected 2010 | reverse complement strand
CCGTCATTGCGGTCCACCTTCCACTGGTACACCAGGTTAACTCCGGTAACACTGGCATTGAACAGTGTTGATCCGTCCTCGCAGATGGCATCATCCACCGGATCGGCAGTGATCACCGGGTTGGCATTCACCAGCATGATCACCGGGTTGGAAATGGCCGGCGGGGCACAATCGCCCGTCACAAGGGCACGGTAACTGTATCCGGCCTGGCCTGGCTGCGCACTGAGCAGTGTAAGGCTGTCCGTACCGGCTCCTGTGTAAAGCGGATCGGTCACAAGGATGTTGCTGAATCCGGTTCCTTCATTCACCTGCCACTGGTAGGTTAAGGCTGTTCCCTGCGCTTCAAGGCCAAAGCCGGCCGGAAGGTTTTCACAGGCGGTGAGCGCCAGCGGCTGGGTCAGGATCTCAGGAGCCGTTTTCACGGTCAGGTCCACATCCACCGACTGGGCAGGCAGACCACATGCACCCGTAATGATCGCGCGGTACATGTATCCGTCATAGCCGCGTTCCACATTGAAAATGCTCAAGGTTGGTGTGGCTGATCCAATGTAGAATCCCACATCGCCAAGCATATTCCAGTTCCCGCCTCCATTGGTACTTTCCCACCACTGGTAGGAGAGTCCCTGTCCCGTCACATTCACAGAATATACGGCATTCTCGTACTCGCAGATGGTGTTGTCAACCGGTTCGGTCTGTATCCCGGCCGGGGTCTGCACAAACAGTATGGCCAGGTTCGAAAGGGTCATGGGCACACAGGTACCATCCACACGTATGCGGTACTTATTAAAGTTATAGGTACGGTCAGCTCCCGTTAGCGCCAGGGTATTGGTGTCCCATCCGGCATATACCCCGCCGTTGGAATCAGTTATATCCCCAAATCCGGTCCCTGTATCCACCTGCCACTGGTAAGTAATGCCGGTACCCGTGGCAAAGATGCTGAAACTGATATTATCACCTTCACAGATGGTCTCATCCACCGGCTGGGTCCGGATATCCGGAGCCGACCGGACAGTCAGCGTAACCGCACTTGAGATCACCAGGGGATCGCATTCACCGGTGACTATTACCCGGTACATGTACCCGGTCATGGACGAATCCACGGTGTAGACCTTCAGCTCAGCGGCGTTGGTCCCGGTGTAGTTCCCGCCATCGCTCAGCGGCTGCCATCCGGTTGTTCCGTTATTCTCTTCCCACTGCAGGAAGGGTGCATCGGTATCGCCCACATCCACGGTGAACGAGACATTCAGCAGTTCGCAGGTGGTGGTATCACCCGGCTGGGTAATGATCTCGGGCAGTTTGTATACCACAAGTCCGGCCGGATCGGAGGTCACCACAGCTCCGCAATCCCCGCTCACCTCGGCACGGTACATCCAGTTGTCCATGCTCCATGGCACATTGTTCAGCACCAGGGTGTTGTTGAGGAACCCGGCATGCACGCCATCGGCAGTCACCATCAGCCATCCGCTTACACCATCATTATAGAACCACTGGTAAGTGGGATTGGTGGTTACTCCTGCATCCACCGTAAACAGCGTATCCCCGTTTTCACAAATGGCAGCATTCACCGGTTGCAGAATGATCTCGGCATTCTCTTCCACGGTGAATATGACGCTGTCGGATACCACAAACGGATTGCAGTACCCGGTAACCATCACCCGGTAGGCATAACCGTTCATGGCCGAAATGGGATTCAGGATCGTCAGGGTGTTGGTACCCTGACCACTGTATTGTATCCCGGTCACAGGTATCCATGCCACACCGGCATGGTATTGCCACAGGTAACCCGGGTTGGTGGTTACTCCTGCGTCCATGGAGAAGGCCGCAGGAATGCCTTCACAGGTGGTTACATTCAACGGCTCGGTATCGATCCCGGGCCTGTTATTGACCACCAGGTCAGCCACCATGGAGGTATCGCCGGGTCCGCACAGGTTGCTGACAATGGCACGGAACGGAGTGCCGCTCCATGTGGCCGGAACTCCTTCAAGCAACAGGGTGTCGGTGGTCTCACCGGCAAAGAATCCGACCGAAGCGGTCTGCCAGCTTCCGCCGTCAAAGTACTCCCAGGTGTAGACCGGACTGGTTGTCACCCCTGCATCCACACCAAAGAAGGTACTGTCGTCTTCGCAGATGGTCACATCAACCGGCTGACCAACAACTTCGGGCCGTTCATTGACTGTCAGGATGGCCGTACCGGAGATCTGTTCCGGAGTACAGATGCCGCTCAACCGGAGCCTGATCTGCAATCCGTCGATGCCCGAGTGGACGCCATTGATGTACATGGTGTCGCTGTTCACTCCCGAATAGATATCCGGAGGAGGTACGATCCACGCTGCCCCGTTCCAGATCTCCCACTGGTAAGCCGGGTTGGTGGTCACTCCTGCATCCGTAAAGAACATCACTGTATCCTGCTCACATGCAATTACATCCACAGGCTGGGTGTCGATCTGCGGCTTTTCATAGACGGTCATCACCGCCGAGTCTGAAGTGACCACAGCAGGACACTTACCACTCACCACCGCATGGAACATGGTTCCGTCATAACCGGACGGGATCACGCTCAGGAAGAGTGTATCGTTGGTGTCATCCGTAACCTCTGCCAGTCCCCCGGCCGGGTTCCATGCAACACCGTCGGTGCTGTATTCCCACAGGATCACCGGTATGGTTGTCACACCCGTATGGATGTGGAAGTAAAGATCCCCATCCTCACAGATCGACTTGTCCACCGGCTGTGTAATGATCCCGGGCCTTTCGTCCACCACCAGCAATGCTTCGGCAGAGGTCATGGGCGGATTGCACACACCACTCACGATCACCCTGTAACGGTACCCGTTGTAAGTGCTCACTGGATTGTTCACGGTCAGTATGTCTGTATCCGTTCCGGTATAATCGCCCGAAACATCATCCACATCTTCCCAGAGTCCCACCCGGTTCACCTGCCACTGGTAGGTGACCGCAGTTGTGACCCCGGCATTTACAGAATAAACAGCAACATCACCTTCACAGATGGTGTCATTGAAGGGCTGAAGGATAATCTCAGGATTCTCATTCACAGTCAGCACCACATCCACAGAGGTCGCCGCAGGAGCACATGCCCCGGAAACCACCACATGGTAGCTGTATCCGTCATAGGAGGAGGGCACAAGTGTCATAAACAGGTTGGGTGATCCTGTCCCCGTGTAGACACCGGTATCGGATCCGATGTCAACAAATCCCGATCCCATGTCCACCTGCCACTGGTAAAGCGGATTGGTGGTTGCACCGTTGCTCACGGTAAAGAATGTATTCTGCTCTTCGCAGATGGTCTTGTCAACCGGTTCTGCAGTGATCTCAGGCAGTTCATTCACCGTCAGGGTAACCGTATTGGATACCTGCTGAGGGGTGCAATCGCCTGAAACGATCACACGGTACTGGTAGCCATTGAACCTGCTGGCGGGTACCAGGATCTGGAGCACAGCCTGGCTGGATCCTGTATAGATACCCAGCGTGTCGCCAAAGTCGTTGAAACCATTGCCGTCGTTCATGTTCACCTGCCACTGGTATGCGGCATTGGTGGTGACTCCGGCATCCACTTCAAACCAGGCCGGCACACCTTCACACACGATGGTGTCGGAAGGTTGCTGGAGGATCTCCGGCCGTTCACGAACAGTCAGTGCAACATCCACGGAAGTCACCGCCGGAGTACAGAGTCCGGTTACCACCACATGGTAGAGGTTGCCATCATTTGTGGATGGCACACCTGTCAGCCGCAGCGTATTGCTGGCACTCCCCGTATAGATGGCCGTATCAGCCAGATCCAGCCATGGTCCGCCGACACCATTGTAACTTACCTGCCACAGGTAAGAAGCACCGGAAGTGACACCTGCATTCACGGTAAAGATGGGACTCTCGTTCTCACAGATCACCGTATCGGAAGGTTCTGTTACAATCTCAGGAATTTCATTGACGATCAGCAGGGCTTGGTTGGAGGTCTGTGGTACGGGACAAATGCCGCTGACTACAGCACGGTAGCTGTAACCGTCGAACCTGCTTACCGGGTTCAGCACATTCAGCTCATCGGCCAAAGTACCAGAATAGATAAGAGCTGTATCTCCTATAACCACGAATCCGGATCCCATATCCACTTCCCACTGGTAAGTCACACCGGTTGTCACCCCGGCATCTACACTGAAGGAAACAGGATTCGTCTCACAAACAGTGGTGTCAGCAGGATGCTGAAGTATTTCCGGTCTCTCATTAATGGTCAGCGTAGCAACATTGGATTCAATGGGCGTTCCGCATTCACCGGTCACCACCACCTTGTACTGGTAACCATTGAACCTGGAGGTTGCAGAGATCACCGCCACGCTGTCGGTGGAGGTTCCGTTGTAAACTGCTGTATCGCCCAGATCCAGCCATGGTCCGCCTACTCCATTGTAACTTACCTGCCACTGGTAGATGGGATTGCTGGTCAGACCAGCATCCACGGCAAATCCGGTTCCGTCTGCTTCACAGATGGTCTGGCCGGCCGGATGGGCCACCAGTGCCGGGTCGTATTTCAGGGTAAGCTGTACGGTGTCGGAATAAGCAACCTCCGGACAGAAGGAGCTGGAGACCCTTACCCGGTAATAATCTCCGTCAATGACCGCTGTGGGATTAACCACGAACCAGGTGGCTGAAGTGGCACCACCAATGGCCACAAAGGCATTGGCAAGGTCATCGGTACTTTCCCACTGGAACAGGAGTCCGTCCCCGATGGCACCCACCGAGAAGCTGGTATCGATGCCTTCACATACCTCAGCCTGTTTGGGCTGGGTGAGGATCTCAACGGTATCCCTTACTGTCACCACAGCTGAACCGGTCAGGTTGGGTGCAGAAGGAGTAAGGATGGCTGATATGCAACCATTGGCATCCTCCACTGAAACCAGCGTGTAGGTAGTGGTAAAGGCCGGTGAAACCGGGATGGGATCACCACTGGCATAGTTACTCAGCGTCCCAACACCATTGTCTATGGTCACTTCGTAGTTGGGAGTGCCCACTGTAATGTTCACTGCCAGGTCGGTGGAGTTGCCCGGACAGATCACCGCATCGCCGGAGATCACCGCCACAGGAAGTGGGTTCACAAGGGTGGCAATGGTATCGCTTCCGCCCCAGCATCCGAATGCTGAGAGTACCTCCACGTATACCTCATCTGCATCCATCAGACCAATGGTGGACCAGAAGTTCAGCCCCCCGCTTTGTTGTGACACACCATTCAGGAAGAAGTTGTAATTCACCGCAGAAGCAGAGTTCCCTGTGAAGTCCACATTCTCTCCTGCACATATAATATTATCCGCATCAGAGCTGGTAAGGGTAACCACCGGCGGATCGTATATGGTAATGGACAACGGCATGCTCAGATTCTCACATCCGTCCGTTGAAGTCACAAGAACCGTCACCTGGTCACCATCCACCAGGCCGGCCGTTTTAAAGATACTGGAGACGCCGTCCTGCCCGGAACCACCGTTCACAAAGAACTCATAATTCAACTGCAGTGCCGGTCCCCCGGTAAAGGTGATAGTATCACCGTCACATGCAGCGATCCTGTCCGCATTCAGTGTGGTGATGGGCAACTGGTTCACGGCCACGTTCAGCGGATTGTGAATGGTCACACATCCACCGGAACTGGTCTCGATCACCCGCACCAGTCCGGAGATGAGTCCGAATGTCACATCCACCGTGTTGATGGTGGGATCGGCCGAATCAAATCCTGCTCCCGGGGGAATGAACCACTGGTAGTTGCTGCCCACGTTGTCGGGCACACTGTAGGTATGGGTGGTGAGCGCACAAACCGCCGCATCCCCGGTAATGTTGACCTGAACCGGGAACGGAATGATGGTCATGGGCTTGTAGATGGTATCCTTTGTACAGATGTACTTGTTGGTCTCGAATATCCAGATGGAATCGGTTACCAGCACCGGCGTATTGGCTGCCAGTACGATGGCCGCATAGCTGTCAAGCCCGCTTCCGCCAAAGGTAACATTACCCAGGACGGCAGGTACGTTCCACTCGTAGTATGAATCGGCCGTGTGGACCACCTGGAACACCAGGTTGGCAGTTCCCTCACAGACCGTATCAATGCCTGTGATGGCCGAAGTGATGGGCAACGGATTCACCGTCACATTTTCATAGACCGCTGCACCCGGACAGGTTATCACACTGGGACCGGATGGTATGATCTCATAAGTAATGGTAACCTGTGTCTGGGTAATATTCACCAGCGACTGACTGATCACAGTGCCAATCACACCAACTCCACCGACGGCTCCGGTTCCCTTGGCATCAGCCATATTGTAAATAAACGTAGTTCCAACCACAGATGCTCCAAACGTAATATCCGTAGTCTCATCGCTGCAAATCACCGGAGTAGTATTGGTGATAGAAGCAACCGGTGTGGGATCAACGATCACATCCACATCCACGATATCACCCAGGCAATTGGTGGGAACCTGACCAACGGGAAGAATGTGGTAGGTTACTGTAAATGGCGTATTCCCAGAATTGGTCAGCGTCTGGATAATGAAATCACCGATGGCTGAAGGACTACCCGAAGGAGCGGCTCCCGAGATGCCACTGGGATCGGTTATTGTCCATGTAAAGATGGTGCCCAGCACATCGCTGTCAAGTTCAATATCGGTATCACTTCCGTTACAGATCTGTGGTGCTGAATTGGTGAAGATCCCCAAGGGTTTGGGATAGATGGTCACCACAATGTTCTGCGTCGCTCCCACGATAAATGTGGGGGCCGGTCCGGTCGGTGTAATGTGATAGGTCACCGTTATGGGTGCATAGGTCACGTTCACCAGTCCCTCACTAAGGTTGAAGGGATTTAATAAACTGTTGCCTGCAGTGGCCCCGGCACCGTCATTATCGGTCACTGTCCATGCAAAAGTAGCTCCTGCCACCGAACTGGAAAGATCCAGGTCCGAACTTCCCGTAGTACAAATATTGGGTGCATTGTTCACCACGGTCATATCCACATCGGGATCGATCTGTACAGATACATCCACCGAGTCGCCCAGACAGCCATTGGCAGCCGGTCCGATCCGGTAAGTAACAGAAACAGGTGCAGCACTTGCGTTGGTAAGTACCTGTGCAAGGGTCTGTCCGATGGCAAGTCCGCCTCCATCACTCGCTCCGGTTGCTCCCGGGTTGAGTACCCTCCATCCGAATATGGTTCCTGCCACATCGCCGTTCAGGAGAATATCCGTTGCCTCCCCGGTGGGGAAGACAGGCTTGTTATTGACCGGAAGCACATTGGGTTTCGGATAGACGATCACCTGGGTGGTGATATCTGTGCCCTTGCCGCATCCTGCCAGTTTGGGGGTAATGGTAAAAGTCACCGTAATTGGCGCATTGGAACTGTTGGTAAGGTCCCCGCTGATATTGGTTCCGACAGGCACATCGGAAAGGTCAGCAAAAGCAGCACCTCCCAGATTGGGATCATCCGTGGAAGTCACAACCACATCAAAGGTCAGATCGCCAGGCAGTGAAGGCACCGTGGGCGATCCGATGGTAATATTCACATTGCCCGTATTACATACAGTTGCAGTGGTGTTGGTCACCGTGGCCACTGGTGTGGGCTCAACGGTTACGATGAGTACAAACGGGGTTCCGTTACATCCATTGATCACCGGCTGGATATTGTAGGTAACATTGATATCCGCGTTGGAAGTATTGTCCAGTGTCTCGTTGATGAAAGAACCCGATCCTGCACCTGCTCCATTGGAGATACCCGCCACAATGCCCCTGGTCCAGTTAAAATTAAGCGCACCGTCGGCCGTGGAGCTGGTGATTGAGTAACCCAGCGGTGTGTCGTCACAGACGGTCACATTGGCAGCACTGGTCACCACCGGTGTCGGGTTAACGGTCACCGTATAAGTAAATGGTGTACCCGTACAACCATTGATCTCCGGAGTGATGATATAATCCACATCTACCGGTTCGGTGGATGTATTGTCCAGGGACTCGTTGATCAGTGTTCCTGTTCCTGCTCCGGCCGCATTGGCGATCCCTGCAACCACAGCACGTGTCCAGTTGATAACCAGCAGTCCGCTTACCGTAGAACTGGTAATGTTGTACCCGACGGGCGCATTGTCACAGACCATGCTCACGGGTGCGGAGGTAATCACCGTTGTGGGATTGACAGTGACGGTGAGTGTAAACGGTGTCCCGTCACAACCATTGATCTTCGGCGTTATGGTATAATCCACATCCACCGGTTCAGTGGTGGTATTAACCAGGGCTTCATTGACCGGATTGGCAGTTTGTCCCGTTACAGCCCCGTTGGAGATCCCAACCACAACCCCGCGGTCCCACGAAAAGGAGAGGGCACCGCTAACGGTAGAGCTTGTAATGATGTATCCCAGGGCCGTGTTGTTACAGACATTGGCCGTTGGCGAGCTGGTTACCACCGGAGTTGGATTCACAGTAACGGTGAATGTAAACGGTGTACCGTCACAACCATTGATCTGGGGAGTGATCACATAATCCACATCCACCGGTTCGGTACTGGTATTGTTGAGTGACTCGTTAATATATGATCCGGTACTGCTGGCAGCTCCGTTGGAGATACCGCCTACCACAGCGCGACTCCAGTTAAAGATCAGGGCAGCATCCACAGTAGAACTTGTGATGGTATAGTCAACTCCCTCCAGGTCGCAGACCATCTTTGCGGCCACACTGGTAACAACCGCAGTGGGATTGACAGTCACCGTAAGGGTGAACGGTGTACCCGGACAACCGTTGATAGACGGAGTGATGATATAATCCGCATCCACCGGTTCGGTGGAGGTATTGGTGAGCGACTCATTGATGGAAGTACCGGTTCCCGAATTGGCCACGTTGGAAATCCCGGCAACCAGGGCACGGCTCCAGTTAAAGATCAGGGCAGGATCCGTGGTGGAGCTGGTGGTGGTATAACCCAGCGGAGTGGTGTTGCAGATATTGACAGTGGCCGCACTGGTTACCACGGAAGTCGGGTTGACAGTCACGGTGAGTGTAAAGGGCGTTCCGTCACAACCATTAATCTGCGGGGTAATGGTGTAATCCACATCAACGGGTTCTACGGTCGTATTGTCCAGCGATTCGTTGATGCCCGATCCGGTATTGGATACAGGTGCATTGGCAATGCCTGCCACAAACGGCCTGCTCCAGTTAAAGATCAGGGCACCACCGGCCGTGGAACTGGTGATGGTATATCCCATGGGCGCATTGTCACACACATTGAGTGAATTTGCACTGGTTACCACAGCAGTGGGATTGACGGTCACGGTGAGGGTAAATGGTGTACCCGGACAACCGTTGATCTCCGGGGTGATGATATAATCCACATCCACCGGTTCGGTGGTGGTGTTGTCCAGCGATTCGTTGATGGACGTACCGGTTCCGAAAGCTGCACCGTTGGCAATGCCTCCGACCACTGCACGTGTCCAGTTGATCACAAGCGCACCGCTTGCAGTGGAGCTGGTAACGGTGTACCCGATGGGTGTATTGTCACATACATCGAGCGAATTCGCACTGGTTACAACTGTGGTGGGATTAACGGTTACGGTGAGTGTAAACACAATACCGTCACAACCATTGATCTTGGGCGTAATGATATAGTCCACATCGATGGGTTCGGTGGTGGTGTTCACCAGCGACTCATTGACCGGATTGGCAGTTTGTCCCGCAACAACCCCGTTGGTGATCCCAACAACCACCCCACGGTCCCATGAATAGGAGAGGGCGCCATCGGCGGTGGAACTTGCAATGGTGTATCCCAGCGCCGTATTGTTACAGACATTGGCTGTGGCCGGACTGGTCACCACCGGGGTTGGATTTACCGTCACTGTTAATGTAAACGGGGTACCGTCACAACCGGTGATCCGGGGTGTGATCAGATAATCCACATCCACCGGCTCGGTACTGGTGTTGTTGAGGTTCTCATTGATGTAGGAACCTGTGCTGCTGGCTGCCCCGTTGGAGATACCGGCTACAACCGCCCTGGACCAGTTGAAGATCAGGGCTCCATCGGCCGTTGAACTGGTGATGGTATAGTCGATCCCCTCCAGGTCACAGACCATCCTGGCAGCCGCACTTGTAACCACTGCAGTGGGATTTACTGTCACCGTAAGGGTGAAAGGCGTACCCGCACAACCATTGATGGATGGAACAATGGTATAATCCACATCCACCGGTTCGGTGGTGGTGTTGGTGAGTGATTCGTTGATGCTGTTGCTGGTTGCACTTGCTGCTCCGTTGGAGATCCCGGCCACAACGATACGGCTCCAGTCAAAGATCAGGGCAACATCCACAGTGGAGCTGGTAATGGTATACCCCAGCGGTGTGATGTTGCATACTGCGGCAGTAGCCGCACTGGTTACCACGGTCGTCGGATTGACAGTCACCGTAAGTGTAAACGGCGTACCGTCACATCCGTTGATCTGCGGAGTAATGGTATAGTCCACATCGATGGGCTCGGTGGTGGTATTATCCAGCGATTCGTTTATGGTCGATCCGGTATTGGCTACAGGTGCATTGGCAATCCCTGCCACCAGTGGTCTGCTCCAGTTAAAGATCAGGGCTCCGTCGGCCGTTGAACTGGTGATGGTATAACCCAGCGCCGAATTGTCACACACATTGAGCGAATTCACACTGGTTACCACCGCAGTCGGATTGACTGTCACCGTGAGGGTCATGGGAGTACCAGGACAGCCATTGATCTCCGGGGTTATGATGTAATCCACGTCCACAGGCTCGGTAGTGGTATTGTCGAGCGATTCGTTGATGGAAGTTCCTGTTCCTGTATTGGCCCCGTTGGAAATCCCACCCACAGCCGCACGGCTCCATCCGAATGTAATCGCCGGATTGACTGTTGAACTGGTAATGGTATATCCCAGTGCCGTATTGTCACATACATTGGCCGTATTCGGACTGGTGATCACCGTGGTCGGATTGACTGTCACCGTCAGGCTGAAAGCCACACCATCGCATCCCAGGATCTTCGGTGTAATGATATACTCCACATCAATGGGTTCAGCGGTGGTATTGACCAGTGACTCATTGATCGGATTGGCTGTCTGCCCAACAACAGCGCCATTGGTGATCCCCACAACTGCTGCACGGTCCCAGGAAAATGAAAGTCCCGCATCGACGGTCGAACTGGTAATGGCGTATCCAAGTGCTGTGCTGTTGCAGACATTGACCGTAGCGGGGCTGGTAACCACCGGGGTGGGGGCCACAACCACGGATTTTATAACCTGGTTTCCGGCACATCCAGTTCCGCCGGGACCGGTTGAAGTAATGGTATAGGTGACTGTTACCGGTTCCGTTTCGGTATGTTCCAGCTGCTGTGCGATTGTCTCCACACCCGCACCATCAGCAATGGATCCTCCAACCGGAGCTTTCCCTGCATTCCATGTAGCGCCGCCGTCAGCTATCGCCCAGTTGAAAATCGTACCCGGAACATCGGTATTCAGCACAATGTCGGTGGTACCGTCGTTACAGAGATTGGTGGTATTGTTAACAGTGGCAGAGATATCAGGTATGGGGAATACTTCAAACCCGTCCGGACTGTTCAGGATCGATCCTGCATTGTTCAGGCAATTGTCAACTGCAGAGGTAAGGGTGTAATTATGCACACCCACAGCGAGACCGGCAATGTTGATGGTGGTATCGCTGGCAAATACATCAAACGGTGCCGGTGCATTATCCCCGGCAATGGTGTAGGTAAATGGTGGCGCTCCGCCTGCAGAAACCAGGTTCAGTGTGCCATCATTCCCAAAACAGATATCCACACCGGCGGTAATGGTAGCTGATGTATAAACAGCTCCTACTGTGATGGTAATGCTACCACCCATTGCATCAACCGGGCAACCCTTGTCATCCACCACAGAAACCAGTGAATAAGTGGTATTTGCAAACAGGGCCCCTGTATTGATACTGGTTCCGCTTACATAATTGTTCAAAGGAGTATTGGGTCCGCCATCGGTATAGACCACGTCATAGGGACTGGTACCCCCGGTCATATCTACCCTGAAATCATAGTTGTCCGACAGGCAGATACTGGCATCCTCCTCCAGTTGCGCCAGTTGGAACCTAGGATTTACGGTGAGGGCAATGTTATCTGTTGCCAGGCAGCCCTTGCTGTCCTGCACGGTATAGGTGAGGTTATAAACAGTCTGAACTCCCACGTCAGGAGCTGTGAAATCAGGATCAACTGTGTTTGTAGGATTCAATGGCAGCACATCGCCTGTCCAGGTATGTGAATATCCCGGAGTACCTCCTGAAGGATTCCCATCGAGTGTCTGCACCTGGTTGTAGCAGAGTTCTGCCGGTGCACCGGGAAGGATGGAGGCTGAAGGATTGGGATTTACATCTATATTGATAGATTGTTCTGCATAACAGCCCTTAGTGTCTGTAGCTCTATAGGTGAATGTATAGGTTGTCTGGACCCCTACAACAGGGGCTGTAAAAGTGGGTGTAGGTGTTGCTGTTCCGGAAAGAAACGGAGCTCCTGTTCCGGTCCACAAACTGGTAATAGCTCCTGTTCCGCCCTGCGGATCACCATTGAGGTTCACTGTACCGCCAGAACATACCTCGGCCAGGCTGGCCGTAACGTTAACGGTCACTACCGGATTAACAATTACTGCAACATTGTCCGTACCGGTACATGTTTTGCTGTCTGTAACTGTATAGGTGAGGTTATAGGTCGTCTGGCTTCCCAATACGGGAGCGGTAAAATCAGGATCCACAGTGTTGGTAACATCCAGTGGTCCCGTATCACCCGTCCAGCTGTGTGAATAGCCTCCTGTTCCACCTGCGGGTTGACCGTCAAAAGCGATCATATCCCCATTACAAAGCTCTGCAGGTGCAGCAGGATTAATGGATGCTGTCGGATTCGGATTCACCGTAAGCAATGCCGTGTTTGAATCAATGGTACACGGACCATTGGTGGTAATCACACATTTATAGAGGTTTGTACTCAACCCAATGGGTACACCGGTAAGGGTGAGTGTAGCTGTAGTGGCACCACCGTAAACACCCCCTGCCACATTGTTCCATGGCCCGGCCCCACCGGTCTGCACCTGCCACTGGTAACCGGTCACGGCAGGATCTCCGTCGGTAGCTACCGTAAATGCGGTATTGTCGTTTGCGCATATCTCACTAGCCGCAGGGTGGGAGGTGATGTCGGCAAGAGGATTGATGTTCAGATCAGCCGGATCACTCAGTACAGGGCAACTCTGATCACTGGTAATCACAACATCATAGGTCCTTCCATCAAATGTTCTGTCAGGATTGTTAACAGTAAGTGTATTGGCAGCGAAGCCCGTATATGCTCCTCCGTCAGTCCCGGCACCAATATCGGTCCCATTTCTTCGCCACTGATATGTATCAATGGATCCAGCTACAATATTTGCCGCCACATCAAAAATAGCATTATCAAACTCACACTCTGTCTGGTCAACAGGTTGTGTGGTGATGTTGGGGATTGGATTGACAGTCAGCGTCCCCGAACCAGAAAAGGTTTCACATGCTCCTGCAGTGGTGGTAAGCTTCACACGATACAAATACCCATTTATCGGGTAGTCAGCACCGGTAATCGAAAGCGTAGCCGTAGTAAAACCACCGTATGTACAACCATCATTTGGCGCTGCAGCTGCAGTAATATCCACCCAGGGTCCTCCGTCGGACCGTTGCCATTGAATGGCATGTGCAGCTCCCCCAACAGTCACCCCGAAAGTTGTATTCCCGGTGGTCATGTTACCATCCGCACAAATCACCCTATCAGGCGGATCATTGGTAGTGGCGAGGGCGTAGATATTAATTACCTGTGGATCAGATAAAGGCCCTTCGCAATTTGTTGGTGCAACACCATATGATCGAACTGTATATGTTCCAGTTTCTGCAATTGCATTAAGAACAATCGTATTGGAAGTTGCTCCGCCAATAGGTGTTCCATTTCTATACCACTGATAGCTACTGACTGTGGGAGGTTCATTTGGATTAGCGGTCAGCGTGACGTTTGTCACACCTCCATCAAAACAAAAATCAGTCGGACCAGCAACATTAATGTCAAGTTTGTTGGGCAGGGGATAAATAGTTAAGGTAGTCCTTGTGGTATCAGAGGTACATACATCTGGTCCGCCCGTACTCATTGTTTCATTGACCCACCATATATAAGTACCCACAGCAGTTTCACCATGGGTAAATGTAGTTCCTGTATGGACCCGGTCCTGTGGAATCCTGAGTTGCGTATCATCAAACCAGATAATGGTACCACCTGTACCTGTTGCAGTGATAGTAGGAGTTACTGATCCAAAGCACTCATCCGGTGACGGAACTGCCGGAGGAGGAGGAGCAGGGATCAAACGAAGTTCATCATAAATAGTGATAGGTGCCGCAGGAAAAAAGGGATCCCACTGGTTGCATGGCCCCCAATTCTGTAATGTGATCCCAAATACGTCTCCACCTTCATCAGTGGCATAGTTACCTGTATGATGTATCGGATATGTAGATGCAATAGGTACGGTGCAGGGTTCAGGGATATTAAAAACTTCGCTTTCGAAGAATCCACTTGAAGTTACATAGGGGGCCACAGCACCTCCGGTCGCCGGATCTACTGTAAAAGGACCGCCAATTGGATCACCATTAGCATCTGTAACAAATACAGGTGTTCCATACACATCAATCCATACATTAGGAATGCCTGCTGTAGTATGCGTTCCATATACAAAATTCATCCATCGTTGGCCCTCATTTGGACGATCAGGTTCAACATTTATATTGCAGTTAAAAGTTGTGGCATCATCAAACACAAATGCATTTATATCCTCCCCCACACAAAAAAGAGTAGGATCAGAACCCAGTGGAGGATCTATTGAAAGCAATCCATCAAGTTGCTCATTATCTAAACGATAAGCCGGAATAACGTAGTCTTGTTGATTAACACCTCCAAAGCAAAAGACAATACCTGGTTGAATGAGATCTCCGGGAATCCGGGAATGTATAGGCGCTACTGTCAGTGAATATGTGCAAACGTCTTCTACAGAATATGTAAATGGACTAGTGATTACTGAATATTTTCCAGAACCTAATACAGATTCAGACATTTGTATAGTTTGTCTTGTATCTGCTTGATCCCTCCAAAACATTCTAGCATAGACTCCATTATTATTAAAATGTATACTATTTCTAGCAATAGGTAACCAATTCCATTCAACATAGATCTGAATAGTAACGGGTTGACAGGGCCCAGTACTGGCGGCTGTTCCAATGGACTGTACACTGCTCAACATCGCGCAAGTGATAATCACATCGTTAATTGCATTTGTATCAGCAAATGCAGCTACTAATGTATTAGGCGCAGCAACCTGTCTTAAATCACCTGTTCCATCGTAATCTACATTTACACTAGCAACAACATCTGCATATTCGATATGTGTTTTTGGGAAACTGAAAAGGAGTTTAATATCCACCCTGTTACCAGTTACACCTCCAAGAACCATCCCAGCAGGGGCGGGCCCTTGGGTATGAATAGTACCGCCTACATCAATGTTCCAGCCGGTCAGGTCGCTGAGGGTGACCGGTTCACTGAAGTAGACCGAAACAATATCCTGGCTAGGGGAAATGTATTTAGCACTATCCGCTGTTGGCTGGGTAAATACTGAATTTGTGAATGAAAAAAATCCGATTAAGAATGGAATAAATCTCTTAAGTAATGTATGACAGTTCATATTTAAGATCTTTTTATTCATCACTGTATGATGATAGCTGTATCACACTTGATGTATGACAAATCTGGTCTTTTATTACTGGTGGTCTCTCCAGATTAAGGTTACATCTCTCTGCATTTTATACTCTTCTCCATTCTCCCAAACGCCACTAGCAATCCAAACATAGATACCACCATTTAATCGTTGCTGGAGAAAGTATCCGTCCCAACCGGAATAAATGTTGTTAGTCTCAAAGATTAGCTCACCAGTTTATACTCAGATAAATTTTAACAAATCCTTCCTACATGATATCCTCGGCTTCCACTATGCTCTGGGCATAACGATTACAAACACCCAACAACAATCGGGAGTACTTTTCAAATACCTCCCGCTGAGCTCAATGTTTACCTTACATGCATCCTTGATATATGTCCTTCTCACTGTTAATCCGTTGGTTCAGTATCTAAGACCTGTGGTTATTCGGATTGGTTGCATTTTATTCCATTAAATTTAGTTTTTTTTGGGACCATATAAGAATTAGTTATAAACGACCAGCGATTCAGCGAGTAAATATAATCGATCGGATTTAGATATGTCGCTAAACCAGTGGCAATACGCTTTTGCCACGAATGATCCTGCCACCGTGTAACATTGCTTCCCATACCGTCAGTTTGTTATTTGTCCTCCTTTCTTTTGTTGAGTGGTTTTTTCCTGATTTTACGGAGCAGGAGATCCCCAGTCTGTTTTCAGGTTAACCGTATTTGAAAAGGCTTTGATACCAGGGCATCCATTTCATATTCTACGATCTGGTTTTCTAACAAGAAGCTTAGAAGCCTTTTCCATAGGTATTTTACGGTACATTTGAGAGTTTTATTGAGTAACACCTTTATGGTCTGACTTGCCTCGGTTAGCTGGTTGATAATATGAGCTATCTGAAGACATTGGTAGTAATTCTTCATAGCCTGAAAACTTACCCTTGAAAATTTGTGTTCCAGGGCATATCCCTGTTTCTTCTGTGAGTTAAAACCTTCGTTTTCAATTTTTTGTCGCAACCGACCGGTAAAACTAATGCCATCACAGTTTTTGCCATCCACTTCAAAGTTGGTAAGATGAACAAACCGGTGTGTTGTGGTTTCATGTGATTTTACATTTACGCAGGCTTCATTACACTCCACATAATTTAGCAGGTGTTTTCGGTAAGAGAGCTCTCTTAACCAGTGATACTTGAGGGTTGTCATCTTTGTCCTGTCCGCTTTTTTGACTTCGGTAATTTGTTTTGGAGTGATCGTTTTCTCAAAGCATATCTCCTCTTGTAATGATTTCAAATTCCCGTCTTTCAGCACCACGATATACTTCCACTTGTTTTGCTGACAAATATTAAAAAACCCATCCCATGGGTAGAGCCCGTCAACTGTGATCACTATTGGAAGGCGAGGATAAAGCTTCTTGAGCTTTTTGGCCAGACGTTTAAATGCTTCCCGTTCACAATCTTGTTTTTGGTATTCATCCTTTCCCTCATTAGATATCCACTCAGTAGCCATGGATAAACTCAAACCCGATGGGGTTAACAGCTTTGCCTCCAAAACATGATGATGATAAGTGGTAACACCATTCTTTGATGTCTTGGACAAACAACTGTCGCAGTGCTTATTATTAAAGGGTACCTCTAAAAACCTCTTTTTTCAATCTCAATATTTGACAACAAATCTAATTCGGTTTCTCTTTTAAATTCGGTTTTGCTGTCTGATAAATGTAACGTTCTGTATAATAGCGTATTACAATGTTATACTTTAACAATTGAGCATACCTATCCCATGGCAACAACCAATTTCAATTGAACACAACGACAAATATTGTAGGTTAAGTTCATCATCCCTATTTTCGCTTTTGCTCTTGGAAGCCCTATGGTTCGTACAATTGAGCT
>SDBV01005626.1_pt1 | contig 17637 bp, 16 predicted proteins | sample 2277081 | NCBI WGS metagenome assembly SDBV01 (sample SAMN10402039, study PRJNA504765) | marine sediment metagenome | isolation source: marine sediment core GS10_PC15, 223 cmbsf | place: Arctic Ocean: Southern Knipovich Ridge | collected 2010 | reverse complement strand
AATCCCGCCGAAGGCGGGGCAGAATGTTTTAATCCCGCAGAAAGTGATCGTATCCCGCTGGAAGTGCCCAATCCCGCTGGAAGTGCCCAATCCCGCTGGAAGTGCCCAATCCCGCTGGAAGCGGGGCGGGGCGGGGCGGGGCGGGGCCAACGGCGGGGCCTCTGGTTTTGGAGCGGAAACATTTAGACAGGGCGATTTACGCCCCTGTCCGGCGCCTTCAGTCCCGCCATCGGCGGGGTAGTATGAACGTAGCCAGATCCCGTCGGGAAAAAACTTCAAAATGGTGAATTTTGGCTGGGTTTTGTCTAATTTCGCACCGCAAGGAATCCATCCGGGACATTCTGCACCGTCACCCATAGTGCCCGCCGGAAAACTGTACACCACCTCAACAGTGCTCTCGTCGGTGGAAGCCTTGAAAAAAACGAATTCTGTATAGATTTTGTTTAATTTTGCGCCGGTCATTGCTGCCCCATCTGCTCCAGGCGGGGTTCCCCCGCCATCGGCGGGGTTCCCTCTCTATTCTCTTCTTCCTGCCAACTGCCAACTGCCTACTGTCTCTCCGAAAAATTTTCCACTTTGCACTTTGCATTTTGAACCCTTAACTCGAAACTCGTAACTCGTAACCCGTAACCCGTAACTCGTAACTCTTAACCCCTACGGCCCTTCACCCTCCTCCATGTAAAGGCTGGCGGGCAGGGTTGTATCCCCCAGGGCCACGGCCTGTCGGAAGTAGAGTCGCGCCCGGTTGAAGTCTTCCAGGTGGCGGTAGTGCCAGCCCAGTTCCCGGTAATGCCGGGGATTACGCCGGTCAAGGCTGATGCGGAGCTCGAAACGTTCCCGTTCGCGGCGCCGGTTGTGCCGCGTTCGGAATTGGTCCATGTATTGTCGGGCAGCGGCGGTGTCCCCAGAGGCATACGACACCCGGCCCAGCCGGTAAAGAACCGTTTCGTTGCGCCGGTCCCGCTGGTAGAACCAGCGCAGCTCCGCCAGGGCCGCCCGCCACAGTTGCAACCGCACCAGGGCATCCACCAGCTTAGCCCGCGCGGCGGTGTTCTCCGGCTCCAGTCGCAGCACCGTGTTGTAGTAGTAAACCGAGAAATCGTCTTCCCTCATGGCGGCGGCCACGTCCCCCAGGAGGCCGTAGACAACTGTGGCTCCTACCTGACGCGACACGATAGTATCCCCCGTGGCGGACAGGCTGTCCTCGCTGGTGAGGGCATTGAACAGCAGCAGTTCGGCCGCCTTATATCGTCCCTGTACGTATTGGGTGAGACCCTGCCGATGATAGGCTTCCCAGCGGTCGGGACGGAGGTTGCCGGCCAGAGTGTATTGGGCTGCGGCCGGTTCGAAGCGGTCCCGTTTAAGATCGATGTCTCCGCGGGCAATCCATGCTTCGTAGTAAGTCGAGTCTTTGCTCAGAAGGGTATCGAGTACAACGAAAGCCAGCGAATCCCGATCGAGAGCGCCCAGGGAGCGGCCCAGGTAGAGTTGGGCTCTCAACAGGTCCGGCAGGTGCACAGTAACAGTACACAATTGGGTTACGGCCTCTTCGTATTCACCGATTTCAAACAGGGCCAGACCATAATTATACCGGGCGCCGAGATGGTCTTTATACCGAATCACGTATCCCCTCAGTAGTTCCGCCGCCCGCTCAAAATTCCCTAACTCCAGCTGGCTCTTTCCCAGCCAGAGGCGCGTTACTTCTGTCTCTGGTGCGGAAGCCAGTGCCCGCTCCAGCACATCAACAGCTTCCGGCCACCGGCTTTCCTTTATCAGGATATTGGCGGCGAATTCATAAGCCAGGGAATACTTGGGGTACAGCCGATAGGCCGCCTGGAACTCCACCAGGGCCGAATCGGGTTGGATGGTCTTGAAATAGACCATGCCCAGTTGAAAGTGGTACCTGGCTGCCGTGCTGTCCAGGGCCAGGGCCTGGTGATACCTGGCTTTGGCCTGCTCCAATACTTCCAAATCGTACCAGACATTGCCGAGGGCGAAGTAGGTTTCCCCGCTGGCGGGGTTAAGTTGCAGGCTGTGTTCCAGATCGTCGATAGCCCGCAGCAGGTCCCCGGCCCGATGCTCGGCAAAACCGAGCCTCTGATAAAGGGTCGAGTTGTCCGGCTCCACTTCCAACGCCTGACGGTACCAGACGGCGGCCAAACTGTCATTTCCCTGGGTAGTTGCAATGCGGGCCAGCAGGTCATAACACTCCATGCATTCGGGCTCGCGTTCAAGGATATTCTGAAGACCCGACTCCGCCCGCTCATACCTGCCCAATTCAAAATACCGCAGGGCATCGGCGTAGGGGTCGCGTATCTGGCCGCCGGCCAGCACCGCTAGCAACAAAATACCGCCCGCTGTCCCTGCTGACTTACTCATTTTGCGTTTTGAAACCAACTCTAAGGTACCACTGCCGGGGAATATTAACTCCTGGGCTCAACTCAAACTCTTAATTCATAAACTCGAAACTAGTGTCCTGTCCCAGTAATTTGTTTACGAAAACAGGTTGAATCAGAGCGACAGGCAGCTTCTTCCAGCCCAGCTGTTTACTTGCCCAGCCGTTTACGACTGGGAACAAAAGGGGAAGATAGGCCAAGAGGGCATTCATGCCCTTCCAGAAGCGGGGGTTTGGATAAGCAAGTTTTGGAAGGACGTGAACGCCCTACCCACGAGCTTCCTCGTTTATCTTCCCGGCCGTAAACGGCCGGGCCAGTCGCCCTTGGCTGGCCACGGCTAAATGTTAAGGAATTCATAGGACACAACACTAGCAACTCGAAACTCGAAACTATTTACGGCTCTGATTCCATCCTTGTCAGGATATGAGTGCGATTCGTTATAATGTTAGAGTAATGGTTCTCGAGACCATCCGGCCATTTTACCACTATGTCCACCAACCGTACCCGCCGGGGAAAATAGAAGCTAACGGGATTGGGATCGATCACCAGGTAACGCCGGGAAACATCATCGCTGGTTATGGTGATCTCAGCACCTATAGGGGTAGCGCCGACCTGGTCGGTTTTCAGCCACACGCCAATGAACCAGGGTCTCTTTTCCAATACCCGCTTCCAGATACGGAACAATCCTACCGGATAGGTGGCAATGATTTCCTCGATACCATCGCCGGTGAGGTCCACTGGAACAAAACGCTCCGCTTCCTGAAGAATCCTGAGGGTGTCCAATTCAATATAGCCGGGCAGATCGGCGGTTGGGTCGGCGGGGGCAGCAACGGGGGCGGCGGTAGAGATGGCGGTTGTATCTACCAGTGCGGCATTAAAAACGCCCTGAAGGCTTGTATCGAGCGCAACTGTGTCCCCGTAGATGCTATCGACGATAAGTTGGGGTTGGATGAAACTGTCAGGACCGAAGCCGGGCATACCCAGGGCCGTGTCCGCGGGCGCCGGCTCATCTGGTAAATCAAACGTAAACTGGCTATAGGACTCCTCAACAGGTCCCACGGGAAATACAAGCAGCCCCAGGGTATCACCGGCCATGAAGTCCAGGCTGGTGTCCTCCTCGGCCAGCGGTGTCAGCCGGGATACCAGCAGCGTCTTGTCCAGTATCATCGGCGCTTCCATATCAGCGGGATGGAAGCGGTGCTGGTCGTCACTCAACAGGATTCGCGGCGGCCTGTCCTGAGCAACGCCGAAGGGTTTATCCTGAGCTCGCCGAAGGAGCCTGTCTCTCTGACCCCTGGGTGTCCCGGCCTCGGGTAATCCCGGAACGGCGCGCTTGGCCAGGGTCTCCAGCGAATCCGGTGGAGTCTGAGCCCTGCCCAGAGTGGAGTCGAGGGGGGAGTCAAACGGGAGTCCGAAGAGGGAGTCGGTGGAAACACTGAATGAATCAACTGTAATCGTGTCGGTGGTCTGCGCATCTACCGTGTATTCGTACCATTGATCGGCGATAATGAGGTCGACAGTGCTATTGAAGTCCACATCCAGCGCCACGGCCGCAGTGGCCCGGTAGGGGGAGCGCGGCTGAAAGAGACCGGTCTGGTAGTGCCCTTCGAAGAACAGACCCTGGCCGTTGTTGAGCAGCAGCTGAATTTCCCCGTCACGGCGGGTAAACATCAGGTCTATATGGCCGTTCTGGTCGGCGTCCAGGGTCAGTACCTGGCTCCATTCGGGTTCCGAGCCGTCCGGCGCCAGGGTCACGCCCGAGAAGAACCCCGCTTCAACCAGGCCCGAATCGGCGCTGCCCAGATACAGCAGATTAGGCGAGCGGTGGGAGAGAACAAAAAGATCCAGGTATCCGTCACTGTTGGCGTCCAGCAACTTCACGGCCAGAGACCGGCTGGTGGTATCTGCCAGGCCCATAATTTTCGTTGCCTCGTGAAACCTGCCGCTACTGTCGTTAAGGAAAAGGCGGTTGGGCGCCGGCTCAAACAGCATGGGGTCGCAGGTAGTGCGCTGCCGGGCCTTAATGTCGAAGCATACCGGAGTATTATCACGGGGATAATCAAGATAATTGGCAACGTACAGGTCCAGGTAGCCGTCGTGGTTGGCATCGAAGAAGACCGCGTCCGTCGCCCAATAGTCATTCGAGATACCAGCAGCATCGGTCATATCGAGCCATTTTCGGCCGTTTTCATTTATAAGCAATCGGTCGGTTCCGAACAGGCATAGATAGAGATCCGGGAACCCGTCTCCATTCACATCCCCCACGGCTGCATTACCCGCCGGAGGGAACCGGGCCAGCCCCGTCGCCGCGGTTATATCTACCCAGGCCGTGTCATCGTTGCGGTAGAGACGGTTCAGCCCCGAATAGAGCGAATCGGCCACGTGCGGGCCGTAGGTCAGGAGCAGGTCAAGATCACCGTCCCGGTCAACGTCAAAGGGTATTGCACGGCCCTTGAATGTTTCTGTCGGTGGATAACGTCCCGAAGGTGGCAGTCGGTTAGGCGAAGCTATGCCCAGCTCCTCAGTAACGTCTCGCCAGCTAAGGCTGGTTTGTCCCAGCAACTGGGCCGTAAAGCATCCCAACCCCAACGCCCAAACTATGGCGTAGACCACACTTCCTGTCTTTATTTTATGGTAACTTTCCACTACCGAACTAGGAGCTTTAACTGGAAACATCCCCATTTGATCCGGCATACCGACTGATTCGCCGGAGTGGCCAGCCGTTACAAGGTTGCAGTCCGCGAATAGCTGTCCACCTTACGTCCAGTACCGGTTGCCACTCGGTCCCCAGCTGCTGGATTTTAATAACAGCGAACCAATATGACACGACCAGTGATAAGCCGTAATGTGCATAAACTTACCTAATAAAGTACCGCTGCATGGGAAGAAAGCTATCCCCTGTCAATGAATCGGTAAAGGTACCGTTAACAACGCCGCCAGGAATAAAAAGACTTTGCACTAACAAGGCAAATTTATTATTTTGATGTTTAGTATAATCAAAGGTAAACTAATTGATTTTATAGAGTAGATATTCTAATACATACTCGATAATCAGAAAGCTTTTCCAGTGAAGAACGAAACCCACAGACTTCGATTTTGGGGTGTTCGTGGATCGATTCCCACGGCAGATTCAGATAAATACCGCATCGGCGGCGACACCGCGTGTGTCGAAGTCGCCCCATCCAATGGCGCCCATATCATCCTTGATGGGGGCACCGGCATCCGTGGTCTCGGCAATTACATCGGCCGGTTGCATGAGCGCCCCTATGATATTCACCTGTTCCTGTCTCATACCCATTGGGACCACATTATCGGACTGCCCTATTTTGCCCCGATCCACCAGCCTTACGCCAATATCTTCATATACGGCCCTAAACGGTCCGGCAACTCGCTGGAGAAAACCATCCGGTGTCTGTTCATGCCCCCCTACTTCCCCCTGAAACTTGAGGACCTCAAGGCCCGGCTGACCTTCATTGAGTTGGAACCGGGCCGGCACAGCTTCGGTGAAGGCCTGACCATGCACTGCGCCCGCCACCCTCATCCCAACGGCGCCATGAGCTACCGCGTGGAAGTGGACGGCTTTGTGGTCGTCTACGTAACCGACATCGAACACACCAAGGACAAGCTGGTGCCAGCGGTCCTGGAATTATGCCGGGACGCCGACGTCCTGATCCACGACAGCCATTTCCACCGGGATGATTTGTCCAACCACCGCTCCTGGGGACACAGCTCATGGGAGGAATGCACCAATGTCGCCAAAGCGGCCGGGGTCAAGGAGCTGTTCCTGTTCCACTTCAGCCCCAACTATTCCGATTATGACGTGTTCGATATGGAGCAGCGGGCCCGCAAGGTTTTCCCCCACACCACCGCAGCTTACCAGGGCCTGACCGCAGAATTCCCTGCATCCTGACGCTATCGATTATCGAGACTTGAGGCTTGGGACTTGAGGCTTGGGACTTGGGATTTGGGACATTGTTGAATGATGATTGTTGATTGATGATTGAAGAGGGGACCAATGGGTTGGACAGTGCCTGCCATCAGCAATCAACGGACTACGGACAATAGACTACCCACCATCGCCCCCTGGCTGTGAATCCGTAACTCGAAACTCGTAACATGCCCGAACGCGTCATAGTAGCCCTGTCCGGCGGGGTGGATAGTTCCGTGGCCCTGCTGAAGGTCCTGGAGGCCAGTATGATGCGAAGGGTTTTTTCTATGTAAGACTGGCATGAAGCTGAGAATCATTTAAAACCTGCAGCGGGGTGATGAACAAAACACATAATACCAAGCAATCACTGGTCCCGGTAGAACGCATAGAGCGGCTGATTCTGCAAATCCGGGGCCGTGCGGTGATGCTCGATGCCGATCTGGCTGATCTTTACGGCGTAGAAACAAAGGTATTAAATCAGGCCGTTAAACGGAACATTGAGAGGTTCCCTGAAGACTTTATGCTCCAATTAACAGGGAAAGAGTTCGAGATCTTGAGGTCACAATCTGTGACCTCAAATCGGTGGGGTGGTCGCCGCTACCCGCCCCATGCATTCACAGAGCAGGGCGTTGCCATGTTATCGAGTGTGTTACACAGTCCACGGGCAGTACAGGTCAACATCGAGATCATACGTACCTTCGTTCGCCTCCGTCAGATGATTTCCTCGCATACACAACTGCGGCGTAGGCTCGATTTGCTGGAAAGGGAATATGATGCCCAGTTCAAAGAGGTCTTTGATGCTATTCGGCAACTGATGGCGCCACCCAAAACCAAGCGCCGCCAGATCGGGTTTATTACAGGGAGCGAATAAAACAGTTTAAATTAGGGTACTACCGTCGGTTGTTAATGTCTGACCGCTGACGGCTGAACGCTGAAAACTATGAGCTCGCAACCCGGAACCCGTAACTTGTAACTTGTAGCATGTCCTCGCGAGTAGTTGTGGCCCTGTCCGGCGGGGTGGACAGTTCCGTGGCCCGGCTTGATTTCGAAACTTGAGATACAATTTTGGCACCTCAAGTCGATAGGTCTACTGTCGCCACCCGCCCTATGCCTTCACGGAGCTGCTGATTGCTGAACGCTGACGGCTGAGCGCTCGAAACTATGAACTCGTAACTCGCAACCCGGAACCCGTAACTCGTAACTTGTAGCATGTCCTCACGCGTATTAGTAGCCCTGTCCGGCGGGGTGGACAGCTCCGTGGCCCTGCTGAAGGTCCTGGAGGCGGGCTACGAAGCCGTCGGCGTGACCCTGAAGCTCTGGGCCTACCAGGACGTGTCTGGTTATCCACCCGCTGGCGGAACTACCGAGAATAGATGCTGCACCTCAGAGGCCGTCAGCGACGCCCGGGATTTGTGCGTGAGTCTGGGCGTGTCCCATTACCTCCTGGACTACCGGGATGCCTTCCACACAACGGTGGTGGACTACTTTGTCGCTGAATACCTGGAAGGCCGGACCCCCAACCCATGCGTCCAATGCAACAGCTGCTTCAGGTGGAACGCATTGCTCGACCAGGCGGATCAGCTGGGCGCCGGGATGATCGCTACCGGCCACTATGCTCGTATAGAAAACGACCACGACGGGAGGCCGCGCCTGCTCAAAGGAGTGGACGCCCGCAAGGACCAGTCCTACGCCCTCTGGGGTATCCCCCGGGAGACCCTGGCGCGGACCCTGCTGCCCCTGGGCGATATGACCAAGGGCCAGGTACGCCAGGTGGCCCGGGATCAGGGACTGGTCGCCGCCGAAGTGCCCGAAAGCCAGGAGATCTGCTTCGTGGCTGACAACGACTACCGCCGGTTCCTCCGGGAATACGCCAATGGTCAGCTGGCGGAGGTAGGCGAAGGCGAAATCGTTGATGAGACCGGGCAGGTAGTAGGCCGGCATCCCGGTTACGTGAACTTTACTGTCGGCCAGCGCCGCGGCCTGGGCATCGCGCACTATGAACCCTTGTACGTTAAGTCGCTGGACCCGGCCGCCAACCGCATCATCGTGGCTCCCCGATCCGCTTTGCTCGCGTCCGTCTGCGAGGTGGATAGATTGAACTGGCTGGTGGATCCCCCGGCGGTTCCCGTCCAGGTACAGGCCCGGATACGCTATAATTCCCCCGGTAGCCCGGCACGGTTGATACCTGCGGAGAATACGCTCCGCCTGGAGTTTGAAAAGCCCCAGCTGGCCATCACGCCCGGCCAGTCGGCGGTCTTCTACGACGGCGATGTCCTCATGGGCGGGGGTGTCATCTGCGGGGAGGGCAGTGCATGAAACCCTTCTGCAGAATGGCCGCGGTTATTCTAGCCGCCGGCAGGGGCATACGCATGAAGTCGGACCTTCCGAAAGTTCTTCATGAGATAGGCAGCCGCCCCATGGTCCATTGGGTGGTAGACACCGCCCGGGAGGTAGGTGCGGAACCCATCGTGCTGGTAGTAGGCCTGGGACACAAACAGATCGAGGTATCCCTGGAAGGGACCGGCGTAACTTTTGTCCTTCAGGATAAGCCATTGGGTACCGCTCACGCTGTGGAGCAGACCCGCTCCATCCTGTCCGGGTTCGAGAGGACCATAATAGTCCTTTCCGGGGATGTTCCCGGCATCACGGCCCACACTATCAGAACCCTCTGCCGGCACCATGAACAAGCCGGGGCCAGGGCCACCATGCTCACGGCGGAGGTGGATGACCCCACCGGCTATGGACGAGTCATCAGGGACGCTGACGGGAATCTATTACAGGTGGTGGAAGAAAAGGACGCCACCGACGAAGAACGAGCCATCCGCGAGATAAACAGCGGGATTTACATCTTCGAATCCGAGGCCCTGTTCGCCACGCTCCCCCTGGTCAGAAATCAGAACAAACAAAATGAGTATTATCTGCCTGATGTTTTGTATATTCTACGGGAACAAAACCAGCTCGTCGCTATTGAAAAGGCAGACAATTATAGAGAAATTCTAGGTGTTAACACCAATGAAGAACTAAGGAGCGTCCATGCAAAAGTCTTCAACTAAGCTTCATCGATTGTTTTTACCGGCTTTGCTGATTATCGCCTCCGGCCTCTTCGGTCAGCTCAAGTCCGACCTGCCCCTGATTGCGCCTTCCTCGCGACTGAAGTCTGTAGCCAGCCCTTCCTGGTTTGATCCACAGCGCTTCAGCATGAGCCACGGTTTCTCTATCTCGCTCCTGTCAGGCAGCGGACTGGCCCCAGGAGCTGCCAGCCTGAGCGTTTATACCAACCAGATGCGGTACTTGGTTGCCAGCAATCTTTTGTTAAGCAGTAATATTCACCTCGTCCAGCCCGTAACCATGGGCGCCTTTCAGCCCGGCGGTAATAATCTCCAGATTTATTACCAGGCGGGCTTGGATTGGCAGCCGTTAAACAGCGTGAGGGTACATCTGGGAGTCTCAAACCTGCCCCCCCTGCGGTATTACTCCCCCTGGTACCGTCCCCAGCATATGCAATTTCAGGGCTACCAGGCGCCGAATCACTCTGATAACATGGAACCATAGGAGTTGGCCTCCACGCACCGCCGGCAACGAACCATCTCCAGCTCACGTTCTCCTTTTATCCGGGCCCAACGACTGATTCCCGGACGCAAGTACGATTTTCAACGCTGGCTGTTCAACCTTACCCTGGTGGTTATGGGTCTGCTGGTGGTAGGTTTCATCATCTCCGCCCTTACCACCCGTTCAGGGATCGAGATGGATATCGCCGACGAAGACCTGGTTGACCGGGCACGCTTACTTACCGTTCCGCCTGGCATTATAACTCCAGAGAACCAGGAAACAACGTTCGCTGGCAACCGGATCGAGTTGGAAGTGCTTAACGGTTGCGGTATACCGGGATTAGCAGGCGAATTCACCGACTACCTTCGCCGGCAGGGGTACGATGTGGTACGCTTCACTAATGCCCAGCGGTACGATTACCCACGGACGCTGGTGGTCAACCGCGGGAAGGACTTTAACCGGGCCCGCCTCGTAGCCCAGACTCTCGGTGTTGAGCCCTCCGCCGTTGAAAATATGCCTGATCCCTCCCTCCAACTGGATGTAACCCTGGTGTTAGGTCAGGACTTTACTACTTTAACATCCTATCGGGAAATTTTCTCATCCGGACAATAGCTGTTCCCACCGCGTTCAGGCTCTACACAATCCTCAGCCCGGATGCCGGCTGAACCCCGGCGCACCAGCAACCGGGAACTTAGTTCCCAGGACCTGGCTTCATGGTCAGCCGGCCTGATGCTGGAAAAGAAGGCCCGGGAAGTAATCATTATGGACTTGAGGGGGCTTACATCCATTACTGACTTCTTTGTGCTGTGCACCGGGGATTCGGACATGCAGGTAAAGGCTATCGTTGATTACTTGAACGAAGAGCTCCGATCTGAGAACACCAAACCATTCCATATTGAAGGCTACGACAAGCTCTCATGGGTGCTCATAGACTATATTGACGTGGTGGCCCACGTTTTCCTGCCGGAAGCTCGTGACTACTATCGCCTTGAGCACCTTTGGGCTGATGCGAAAGTATCAGAGATCACCGACACCGGTACATGATAGCCCAATTACGCACCCGGCTGGCTGAGGCCCTCAAGGAGCTGGGGATCGAGGTGGACTATATCCAGCTGGACCGGCCCCGGCAGGCCAGTCACGGCGACCTGGCGACCAACGTTCCCCTGGTTTGCGCCAAGCAGGCGGGCAAGCCGCCACTGACCATCGCCGAAGAGCTCAAAGCCCGCCTGTCGTTGGACAGTGGGATCATCCCCAGGGTCGAGGTAGCGGCCCCCGGTTTCCTGAACTTCTTCCTGGCGGATGATTATCTCCAGCGGCACCTGCTCACTATTCTGGAGCAGGGAAAGGACTATGGCAAATCCGCCATCGGTGGGGGTAAGCGGGCCCTGGTGGAATTCGTCAGCGCCAACCCCACCGGCCCCCTGACCGTGGGCCATGGCCGGGGCGCTATCCTGGGTGATACGGTGAGCAATATCCTGGCCTGGAACGGCTACCAGGTGGAGCGGGAATACTATTACAACGATGCCGGCCGGCAGATGCGTCTCCTGGGCGAATCGGTGCAGGCGCGGTACCGGGAGCTCCTCGGCAGGGACGCCGGGCTGCCTGAAGGAGGCTACGAGGGTGAATATATCCGCGACATCGCCCGGACCCTGGTGGAAAAGGACGGCGATGCCCTGGCTGAAGGGGCCGACACCGCCCCCTTCACCGCGGCTGCTGAGGAGGCCATCTTCCGGGACATTAACGGTATTCTGAACCGGCTGGGCGTGATATTCGACAACTACTTCAACGAACGCCGCCTTTACGAGTCCGGCGCCCTGGACGAGGTGGTATCCGTGCTGGAGAAGCAGGGCCTTATCTACCGTAAAGACGGCGCCACCTGGCTGAAAGCCACCGCCCTGGACCGCCCCGAGGACCGCGTCCTGATCAAGAGCAGCGGCGAACCCACCTACCGCCTCCCCGACATCGCCTACCACGCCGATAAGCTGAAACGGGAATATGACCTGGTGGTCGACATCTTCGGCGCCGATCACCAGGACACTTATCCCGACGTCCTGGCCGGAGTGCGGGGGCTAGGCCATGACACCGGCAATATCCGCGTGCTCATCCACCAGTTTGTCACCCTGACGCGGGGCGGCCAACAGGTGAAAATGTCCACCCGCAAGGCCACCTATGTTACATTGGAGGAGCTGATCGTCGAGGTGGGCCGCGACGTGGCACGCTATTTCTTCATCATGCGCGGCATGGACTCGCACCTGCAATTCGACCTGGACCTGGCCCGAAAAACCTCGGACGAGAACCCGGTCTACTACCTGCAATACGCCCATGCCCGGATGGTGAACATCGGGAAACGGGCAGAAGCCTTCGGTTATCATATTGAACCGGAGAAGGCCCCGCTGCACCTGCTGGCCCTGCCCGAAGCCCGGACGCTGATGCACCTGCTCTGGTGGTTCCCGGAAGTGGTGCAACAGGTACACGGTAGCCTGGAACCGCAGACGGTGGCCAACTTCCTTCAGGAGCTGGCCACGGCTTACCACCGGTACTATACCGTGGCGCGGGTGGTCACCGATGACCGGGAGCTCAGCGCCGCCCGGTTGGTGATCACCGAAGCCTGCCGCCGGACCCTGGCCAACGGCCTGGCGATTCTGGGCATCACCGCTCCGGAGCGGATGTAGGGGGCTGTCAGTGGTCAATGGTCAGTTGTCAGTTGTCCGTTGTCCGTGGTCCGTGGTCAGTCGTCCGTGGTCAGTCGTCCGTTATTAGCCACTAACAGGCTAACCGCAAATTGCCAACTGCTTGACTCGCCGTAGGCGGGATCGCCCTATTCGTGAGGCAATGAAAGTTGTCGTTCCATTGATAAACAAGGCTAAATTTCATCCAGGATGGTACGTTACCATTTCACGCCCTACTTTGAAAAAGAAGTCCTGCGGAAACGACCTTATCTAAAGAAAGAATGGTGTATTCACATCATCGAAAACCCACTCAAGGTTGAAAAGCAGGAAAACAACCGGTATCGGTTTTGGGGAACAATTGAGGAGCTGGATCATCGTATATTACGTGTGGTGACTCTGGAAGATAAGACAACCATCCACAATGCTTTTCCGGACAGGAGATTCAAACAATGAGACTCAGCTACTATTCTGACACAGACTCTCTTTACATCGACCTATCCAGCCGAACCAGCATTGTCAGCCGCGAAATATCAGAAGGGGTGGTCCTGGATTATGATGAGGGTGACAACCTGGTAGGCATTGATATCGATAACGCAAGCCGGAAGCTTGACCTTAGCGAGTTGATTACGACGGCTCTGCCCGTAACCAGCCAGGAACCCGCCGCCTGAACTTCCCCTGCTTATCATACCAGCAATGCCCCCAGCCTCCAGTGGCAGTAGCAGTAGCAATGGCAGTTGGCAGTTGGCAGTTGGCAGTTGGCCACTGACTACGGAGAACGGACAACCAACATTCATCATTCGACATTCGACATTCATCAATGCCCCCAGGCCTCCAGCATCCAGTGGCAGTGGCAGTAGCAGTCGGCAGTTAGCAGTGGCACTCAGCCAATGACTACGGAGAACGGACAATCAACATTCATCATTTGACATTCGACAATCATCAATCACCCCAATCCCCCCAAAACAAAACCAGCCCCTCCCCCATTAGGGGAGAAGGGCGGGCCTTTTAGCGTTTATTGACGAAGTGGAGTCGGCTTAGTACATCCCCTCCATGCCGCCGGGAGGCATGGGCATAGCCTTATTCTCTTCCTTCTTCTCGGCCACCAAGGCTTCGGTGGTAATCAGCAAACTAGCTACGCTGACCGCATTCTCAACCGCAATGCGGGTTACCTTGGTGGGATCGATGATGCCCATCTTGAACATGCTGCCGTAGTCTTCCTTCTGGGCATCGAAACCGTAGTCATCTTTGTTATCCCGCACCTTGGCGAAGACCACAGGACCTTCATGACCGGCATTCTCCGCGATCTGGCGCAGGGGCATTTCCAGGGCCTTCTTCACGATCTCAGCGCCGGTTCTCTGATCTGCGTCTTCCAGCTTGGATGTGTCGATGGCCTTAATGGCGCGCACCAGGGACACACCTCCGCCGGGGACAATCCCCTCTTCCACGGCGGCGCGGGTAGCATGGAGGGCGTCCTCCACGCGGGCCTTCTTCTCTTTCATCTCTATCTCGGTGGCGGCGCCCACGCTGAGCACGGCCACACCGCCGGAGAGCTTGGCCAGGCGCTCCTGCAGTTTCTCACGGTCGTAGTCCGAGGTGGTCTTGTCAATCTGAACCTTGATCTCGTTGATCCGGGTCAAGATGTCATCTTTCGTGCTATCATCACCTTTTATAATAGTGGTGTCATCCTTATCAATAGTGATGCGCTTGGCGGTGCCGAGGTAGGACAGGGTGGCGTTTTCCAGCTTGTAGCCCTGGTCCTCGGAAATAACGGTGCCGCCGGTAATCACGGCGATATCCTGTAGCATGGCCTTGCGGCGGTCGCCGAAGCCGGGGGCCTTCACCGCCGCTACCTTTAGGGAGCCGCGGATCTTGTTCACCACCAACGTCGCCAGGGCCTCGCCTTCCACGTCTTCGGCTACCACCAGCAGAGGCTTGCCGGACTGGGCTGTCTTCTCCAGGATGGGCAGGAGGTCTTTCATGGCGCTGATCTTCTTCTCATGGATCAGGATATAGGCATCTTCCAGCTGGGCTTCCATGTCTTCGGGGTTGGTAACGAAATAGGGCGATAGGTAGCCCCGGTCAAACTGCATACCCTCCACGATTTCCAGTTCTATCACAGTGGATTTGCCCTCTTCCACGGTGATAACCCCGTCATTGCCGACCTTTTCCATGGCATCGGCGATGTTGTCACCGATCTCATTGTCACCGTTGGCCGAGATGGTGCCCACCTGGGCAATTTCCGCTTTGCCACCCACTTCGCGGCTCTGGGACTTGAGCGATTCAACTACCTGAGTTACGGCCCAGTCGATACCCCGCTTCAGGTCCATTGGATTGGCTCCGGCAGTGACGTTTTTCAAACCTTCGGAAATAATAGCCTGAGCCAGCACCGTGGCGGTAGTGGTGCCGTCACCGGCAACGTCCGACGTCTTGGAGGCTACTTCGCGAACCATTTGGGCGCCCATGTTTTCACAGGCGTCCTCCAGCTCGATCTCCTTGGCGACGGTGACACCGTCCTTGGTAATGGTGGGGGCACCGAATTTCTTCTCAAGTACTACATTCCGGCCCTTGGGGCCCAGGGTTACCTTCACGGCGTTCGCCAGCTGGTCCACACCCGATTTCAGGGCCCTGCGGGCATCCACGTCGTAAGTTATAATCTTTGCCATTGTGTCTGTTTTCCTTTCAAATCTGTTGGGATTGTCTCGCTATAGAATGGCGAAAATATCGCTTTCGCGCACGATGAGATATTCCTCACCGTCTACGGTGATCTCGGTACCGGAGTACTTGCCGTACAGGATCTTGTCACCCTTCTTTACCTGGGGTTTGATGAGCTCACCGCTGTCGGATATCTTACCGGGACCAACCGCCATAATTTCCCCTTGCTGGGGCTTCTCCTTGGCGGTATCAGGCAGAATGATTCCACCCTTGCTGACTTCCTCCGCTTCGGCTGCTTTCACCACCACACGATCTTGAAGAGGTTTCAGGTTCATATTGTTTACTCCTATGATTTCTTTCGAAAGTCCAGTCTGATTTGAAACGCTTGGATTTGAAGCGAAAAACTCAAGCCTGAGTAAATAGAATTCAGGCTCAAGCAACCGTGAATTTAGATTTGATTATAACCCTGAGGAAAGATTTTTTAGCACTCCCGGGGCAAGAGTGCTAAATAAAAAATTGTCAGCGTCCCTGGCCCTGGGCCCTGGCCGTTCCGGCCGCGGGGAGGCCGGACCCACGGGGAGCTCCGGGCAGGCCGGTGCTGCCAAACCCACCCTCACCTCGGCTGGTAGCCGACAGTCCCTCCCGCAGTTCGTACTCGATGGGCGAGCCGTCCAGCGCCACCAGTTGGAAAAGTCGGTCTCCCTGGTGTACGGTATAGGGGGCGCCCTTGATGTTATCGCACACGGCGATGATCTCGCCCCGGTAGCCGCCGTCTATCAGGCCGATGGAGTTGGCCATACGCAGGGGGGTCCTGGATATAGAGGAGCGCGGTATCAGCAGGTAGGCCCGGCCGTCTTCCGATTCGCACTGGATACCCAGGTGAAGCGCCCTGGTCTCCCCCACCTCGAAGGTCTGATCCTCAAGGACAAACAGGTCCAGCCCGGCGTCACCGGCGTGGAAGTGCCCGTGGTCGGTATAGTACCGGCGGGCCGTATCATTGAGGGGTTTGATGTGCAGCTTCATGAAAAGACGCCCGGATTTTAAGGCGGCCCACCCGGCCAAAGACAGGAAAAAAGACGGCGTAACTGTTATTACCGACCGGGCAGTACCATCTGATGAGCAGTTCCTCGTCGCAATTTGCCGTTCCGCTTCATTTTACGACCACACCGTCACCGCGATGGTAAATTCATGAAGTAAAAATCACCTGTTTCGGCATGAAGTAGGTTCGTTCAGGTTATTCGAATAGAGCAACGAGCAACGCTAAAATGAAGAACACCCAAATACAGAAGTCGCAGCTGGAGGAGGTATTGAAGGACCAGGGGCTGTTCCTCCGCTATGAAGACGAAAACATCCCCGTCATCGAGGTGGATAGTTTCCCCGATCTTGGACGCATGACGGCGCTCCGGTTTATCGAATGGGTCCAGCAGAACCCGGAAGGAGTTGTGAGTCTGCCCACGGGCAAGACGCCGGAATACTTTATCCGGTGGATGCGCCACCTCCTTGAAAACTGGAATACCCCGGAGAAGCAGACCATGCTGAAGCAATATGGGCTGTCCCTCGATAGGCCCGATTTTTCCCGGCTGACTTTCGTCCAGATCAATGAGTTCTTCCCCCTGCCTGGCGACCACCCCAACAGCTTCATCGCCTACATCAAGCGCCATTATATCAAGCCCTTCGGGTTTGACTTGGAGCGGGCCCTGCTCATGGATTTCGACCGACTGACCTGGCCCGAAGGTTTGAGCGTGGAAGACATCTTCCCCGATCAGTTCATAGACCTGAGCCTACGGACCCGCACACCACGCAACGACGCGGAGATCATCCAGCGGGAGTCCGTTTTCCAACTGGACGCCTTCGCCCAGGAATATGAGCGAAAGATCCACCGGCTGGGGGGCATCGGCTTTTTCCTGGGGGGCATAGGACCCGACGGCCACATTGCCTTCAACGTGCGCGGCTCGGACTTTTACTCCACCACCCGCCTCACGTATGCCAATTTTGAAACCCAGGCGGCATCGGCCACGGACCTGGGCGGCATCGAAATCTCGGCCAAAAAAGCGGTCATGACCATCGGGCTGGGCACCATTACCTACAACCCGGAGGTGGTGGCGCTGATCATGGCTGCGGGCGAAGCCAAAGCGGCCATCCTGGCCAAGGCTGTCACTAACCCGGCCAGCCTCATCAACCCGGCCTCCGTTCTCCAGCAGGTGAAGAATGCCCGCGTATACCTGACAAAAGGCGCCGCGGTAAAGCTTCCTCAGCGGACGCTGGACAAGTTCAGAAGCAGGGCTACCTACGGCGAAGATGACATCGTTCGGGCCGCAATGGACCTGTCCCTGAAGTACCAAACCCCGATTGCAGACCTCACCCCCAAGCAGGTCTCGGGGGACCCCTGCTGCCTGGCGGTCCTTGAAAATCGGGGCTGGACACCGGCGACGCTGAAAGACGC
>SDBV01005625.1_pt1 | contig 17638 bp, 19 predicted proteins | sample 2277081 | NCBI WGS metagenome assembly SDBV01 (sample SAMN10402039, study PRJNA504765) | marine sediment metagenome | isolation source: marine sediment core GS10_PC15, 223 cmbsf | place: Arctic Ocean: Southern Knipovich Ridge | collected 2010 | reverse complement strand
GTGGCGGAAGCTCTGCCCTGGCTCCCCTCCCCATTGCCGGTATCGCCATCAGCGAGAAAAGGATGATAAATGAACTGCTTCTCTTTAGCGGCGCCAACATCAGAGAAATAACCGCAGTGAGGAAACACTTCTCGGCTATCAAGGGCGGTAATCTCGCCCTCTCTATATTTCCCGCCGAGATTATAAATCTGACTGTTTCCGACGTAATCGATGACCCGCTGGACTATATCACCGATTTGACTGTGCCTGATACCTCTACTTTTGCCGATGCCATACAAGTTTTACAGAAGTATGACCTGATGGAAAGAATTCCTGAACTCGCTCGGCAACACCTGTTAAAGGCTAATCCTGAAAAGGAAACCCCGAAAAGCTTCGGCAATAACCTGGTGCATACCTTTGTTGTTGTGAAAAGCAACGCCGCCTGCGAAGCGGCGAGCAATATAGCCGGTGAGATGGGGTTCGCCTCAATGATATTGACTTCTGCCCTGGAAGGAGAGAGCGCAGAAGCAAGCCGTGTATTTACCGATACAGCTGCAACAATCAGGACTCACCATCAGCCACTCGCCGCTCCCTGTGCGGTTATTGCCAGCGGTGAGACCACGATTACCCTGCAAGGCACCTGTGGCAAGGGAGGGCCAAACCAGGAGTTTGCGCTCGGCGCTGCGCTACAACTTACTGGCAAGGATAAGGTGGTTATCGCCGCCATTGACACCGATGGCACCGATGGACCAACTGAGATAGCCGGGGGTATTGTTGACTGCTCTACAACCGAGCGAGCGAGGGAAAAAAGACTGGATATACTGAAAAGTCTGCGGTCACATGATTCCTCCGTCATTTTAAGAGAACTGGGGGATGCCGTCATAACCGGCCATACCGGCACCAATGTTAATGACCTCATCGTAATGCTAGTAAGTTAAACAGACAGCCAGTCAGTTCATTTCCATTGACTCAACAACTCGCAACTGCTTGTGTGGTACGTCTCAACTTTGCTCTGACGCGAGCGACAAGTACCTGTGCATCAAACGGCTTTTTTATGTAGTCATCAGCACCAAGAACCAAGGCTTTCTGCAGCAGTTTTACCTCATGCTTCGCTGTAATCATAATTATGGGCACATCGCTACGCCGGCGAATATGGCCAATAACCTGAAAGCCATCGAGTCCTGGCATTATTATGTCAAGTATAATCAAGTCAGGTTTACATTCGCCTAATAGTGCCAGCGCTGTGTTACCATCAGGGGCGGTGCTGACGTCGTATCCTTCCAGTTCAAGCACACGCCCAACTATCCTCAGCATCTCGTGGTTGTCGTCTACGACCATGATGTGTGTGTTTTTCTTCATTTTCCGGTAAACCCTCCTATGTCATATTTTCCAAGGTCACCACCCTGCTAATTTAACGATAAACTGTGCAATGTCACCCTCAATAGCGGTATAATGGCTGTCTTTTCTCCTGAGATGATGAATCTTCTTGTCCCTCCCACCCCTGCAATCGCGGATGTGACAGGCAGGAACTGCACGCTCTTAAGCCAGGCAAGCTGTTCATCCCCTGTTGAGATGTCCACCAGTATGGAGGGATGCGACTTTTGGAATGTTCTCATGAGACTGGTATGTTCCGCAAAAGAGGCGCCTTTCGGGGCTAGATCCGTCGGATAACCCACGTGGGAACCGTGAAATATTCTCATACTGTCGATATGCCCTTTGAAAAAACCTCCGCCTTCCCTGCTGCCGGAGCCGAGCTGGTGATTCCTGTTATTCGCTATCGCTGTCATTTTTCTGCACCTCCTGTTTCACATTGATATATCATTCGATAGCCCTCACCTATTCCACGGTCAGATAGAACCGCGGTGAATAATTGCCTCTACTAACACTGGTGGGAAGGCTGTAAAAACTACCTCCGTCAATACTGAGCTTATATTTTGCATAACCCGCCAAGGCGAACCTCACCTGTCCATTACGCAATGTGATGTAGGTTTCAGGAATTGGCTCGCCATTCCACAGAGTCGCCCACCCCCACTCGACGGCACCGGTCTGGATATAGACCTCCACTTTCAATATCATGTACCGGTAGCTATGGATAAGCTCCTCGGCATTGGTGAGATGTAGAGTGACCACTATGCTAGCGGGATTATTCGCACTGTCAATATAGAAGAGGTCACCAGGGGTATCTATGCCACCAATGGCATTGCCAAATACCTGCCATCCTGGCATCGCCGAAGGCTCGGCTAACCTTATCTGAATCGGCTCTTGTCCAGCCATAGCGTTATCACTGGCATAAACCACTGGCCAGGGAATGAGGAACAATACGGTCAGTAAGAGGAGAAATAATTTCTTTTTCACCGTCGGCCTCTTCATTTAGTGCTACCTTTAGCTTAAAGAGGCCGACTCACAGTCGCGTCACGCAACAGGATTAAATCATCATAAAGAAATCACAATCGGAGTGTAACTTCGTGTGCTCCGGGCGGATAAAATAAGAAGGAACCTCCCATAAATTGGGAGGTTCCTTCTTAGCTCATCGTATTTTTACCGGCGGAGAGTTACTGCCTGGTTATGTCCTTCTTCTCCATCATGTAACCTATTCCTGGTTTGGTCAGTATGTAGCTTGATTTTCTGGCATTGTCCCGTAGCCTTTGTCTGAGTCTGGCTATATTCACCTGAAGCAGGTGGTTCTCACCGCGATATTCTTCGCCCCACACTTTTTCCAGTATTTGGTCAGATGTCAGTATCCTACCAGCATTGCGTGCCAATAAAGACAGCAACTTATACCCGGTAGCGGTGAGTTCTACCTCTTGTTCGCCCAGGGTAACCCGCTGGCGGGTAAAATCTACGAGCAAGTTGCTGGAACGGAATGCAGGCTCAGGTTGCTCTTCCCAGAGGGTGGTACGACGCAGCACTGCTTTGACCCGCGCTACCAGTTCCTTTGAGGCGAATGGCTTGGTCATGTAATCATCAGTGCCAGCATCAAAACCTCCAACCTTTTCCTCTTCATTACTTTTGGCAGTAAGCATAATTATCGGCACTTGCGAAAATTCGCGGATTTGCTTACATACAGTATATCCATCCATATCAGGCATCATGATATCCAACAACACCAGGTCCGGGGTTTCCTCGGAGAAAACTTCAAGTGCGTCTTTGCCACTGGTTACCTTGAGTACCCGGTATCTCTCCAAGTCCAGAATACGTTGTACCATACGTAATATGCGAACATCATCATCAACCACAAGTATGGTGACTTTCCTTGTTGACATTCAAACATCACCTCCCAATACGCAGAATCCGGGCAACGGTTTTTCGAAGCCCGGCTGCGCTTATTGGTTTGACCAGGTAGTCGACGGCGCCCATACCGAGCGCCTTCTCCCGCTGTGATATTTCAGCCGAGGCAGTGAATACTGCCACGGGAATTGCTGAGAGCGCTGGTTCGCTTTTCATCTCCGCCAGCACCGACCAGCCGTTATACCCAGGTAGGAATAAGTCCAGCAGTACGAGTGCCACCGGTATTTCCCTGACCATTTTTATTCCCTCATTACTATTTTTAGCTTTAAAAGTGCAGTAGCCCTCAAGTTCGAGCACACGAGAGACAAAGCTGCGGATATCAGCCTCATCCTCTATAATCAGAATCGCCTTTGCTTCACGCTTCTTTGCCATGATGTCAATCCACCTTGCCTACAGTGGTAACGTAAATGAACACTTGCTCCCCTTCCCCTCCGTGCTGACCATCCAGATGCGGCCACCATGGGCTTCCACCAGCCCTCTACACAACGCCAGTCCCAGCCCCAGCCCAGGTGCTATCCCTCCTTCTCCGGGATTCAATCTTTGCTCTAGACGATACATGCGATCAAACACCCTCTCTACCTCATCAACAGGAATGCCCAGTCCCTGGTCAGTAACGCCGATTAATAGTTGGTGCCCTACTTGTTGGGCCGATACCACTATCTCCGTCCCTTCCTCGGAATACTTGCAAGCGTTATCGAGTAGGTTATCCAGTACCTCTCGAATGCGCCTGAAGTCAACCGTAGCTTTGGGCAACTTTTCCTTATTTATATTCGCCGATATATTGTGCCCGGGAGCCCTAAGTTTACCCTCAACTACAGCCATTTTAATCAGCTTAAACATGTTGGTGGGTGCCTTATCCAACTTTAGCAACCCAGCTTCAAGCCGCGACATATCCAAAAGATGTTCTACCAGCTCGGTTAGACGGTCAGTAGCTCCATCTATGGAATGCAGGTACTCTATTTTCTCTTCCCCACTGAGCCTCCGGTTGTAGTCCAGAATCATGGTGGAATACCCTTTGATGGTTGCCAGAGGGGTGCGCAGTTCATGAGAAACCGTGGAAAGAAGGTCGCTCTTTAGTCGATTTAACTCCTCATATTCAACTACTTTCTTCTCAAGCAGTTTACGCTCAGAGATATCCATATAGTTTCCCAGGGTAGCTCGCTTCCCCCGGTACTGGATGGAGGTAACCGTCTCCATGACCCATCTTATTTCCCCAGACTTATTGATAATCCGATACTCATACGGATAGGGATTTTTATCCTTCAACATTAAGGTAGCACCCGCCCTGACCACATCCCTGTCCCCGGGAAAAACATACATCAAAGGGTCTGTGCCCAGTAGCTCATCCTGGCTATAGCCGATAAGCTCATGGAACTTCCAGTTACTATATAGGATTTTCCCGTCCTGCACGATATAGATTCCTATCGGCGAGTTTTCCGAAATTGATACGAACAATTCTTCTGCCCGCTTGCTCTCGGTTTCTGATGTTTCAAACTCAGCGATTCTTTGGCGCATTTCTGCCAGTTCACTTACGAGTTGCTGTTTTGTCTTCTGCTCGTCTTTCATCTTTGCCCAACCCCGAGCTGTATGACCATCAAGATGCGTTATAAATATTACCTTATGTCACCTTATTTGTCAAGTATATGGTCATTTGGCATAATAAATAGAATAATCATGCGAAAACAGGCCTATTATGGAAACTTAACAATCTTTATTACAGTATATGATTCGGGCTGGCTTGCGGTGAATATTTGAATAAATATCCCCTTGCGTGCTGCACGGGTCACAATTATATACACAGGCAAGGGGAAACTCAGATTAAAACTCAAGATAAGAAGCTATGCCATGGTTGCGTTCGGCAATGGTACCGGGATTTCATCCGCCAAAGTTAGTCTTGGGAAAGCTAAGTGAGTGTCACGGGATTGGTTCTCCTGGTGGAACTGAGGTATCAACAGGCAGAACTTTCGAACTGGTTTTCAATCTCACAATATAAACTAGCCAGTAGACATTCTGGCTAGTTTTACCTGCTATGCTTAGATCACTCTATAACAGCAATAGTATGTTTATCTGTTTTCTCCCAGTCTATTTCCAGACCCAGGCCGGGTTTTTGAAGGATGGTTACCCATCCATCGTCATCAAGCGTGATGGCATCTTTCGTTGTCGTATCATAACTACCCTCAGGAGCAGGCATTTCAAAGAGGTCACTATTAAGGATAGAGCGTATAGAGGTGGTAATAGATGAAGCTCCTTCTTGCCGTCTTACAGCTAGCTACAGGTACGCCTTAAGAGTTGTGGCCCACTTCTTAAGCAGCTTATCACGAAGCTCAGGACTCATCTGGGCAATCGGGTAGCACTCCTGTTTCCACTCATATGGGCGACAGGCATCAATGATGGCATGGCTGGTGAATAGATGCGGTGTCTTCCGTTTATTTTCTATAGAAATTGAGGGGTCGACGTTGGAGCTGCGGCAATAGTGAATAATATCAATAGCACGCTCCGGTTCAGCAGCGCGCGTGGCAGCTGCCCACATGACATCCTCAAGATTGGAGGGGTCAACATCTTCATCTACCACTATCGTGAAGCGGCCATTTCTTACCAGTTGAGAGGCAATCACTGCTGCTTGCTTGGAGTGACCAGAATATGCCGTTCGCAGTGAAATGATATTCAGTAGCGATCCCATTCCAGCCTCGTGACACCATACGCCTGTTATACCAGACACGGCACAATTCTCCAAAGCATTCCAGATTACTCCCGATTGACACAGACACTCCGCCAACCGAGACTCGGTGCGTAACTTCCCAACTTGCACGCACGACATAATAGGGTCGTCCCGGTGCATTAGCGTCTTCACTCGTATTACTGGCTCAGGAACAGTCTCAAGTCCCCGATTCGCATAGTAGCCATGCCACTCCCCGAAGGGACCTTCGTCTACCATGTCACCAGGTTGGCATTCCCCCTCCACCACTATCTCGGCACTGGCGGGAATTGGTAGACCGGTGTATGGAGCCTCGATCACCTCTATTGGCTCACCCCTGAGTCCACCAGCAAAGTCATACTCCGAAACGCCCCAAGGTATTTTAGTAGACCCCGCAAAAAGTAGGGCCGGGTCTACACCTAATGCAATTGCTACCGGTGCCGGCTGATTCCTTTTCATGTATTTTTCAAACATAATTAAGCCCTGCCCCCCCGGTGATATGTGCAGTGCAAGGCGGTCTCGGTCAACCAGCATACTGCGATATACCCCGAGGTTTACCCAGCCGGCGTCGGGGTCGCGAATAATGACAACGCACGCAGTACCGAAATAGCGACCTCCGTCTAATTCGTGGAAGCGGGGAACCGGCAACTTAAGCAGGTCAATGTCTTTGTCAGCAAAGACATTTTCCAGGACGGGACCGGAAGTTACCATCTCGGGTGGGATGAGCTTTGATTCTCGAATCTTATCGCGCCAGTTGCGAGCCAGGGAGACACGGTCCAGCTCATCTTCGGAGATACCTAGAGTCAGTGCCAGCTTACGCGGCGAAGCAAACATCCCAAATAATGTCCGATATCCCTTTGGGTAGCCAGGTATGTCATCAAATAGTACGGCAGGTAATGGTTGTTTGTCTGCTCGGTCCAGAATTTCTACGATGCCCCCCATTTCCAAATCGTGAGAAACGCCGGCAAGCCGCAAGAGTTCTCCACGGCTTTCCACAACGCTCAGCCATTCGCGCAAATCAGCATATGCCATTTTTTCTACCCTCCCATTTCAGTAATTCAATCATTCCTTATTAAGAAGTTTAATTATGCGCCTCAGCATTCATGGCACAACTCGTTAACGAACATCTTAGCTGGCTGAATTTCCCTTGTCAAGCTCCATCATTGCTCTTTTCTGGCCAGCACACTGAGGACACACATCTAGCCAGATGAAAAAGATAGGGGGAAGTATTTCTTTTTTTCGGGTGGAGAGCTATTTTGAGGTTGCCAAACAGGTGCTTTGGGACGCCGGAGTTGAACTCACTGGATGCTATGTACTGTCTGAGGGGTTCTGATCAGGTTTGACAATCGGATGTGATGGTTCTACCATTGGTTTTAAGAACAATGAGGAACAAGGCCAGTTCACTACGAGTTGACATGGGCAATCCCGGATTACAACAATGGCTTTGCTGATGATTCCGGATTAGTCAGTTCCAATTATTTAGAAGTGAATATAAAATATTCGTATTTGTTTTTTGTGGTATAACATTGCTATCACCTCTAAAACTCAAAGATAAGCTATTTTACGGTTGGGTGATGGTGATAACCCTCCTTATTATTGGCACCACTCTTTTGGGTGTACACCAGTCATTTGGCGTTTTCTTCAAATCCATAGCGGATGAGTTTCACTTAACTCGTGCCGCAACCTCCGCAATCTTATCTGCCAATATGATGCTTGCCGGCATATGCGCTCTTTTCGGCGGCTGAGCTTCAGACAGATATGGACCGAGAATTGTTCTCCTCTTAATGGGCATATTTACCGGATTTGGCCTGTTACTGACCAGCCAGACCAACTTCCTTTATCTTTCGTTTTTCTTTCTCCTTTCATTATCGTTCATAATCGGAAATCTCTACCATATCTCCTATGTTAAGTCCTAGTTCCTTCCGAATAGGACATGCCGCAATTATTTCGATTACTTCCTGTCCATAGATATGCACTTCTTCACTGGGGAAAACAGCGACTCCAGGAATAGCATTAACGAACACTTTTTTAGCTGAGGCGTTACAAAATTTGGGGTCGGGTGAGATTAAGTAGAAATCTTTTTCAGCAAACATCTCGGCTAAAAGCGGCTGGTCTTCTTCAATTATCTTAACATTAAGCGTGCCTGGGAAAGGTTTTGATCCCATTTCTTCCTCGTATTTTTCTACTACCCAAGCCAAATTTGTGAATAGTGCTCCCTGTCCGGCGCCAGATACGATATGACCTCTAAATCTCACAACAGCCCTGCTTCTCATTAAGCTCACACAAGCATTTTTTGCAAACTACCTGTAGTCTTGATAATTGCTCTATATTTTTAGCCCCACTACAAAACATAGCTATCCTTATCTCCCTTATCCTATCCTCCAACACTCTTTTTACTTCATCTGCAGAATCCAGGGCAGCGCTTAGTAACGGAAGCGCCATACCTACTAAATTTGCCCCCAGTGAAATGGCTTTTGCGATTTCTAGTCCATTTCTGATACCACCTGAGGCGATAATTGGTAGCTCCGGCGTTTTTCGTCTCACGGATCGTATAGCTTCGGCTGTAGAAATGCCCCAATCGTCAAAGGGGTCTTTTAACCGCGATTTGGCATTACTGAGTTTTTTTTCAATGATACTCCATGAGATTCCCCCAGCACCGGCTACATCCACGGCGGCTACGCCAACCTCTTCTAGTTGAAGAGCAACCTCTCTAGATATACCTTGTCCCACTTCCTTAACAATTACCGGATATTTTAGAGCAGTTACTATCTTTTCAATCCTCCCCAAAAGACCTTGAAATTTTGTATTTCCATTCTGGAAACATTCTAGAAGAGGATTTAGATAGAGTACAAGCCCATCGGCCCCGATTTCTTCTACTGCCTGTCGACACTTAACTGCATCCAACTCCCTGTTCAGGTCGACAGCCCCAAGATTTGCCATGAGAAATATATCAGGAGCAACATCACGTACAGCATAAGTTTTTACACTGCGTGGATTCCTTATCATCTCCTTTGCTGAGCCGAGAACCATCGCTATGTTATAACTTTGCGCTGCTTGGGCTAAGTTTTTGTTTATTTTCTCGGCAATAGGAGTTCCACCAGTCATGGAAGAAATAATTAACGGATACCCTAAAGTGTGCCCTAAAAATTTGCATGTAAATTTGATATCTTCAAAGTTTATCTCTGGTAGTGCCCTATGAACTAGACTATATCGCTCAAATCCATTGGTTATATATTCGCTTTCAACTTTCTCTTGCATACAAATATCGATATGTCTCTTTTTTAACTTAGCGCCACTACCTGATTTCTCATAATCCATAACCTGCCACAACCTTTGAATTTTGAGGCTTATGTCAGCTCCGTTTATTTTCCTTTGGGTAACTGCAAGCGTGGAGCAGAGCTTTGTCTAAATATTATCTTTCCTAACTTATAGGAATCACTCTCAACTCATGGTCAATCTTATTTAATATATCTATTCCATTCTCGGTAACGACCATGTCTGTTTCGCACTGGGAGCAGCCGTACTCGGTGCTGATTGCCTGCTCAATGGTAAAGACCATGCCCGGTTTAATTACCGTTTTATCATACGGTGCAATATGCGGCGGCTCAGTAAGTGTTGCTCCCCAACCCAGACCATGTCCTATACGCCCCCGCCTCCCCAGTTAATTTTACCGGGATAATCATAACCGCACTTCTCACATTCAGCATTATTAATAGCATCAATATCACAGGTGCGCATTCTCGGTCGGATATTATCAATTGTCGCTTTAGTAATATCCACAGCCCATCCTTTGCATCTTCTTCTGTTTTTCAGGGGTTTTGAAGTCTTCTAGGCAGGCATGTCTCAAAAATCCTAAAAACACCCTTTCTTTAGGTAAAACAGCCCCGATCTACACGGCATACTTCCCCTGCGAGTACTTCGCAAGATCAGGCTCACTGCATCATCATGAACCCATGCGGGCTACGCGGCCTGGCCTACTTTATCTCTGGACTCGCAGTAGCTTCATATAGAGCTGCTATCTTTTCCTTGTAAATCCGGGCTGTTGCGCTTCAGAAATTACTTGCGTTAACCCGTATTATCACAACTGATCACACCTCAACTTGCCCAACGCCCTCTCGCGCATAGCAAAAAGATACTCGGCCGCATGATACATCCTTCCTTCAGTTCTTGTCAAGACCGTTGGGCCTGTAAAAGGGTTAACCACTACTGAGGAAATTCTGCGTATTGATAAACCTGACTCTCCGAATAGGATTCGAACCTATAACCTGGCGGTTAACAACCACTGTAAAAAGGTGCGCCAATTATCACGTTTGGAGTCCAGGCATGGAACTCTAGAGTAAAAGAGGAACGGTTTAATTCTCAGAGTAATAATCCCAGCTATTGTCAATCCTGCACAATATGTATATAATTTATACTAAATAATTATAAAGCAATTATGATAAAGATGAGGCATGGTTTTAAGCAGATACAGGGATAAGAGCATGGAGAAGATATGGAAGTAATAGATAATGTTCCAGTAAAGTTAGAACTCGCTGATGTGGTGAAAAAAACCCGTATTCGGAATATGAACGATAATTTTAAGGATATTATTAATGAGCTATTGGATATGGCTCACCCGATAGCGAAACCGAAAGCTTTATTTGAGATTTCCCGTGTTGAAAATAGACAGGGAGACTCAATGGAGATAGGAGGTAGAAAATTTACCAGCCATATTCTTAGAGTTAATCTGGACCAAATAGATACAGTATTTCCATATATAGTGACGTGTGGAAGAGAAGTGGATGAAATAAAAATTCCAGTGAGTCAAATGCTGAAGTATTACTTCATGGACCAGATTAAAGAGATTATAACGCGCTCAGCACTTAATTATTTGGTAGACCATATCAGGAACAACCATGCGTGTTGACAGCTATCAAGAATGGCGCCAGGTTCTGGCTCCGCTGATATTTGGCCGATTACTCAACAAAAAGAGCTGTTTTCAATCTTTGGTGATGTAGAGAGTCTAATAGGCGTAAGGTTAACTGACACTTATTTGATGATTCCACTTAAATCAGTATCCGGTGTCATATTTCAAACAGAGACCACTTTTGAAACTTGCCAGCTATGTCCGAAGGAAGCATGTATTGGGAGAAGAGCTGAATATAAACCGGATTTAGTTAGAAAGTATAAGGAAGAAACGATTGCAAAAGAATAGATGGCAGTTATGACCTGTCTTAACATTGACTACTCTGGCTGGTGTCGACACTTTATCTTCGTTGCACCACAAAAACACTGATTTAATTGCTTCTGCCAATCCCGGTTCGCTTGGATTAGCTTTAATCCATCCGAAAATCCTATTATAAAATTTGTTAATATCTTCCACTAAAGCACTATAAAGAATTTTACGGGTTTCGCCAAAGTGCCTCGGCATTACTTCATAATCTATAGGTCGCACACACGTATCTGACATTTTAAAATCAAGAGAACATTTTTCTAATAATAGGCTTTTTGTCTCTTTTCTTGTTTGCTCATTCATACTTACACCTCTACTACAGCAGCTTGACTGAGGTCAGAACCGGGTGGGAAAGCTATCATAGCTGATATCATAATGAAAGATTGCACCAGGCATTGTGCTATAAATGCCCACGGGATTATGCTCAGATAAGGTGTAACAGTAAACTATCGCTGACGGTCTACAGTAAAAAGGGAGCTCCTCAGTATCATCATTCGAAAGCCCCTCAAATACGAATCTAGCCACTTGCCGGGCTTTTTGCAGGGAAATTAAAGGGTATGGAAGAATAAAAAGGGACCGGACATCCTCGATACCGGAAAAATCCAGCCCCTCTGAATTCTTCGGCTATGCAGAGTAGACTTAACTCTTGCCGATTCTGAACATCTTCGTACCGCAGGTTGGGCATACCCCCTGAGTTGCCGGCTTTCCGTTCTTCATAGTTATACTTTTGGCATCCTTCATTTCCCTTTTGGCCTTACATTTCATACAATATGCTTGAACCATGTCTGCCTCCTTTATGTTGATTATGGTATGAACGATATCATTTGGTCGCGTGCGATGTCAATATTCTGGATGCGTTGCATATTCTAGCGGATTGTTAATTGGTAATTACTGTCATATAATAAATCTTGATAACTAAGACAAAAAGGCAACAACTTGAGAGGATTTGTTATGGAATATAGAAAGATCGGCAACTCAGATTTTAAAGTTTCAGAGATTGGATTGGGAGGTAATAACTTTGGTGGAAGGGCTGATGAAGAAACATCTACAGATATAATTAATCATGCATTAGAGATGGGCATTAATTTCATTGATACTGCAGAGATGTACGCTCAGGGAAGGTCTGAGGAACTAATAGGTCAAGCTCTGAAAGGGAAACGTTCTCAGGTTATCATTGCTACCAAATTTGGCCAATCCATAACAGTTGGTCTTAACCAACAATGTGGCTCAAGAAGTTATATTATGAAAGCGGTAGACGCCAGCTTAAGACGCCTTAACACTGATTATATCGACCTTTATTATATCCATTATCCCGATTCAGTAACTCCGATCCAGGAAACCCTGCGTGCTCTGGACGACCTGGTTCGTTCTGGTAAGGTGCGTTATATAGGATGCTCCAATTTTGCTGCTTGGCAGATTAGCGACGCTTTATGGACTTCTAAGGTTCACAATGTAGAATCCTTCATTGCAGTGCAATCGAAATACAACCTACTTGATCGCACTATCGAGCAGGAGTTGGTCCCCTGCTGTCAAGCCCATGGCATTGGGGTAGTACCATGGGGACCACTAGCCGGTGGATTCCTCACCGGTAAATATCGTCGTATTCAGGAAATACCTTCAGGCACGCGGCTTGCTAATCCGTTTCCGATTTACAGTGATATCCTCACCCATTCAAACTTTAAGAGGTTGGCCAAACTTGAAACATTTGCAAACGAGAGAGGCCACAGTGTTGGAGAACTTGCCATAGCTTGGCTGCTCTTCCATCCATGGTTAGGCTCAGTTATTGCTGGAGCTATGAGTACCGAGCAATTGTCAACTAACATAGATGCAACGGCTTGGAAGTTGACCGCAGAGGATAAAGTCGAGTTGGACAAAACTCTCTCCAATTGACAAAAAGGCAACAAAAGCTTAAATTGTTCAATATATGAGTAGAGATTAACTGTAAGCCCTGTAAGCTATTGACAGTAGTTTATAATTTATGACATAATGAATTTACCCTGAGAAATCGGGGTCTTTATTTTTAGAGAGGTTGACACCCTGATTTTTCCAGTGATGTCAACCTGATTGTTTAAAAACTGAATAGATTTAAACCGATTCCAGCTTCAGACATTGGCCGAAATCGACAAAATTGACAACCTGTCTTTTAATCAGGTTGTCACAGGTTCGAGGCCTGTACGGCCTACCAAAGCTGGAAGACCATCTCTGCCGGGGATATTTGAAAAGAATCAGGGTGTCAAGACACTAGGTCAACCGACACCCTGATTTTATGCTTTTACTGTCAATATATCAACTAACCGGGGTCTAAAAACGTTCCTTTTTATCCCACATGTAACAAAAGTACGTAATGTCTCATTTTGGCTATTTGCTCAATGCTCCGAAATTGTTGACAAAACCAACTCAACTGCTTAAAATGTCCATTATCAAGCTGGGCCTATTGCTTTCTGAGTTAGTCAGAGTTAAACTCTAATCACAACATTAATGTTTTAAGATGATGGGAACAATTATGAATTGCATATTGAATTTTGCGCCAACAGGCATGATTCCCACGAAAGAAATGACTCCATATGTTCCGGTGACTGTTCAGGAGATTGTGGAGGAGGTCCATGAGGTCATCGAAATCGGTATTACCATGGTTCACTTACATGCGCGAGACGAACAGACCGGTGAACCCACTTACAAGGCTGAAGTATATAGTGAGATCATTGCCGGGATTCGTAAGTTCTCTAATGATCTGGTGGTTACCGTATCATTGAGTGGACGTACTTTCGGGGAGTTCGAAAAACGGGCAGAGCCCTTAAAGCTTGCAGGGAATGTCAAACCAGATATGGGGAGTCTCACTCTGAGTTCTATGAACTTCAACCGACAAGCCAGCATAAGTGATCCTGAAATGATACAGGCGCTCGCTCAGGAAATGAAGAGCAGAGATATATTACCGGAACTCGAAGCGTTTGATTCTGGTATGATCAACTATGCCAAATTTTTGGAAGGAAAAGGCTTACTTGAGCCACCTCACTATTTTAACCTTATTCTAGGCAATATCGCGTGTGCTCAGGCTGACTTGCTACATATAGGCGTGATGATCCGTGATTTGCCACAGAACTCATTTTGGAGTTTAGGAGGAGTGGGAGATTGCCAACTCATGATGAACTCAATCGCTGTTGCTTCTGATGGCGGGGTTAGGGTTGGATTGGAAGATAATATCTGGTATAACCCAGAACGCACAAGGTTATCGCGGAATGTTGACTTAATACGTCGAATCCACAGATTGGCCGAAGCCAACGAAAGGAAAGTCATGACCCCGGGAAAACTGAGAGAGCTTCTAAATCTTGAACCAGGAAGCGGGCGTTATGGCCGTATCTACAAGGATACACACAACTCTGCTTGAAAGGATAGACTGGAGTGAAGGAAAATAAAGTATCTTATGGGATAGTTCATTGCTGCAAAGGTATTTAAATTGCAAGTCAGATAACAGTAGGTCGGAATCAGTATCCTAACCTGCGTATCCCATCCTACGTCTCTCCTTCTTGTCCCGTCTAATTATCTTGAGCAAAGAATACAGCTCTCTCAGCGAATGCCGATTTTGTATAAACTCACACACTCGAATAAAAGCATGTATAAAGTGGATGCGGAGACCAGAAAAGCCACCTTTGTTAAATATAATTATTTGCTGGTATTCTCTGGCTGATTTCGTCCAATGGAACTTGTAAGGCTCATCACCTCTTAAAAAATCAACTTCGCTTAAGCGTCTCTTTATGGCATCGCGTATAGCGTACATATGATGTATATGTCCTACTCTGTATTTTGAATATCGAACATCCCTTGCTGATTTCACAAAATATAACTTTCTGTTGTAAACAAAATTGTACGTTGAGAACGCAATATCGCCATCTACACTCAAGCAAGATAAACGTAACCAGCCCCTTTTGGCGAACTGGCATGTAATTTCTTTGTAGAAATCTCGCATTTTAGGATTGGAAAACTCACTTCTAACATTAACGGATTGCCACTGGGCCTGATGGAGCTTAAAGAAAGCTTCCAATTGTTCCTCAAGTATATCGGGTACAACATGCTTGAATTCTACGGTGTTCTGCTTTTCCAATAATCTTAGAAAGCGGCGGAGGGTACTCCGCCTATTTCTGCTCAACGAACTGAAATATTCATCCCAAGTTGAAGGGAGCAGCAAATACGGTGCAAAGGTTATGATTCTTTTATGAATTCCTAAGATATTGCGGACTTTTCGGCTATGCTTTTCTAACAAGTTGAGAAAATAACAGTCCCTGGGTACAAGTTTTAACCTTAGGACAAGCTTGTTCTTGGTCAATTCTTGCCCTAGATAGGTTATCAGGGTAGAGAGTGCTTCATCTTCGCTACCAGGTGAGATAAGTCCAACATTGTTATCATTCGTTGCCCCTATCGTCTCCAGAACCTGTATACTAGCGAAAGCCAGTCTATATTCCACCTTCATTAAAGGGAGAATGCCAATAACCGTGGCATCCTCCCTTTCTATTACTAGGATATTGAGATTATGTCTTTCGCCAAAGTGTTTCCACCAGATCCATAGCCAATCATGAGTAAGATAAATTGAGCTGTGTTCACGACATTGTTGTAGAGAACCGTTCCAAATTTCGCGCAGCGATTCAAATTCTTCCGGGTTTCGTACTACTCTTACCTTCGTATTACTCATCTTACAAGCATCCCAAATGAGAACTATACTGCTATTCTGTAGCTGCAGGCGGCAAATTCGAAAGATTAGTTACAGCAGTATGTTCAGTAGGCACTTCTTTCAAGAATTGCCACCACAGGATCTTTATATAGCGGGCTCTGGCATATATGATAGGCCCAAACTTGGCATGAACTTTCTGAGAAGTGATATTGCTTGTATTCACACTATTTCGAGATGTTGTAATTCCATGTTTCCTCAAATATTCGAATCTCTTAAAGTAGCCATAGGTCATGAAGCCCTTCCCGCGGTATTTTGGCACTGTAACTGTGCCACCAGTGCAGGCCTGATTGTCTGAAAAGTGTAGCTGATAAGGGAGATAATCCATAGCATTCTTTGCCTTTTCGGTCATAGCCACCCAACCTATGTGTGCAAGCTCTAGTCTATGGAAAATGCAGAAGGCTATAGCTCCACTATCCAGACTCCGCCTAGCATTAAGAAAACGACTTCTGAAGTCTTCAAAGCCATTTGCCACAAGCTCGGAGGCTTGTTGATTAGTAGATACTAATTTAAAAGTAAAATCTTGCATTCTAGGCATAAAGTCTGCCTCATTATGATTGCCCATTGTGTGCTCATAAAGATAGAAAGTTTCGTAACGGAAGAAGGAACGTATCAGAAATGCTGCTACCGTGTTGACCAACGAAATCAACCCCTCCGTTCTCAAGATATCCTTTACCCTTGTAAATAACATGCTCGATGTTCGCATTAAAATCCTTTCCTGCTGCGCATCTCAGTAATTTAGCCTAGAATCATTATAGTAGGAAACGGTGGGAATGCTATAAAAAAATTCTCCCTAATATAGGGCTAATTTATTTAGTTATTATAATAACATTATAATACTCCTATACTACCACATGATACTAATGCATACGGCTAGATACTTTCCAGCAAGTCCCATGATATTATTGGGATTGATTGCATACTTTACCGTCGAAACATCAGGCATATACGGATTCATCTTCCATACTACCTTTTTTTCACTGCCTTGACTGCAATATAACGCCCAGTCAGGTACTTGGTCTTTTTCTCCCCCAGTTGGTCAAGGGAAGTCAGGCTTCTTCTGATGGTATTGTTGAGCCTATCTCTACTCAATTTGCGCAAGGAACGTTCCAGCCACCTCACCGATCCAGCGGGGTGGGGGTAGTGGAAGATGGCCGTGCTTTCTTCCACATTAAAACCGATTTCTTCCAGTGTGCACCGCAGCTTGGTGGGAGAAAGAGTTGTGCCAATAAAATATGGGGCTAATCCCAGTCGCATCCAGAGACGGATAAAAGAATAGGAGGGATAGGTCAGGTTGCTTTTGTTGTCTATAGTGAGAATGAGGATACCACCAATCTTGAGAACCCGCCCCAGTTCCTTTAGGGCAGTGACGATATCTCCCTCGCTGGGGAAGTGGTCTAGGGTAGAGTCGGAGATGATGAGGTCAAAAGAATTGTTTTGGAAGGGGAGTTGCTTAACATCACCGCAAAGATATTCATTGGCATCAATGCCGTGGTGCTTGGCATTCCGTTTCGCCTGGTTTACTATTCTATTTGAAATATCTATTCCTACTATATTGCCGTTAACTTTAGCAATATCAAACAAAAATTGCTCTGCCTCAAAGGCTTCGGCAAAAAGGTCGGTCTTTAAAATCCTCTGCCTGACTTGCCCCCCGAAAAGGAGTCCAGTTTCATGTTAGACTGGGAAATAAGAAAGGGGGCAACAGATGGTGAAAAAGTCTTACACACCGGAGCAGATTCTCAAG
>SDBV01005624.1_pt1 | contig 17639 bp, 18 predicted proteins | sample 2277081 | NCBI WGS metagenome assembly SDBV01 (sample SAMN10402039, study PRJNA504765) | marine sediment metagenome | isolation source: marine sediment core GS10_PC15, 223 cmbsf | place: Arctic Ocean: Southern Knipovich Ridge | collected 2010 | reverse complement strand
GGGGTCAGGGGGGATAGGTTGCTAGGCAATCTCATACTCTTTCACCTTTTCGATTATTTGTTCAACGACAGCGTCGATATCCAGTTTTGAAGTATCTATTGTTATATCGGCGGCTCGCTCATAAAAGGGCTTGCGAAATCTTAAAAGCTCCCGGATTGTCAAAGCTCTGCTGTCTGCCTTAAGGAGAGGTCTTTCATTCTCATCACCTGATGTCCGCTTTAGAATTGCCCGCGGCGATGCCGTAAGGTAAACTATTATACATCCCTTTCTCAGCCGGTCAATGTTTATCCTGTTGAGAACTACGCCGCCGCCACAGGCGATAACCGCGTCTTTATTTTCGGCAATCTCCTTAGTGACCTCAATCTCAAGCTCTCGAAAACGGACCTCGCCACCCTGCTGGAATATCTCAGGGATGGTCTTCCCCGCTTTCTGCTCAATTAAAGAATCCAGCTCAACAAATTCCTTGCCCAGCTTCTCCGCCAGAGCTTTACCCACCGCAGTTTTCCCGGTCCCCATGAAACCAATCAGAGCGATACTAGTTTTCATGCGCTAAAGCCTTCATTGCCTCTCTTTTCATCAGCTCAACCGGCGCCTTCCGGCCCGTCCACTTCTCAAAGGATAGCACCCCCTGCCAGACAAGCATATCGATTCCGCTTATGGTCTTGGCACCAGCCGCCTCAGCTTCTGTCAGCAGCCTCGTCTGCACTGGATTATACACGATATCGAAAACAACCAGGCCGGCTTTGAGAAGCCGGGCGGGGACGGGAGTCGCCTCGGCTTCGGGGCTCATACCCACGCTGGTAGCGTTAACCAGGACTTCTGCCCCTCCCAGTACCAGTGACAGGTTTTGCTCATTCAGTTCCAGGGCACGAACCTCTCCGTCGAAGGCCTGGGAGATCCGCCGGGCAAGCTCTTCCGCCCAGTCCAGCTCCAGCCGCCGGTTGAGGATTACCAGGTCGCCCCCTTTTTCAGAAAGGATAAAGGAAATGGCTCTTGAGGCGCCACCGGCGCCCAGAACGACCACGTTTTTCCCTTCTGGCTCAACTCCTCCTTCCAGCAGCGCCTGCAGGAACCCGGTAGCATCGGTATTGTAACCGGTTAGAACCCCACTATCATTCACTATGGTATTAACCGCGCCCACTCTTTCCACCAGAGGGTCCAGTTTATCCAGAAAAGGGATGATAGCCACTTTATGGGGTATGGTGACATTCAGCCCTCTTACATTCAGTGCTCTCATACCATCAACCGCCTTGCCCAGTTCCTCTCTCCTTACTCTGAACGGGAGATACCGATAATCCATGCCCATCTCTTCGAAGGCGGCGTTATGCATCGCCGGCGACATGGTATGCTCAATAGGGTCGCCGATTACCCCGCAGACCCTTGTTTTGCCGGTTATCGGGCTACCTTCCATTTTCTAACATCCCGTAAATCTTGCTCAAGTCTCGCACTGTTATCTGGCCCGGGGCGGATTCCCTGCCTTCTTCAATGGCGGCGTAGCTAAAATCCCCGCCCGCCAGCGGGCAAAGAATCCGGCTGGCGCCGCCCAGCGGTCCCATGGCAAACGAGACTACCCTGGCCTGGGGAAAATCCGGGATAAGTTGTAGAACCGCCAGGTTGTCCTCAAACCTACAGGCGGTAGTAACCACCTTGCATATATCGGCACCCGCCTCAAGCTCCTTTTGCACTATCTCCCTCATCCTGTCCAGTGGGGGCGTCCCTTTCAAGTCATGGAACGATAACAGGCATTTTGCCTTATCTTTTATCAGTCGCACCATTTCCTTCAGGTTTCCGGAGACAAGCTCGATATCAACTATGCTCGCCCCCAGCTCAATGGCACTAAGCAGCTCTTCCCTCCTTTTCGATTCATCCCCCCCCCAACTGCCTCCTTCCTCGGCGCTGCGGTTACAGGCTATCCATGGTTTCTCGAGCTGTTTGACCAGTTCCGGCCAGCTATCACCAATCAGGTCTATGCGGACTTCATACAGTTCAACGAGCGGCTCGACCCCCTTTACCTCTTCCAGGTCGTTGCTTACGATAACAGCACAGACTCTAGGTCTTTTCATTGACCAAAACCTTTTCCACCAGAGAGGGGCTTACTTCGTCGGTGATAAACGCACTGCCTATAGCTTTGAGCAGGACAAACCTTATCTTATCTCGTGAGACCTTCTTGTCGTGTTTCATTGCCTGGATTAACCTTTCTGCTTCGAGGTTCGGCATCTCCGTCGGCAGGCCGGCGTTCTCAACGACCCTCCTCAGCCTGATTAGCTCACTTTCAGCAAGTATACCCATTTCGCTGGATATTCTGGCTGCAGCCAGCATGCCGATGGCAACCGCCCCACCGTGCGCAACCTCGAAATCCGAAGCCGATTCAACGGCATGGCCGATGGTATGGCCATAATTCAAGATACTTCTTAAACCCAGGTCCTTCTCATCCTTTTCGACTATTTCAGCCTTGATTTTCGCCGACTGAAAAACAATCTCCTCAAGCGCCGCTTCGTCAAGCGATTTTATCCGCTCAATATTCTCCTCGAGAAAAGCGAAAAATTCTTTATTCCGAATCGCCGCGCTTTTGATGACTTCGGCAAGCCCGTTGGCCAGTTCACCGGGGGGAATGGTTCTCAGGGCATCAGTGTCAGCGATTACCAGCCGTGGTTGATAGAAGACTCCAATCATGTTCTTAAGCCGGCCGTGGTCTACGGCCACCTTACCGCCAATACTGCTGTCCACCTGCGCCAGCAGGGTGGTGGGTAGTTGAATGAGTGGCACACCACGCTGGTAGGTGGCGGCCACAAATCCAGCCAGGTCGCCAATAACTCCGCCACCTAAAGCCAGGATTGGCGTTGTCCGCTCGGCATAACTATTGGTCAGTTCCTGGTACAGTCTGCCCGCGGTCTCCAGTGATTTCTGCTCCTCACCTTCAGGGACCAGCAAGTTGGTTACGCTGAAACCACCACTATCTAGACTCTGATTTAGCGCCTCGCCATACAGCCTCTTTACCGTGGGGTCGGCGATAATAACCAGCTTGCCGGAAAACCCGCCCTCCTTCAGCCAGCGTCCGGTCTGAGCCAGCAGGCCTGAACCCACATAGATTTTATAGCTATTGGCGCCAAGTTCTACTCTAACTTTTCTCATCGGATGCTAATTATTTTCCTTTGCTGGCGGGTGAAATAAGCCCGAAGATTCGATTACAGGTATCGATGACATCTTTAAGTTCATCGGGGGTTATCATCTGCTGCCCGTCAACCCACGCTTCCGCCGGGTCGTAGTGCGTCTCAATCATTAAACCACTGGCGCCGGCGGCGATAGCGGCACAACTCATATTATGGACAAGGTCCCGGCGACCGGTGGCATGACTGGGGTCGGCAAATATGGGTAGATAAGTCTCTTTTTGTATCGCCGGTATGGCGGCCAGGTCAAAAGTATACCTCGTGTAGCTTTTACCTTTACCTACCGGTATTATACCTCTCTCACACAGGATAACATCCTTGTTGCCCTCAGCAGCGATGTATTCGGCAAAAGACAGGAACTCTTCAACGCCGGCGCCGAAATGCCTCTTGAATAGAATCGGCTTATTTTTCCGGGCCACCATGGTCAGCAGGTCCTGGTCATACATATTTCGGGCACCTATTTGCAGAATGTCAACGTACTTGGCGGTCAGGTCGACCTGTGTTTCTCCTCTTACCTCAGTTATCACCGGCATCTCGTAGTTTTCCCCGGCCTCGCGCAGCCAGCTTAAGGCTTCCTCAGCCTCTCCCTGACCTTCGGCCCCCAGACCCTGGAAGGAGTGGACAGAACTCCGGGGCTTAAAAATACCTCCTCTCAAAATATGAGCGCCGGCTTTCTTAATACCCTCAGCAATCTTGAATATCTGCTGTTTGCTTTCCACAGCGCAGGGTCCAGCGATGAATACTGGCTTATCACCGCCGATGCTGATGTTGCCAACTTTAACTATTCGGCACCCACTTTCCTCATCGAAGAGTTTACCATACTCCTTGCTTATCAGTTTATACGGGGTTTCCACCATCATCGCCTCCTTTACTCCGGGGAGAACCGCAAAATGAGAGAAGGGTATCTTCCTCTCGTCCCCTACCAGTCCAATCACCGTCCTGAACTCACCCCTGGAAACATCAGCTTTTAGTCCGAACTTCTTTGTTTCCTTCACCACATTGGCTACTTCTTCCTCGGTTGCCCCGGCTTTCATTATTATCATTCTTATCCTCCTGATATTGTATTTAAGAACCATGGGTATCCTCAGATGGCTCTTTTACACCAGCATAAAATAGAAGAGCCCTCCACCGGGGAGGGTTCTGCGACAACTTTTACACTTTTGGCTTTACCTGAAACTACCTTTTTTATGCCAAAATCCCTCCCCCAGCGCACCAGGTGCGCCCTGTAAATGCGAAGTAATAATATGAACGGGGAGCAAAATTAATCAACATACCACTTACTCAGCTTATTTGCCGTTACTATACCATAAGAAACATAGCTTGTCAACTATCAAGTTTTGAGATTGTCCGGCAACCTATCCCTCTGACCCCCTTCATGCCAAGAGTACATCTCCCTATTTCAGGAAGGGGAATTAGTTTCATAAGAGAGCAACGACAGGGTGCTCAGGTCTTTCCTTCCTGGTTGGGTAATAGCTTTTGCAAAAGCTCGGAATGGCGCGGGCAAAGCTCATATCCGCTCTCAAGCTGAGCGAAGATAAGTTCCTCCTGCCAGTGAGCGTTATACAGGATGCAGCCCTTATCCTCGCAAAAGGGGTCTCCGGTTAAGAAGTAGAAAACTGCCTGCATGGCATATCCCCCGGCAACCGCAGTCAGTCGCTCATCTCCATAGTCAATAAAACGCCCCTTGAACCTGTCTTTAAGTTCGGTTACATCCATGCGCAATCTCTCATATTGTTGCTTGAGGAGATAATACTCCCTCGGTTTTGCCGGCGCCTCTACCAGTCCTGTGGTTGAGATAACAGAAGGAATGCCATATACGCTGGTCCTCAGGTGGTATCTTTTGTTGCTGTCATCCCAGGTGGCAAACAGACGGTTGGTGAAGAATATATGAACAAACCCAGGGAGGAATTCCCCCCCTGATATAACCTGGCTGAAGGTCCTTTGCAGATGAAATCCGTCGTAGAGGATGCCAAAAGCCCTCGTTTTGCCCAGAATCCTTCTTTTTTCGTACTCTATCTCAGCATGGAGAGGTTCTTGCACTGAAGTTATCTTTTTGTGCGCCTCTTGAATCTTGGTGCCGGCAATCTGCCTGGCATAATCCGGGATTCGGTCCGGGGCAAGGTTAGCCCTGAAAGGATTTCCCCTCGCCTCAATTTCGACCTTCCCCAGTTTTTCTCCTAAGTGCTGAGCAATTTCGGCTATGTCTAGTTCTTCGGCCGCACCATCATCATAGAGGAAGACCTTCAGTATCATCCAAGCCTCTACTTCAACTTCTCCAGGGCAATTTCAGCCGCCACTTCTCCTGATAGAAGCATTCCCCCAAAGGTTGGACCCATCCTCGGCAGTCCGTAGACAGTTGATACCGCCATGCCGGTGACAATTAGCCCCGGGTGGACCTCGCCGGTATGCTCAAGGATAAGGTCTTCTGATTTCTCTACCCACATGGCGCCGAAACCCTTGGTTTTAATCAGGCCTCTTTCTTCCAGCTTTCTCACTACCTGGGCATCATGTCCGGTAGCATCAATCAGTACCTCTGTCTCGATGGCTACCGGGTCAACACAGGTTATCTCTCTGGGCAGTGCTGCGATAGGTGTCCAGTTGATTACCGCTCCGCTCACTCGCCCATCTTCTCTCATGACCAGGTCCTCGAAGACAGTCATATTGGCAAATTTAACGCCGCTGTCACAGGCAGCGGCAATAAGCTTTGAGCAGGCATGTGGCCCGTCGGCAACCAGTAACCCTGGGCTAATCTCTTTATACGGGATGCCAAGTTCATCCAGAACTCTATCCGCCGGGCGTCTCACCGTCACCTTGTTCATCAGGTACCCACCTATCCAGAAGCCACCACCGATGTAGTTATTCCGTTCGACAATGAGGACTTTCTTGCCGGCCCTGGCTAAGTTGCGACCTGCCATCAGCCCGCTGGGACCACCGCCAATAATGACACAATCGCTTTCTACATACTCTTCAAACTGCTTGGCGAACTCACCGACTATGGCTCGCGTTACCTCTTTTTCTCCTACTGGACTGAACTTTTCCATCTTAACTCCCTTTATTTCTTTTATTAACTCTCGATGCTGACTTTTTTGTGCCTCCTCAGCCAGAACTATGGCTTTTCATAAGCGGCGACATAGCCCTGAGCTTGGCTACCACGCGAGGCACAACCTCCATAACCCGCTCTATCTCCTCCTCGGTAGTCCATTTTCCCAGAGTAAACCGCAACGAGCCGTGGGCCCGTTCCGGGGAGAGCCCCAGAGCCAGCAGGACGTGAGACGGCTCGAGGGTTGATGAACTGCAGGCGGAGCCGGTAGAAACACAAATTCCCTCCAAATCAAGATTGAGGCACATAGCTTCGCCTTCGATAAAATCAACGCTTATATTAACGTTGTTGGGCAGGCGGTTTACGGGATGACCGTTTAAGTAGACATCGTCCATCCGCTCCAGAAGACCGTTTATCAGCTTGTCACGCAGGGTAATTAGCCTGGCGGCTTCCTCATCCATCTCCCGCTGGGCTATTTCTACGGCACGGCTGAAGCCCATAATCCCGGGCGTATTTTCAGTGCTCGCCCGCCGTCCTTTCTCCTGACTGCCACCATGCATAAAGGGGATTAGTCTTGTCCCCTTTCGGATATATAACGCGCCAACCCCCTTCGGGCCGTAGAGCTTGTGCGCCGACATAGAGAGTAAATTCACGCCCAGCTCATCTACGTTTATCGGCAGGTGCCCTGCGGTCTGCACGGCATCAGTATGGAAATAGACCCCGGCTTCCTGGGCAATCTTGCCTATCTCGGCTATCGGCTCTATAGTACCTGTTTCATTATTGCCATGCATTACCGAAATAAGAACGGTCTTATCGGTGATAGCCTTCCGGACCTCGTCGGGAGCAACCAGGCCATCCTCATCCACCGGGAGGTAGGTCACTCGGAAGCCCCTTCTCTCCAAAAACTTGGCTGTCTCTATTACCGCATGATGCTCGATGGCGCTGGTAACAATATGATTGCCCTTCGCCTCATTGGCAAAAGCCACGCCCTTTATGGCGAAGTTATCTGCCTCCGTACCGCCACTGGTAAAGATAATCTCTTCATCCCGGGCGCCAATAAAGGCGGCAACCTTGACCCGGGCTTCTTCAATCGCCCCCTTGGCCTCCTGTCCACAGTAGTAGATGCTTGACGGATTGCCATAGACTTCGGTGAAATAGGGCAGCATTGCCTCTACTACCTCAGGATGCGTCGGCGTAGTTGCCGCATAATCAAGATATATCCGCTTCATTCCTTATCCCTCGACGATATCGCCAATTACCGGGTCGACTCTTATCCCCTTGCTGGTCATCCAGGCGATACCCTGCTCAATGTCTTTCTCTTCTCCCTCCAGCTCCAAAACCACCCATCCCTTAGTCTCAGTTATATCGGCCCGGCGGATGTTGGTTACCACATTGAACTGTTGACCGAGGTTGTAGATTAGTGGTTCCTTGACCCTTTCCTGGGGAAAAGTAAACATTATTTGTCTCTTGGCCATCTTATCCCCCTTTATCTTTCCTGAACTAGCGCAGCACGGCAATATTTCTACGCTCAGGCTGGCACGCCAATCACTCTCTCAAGTGACTCCAGGGTTGGCTGAGCGGTGAAGGTTTTAACGGTGTCGGCGACTATTTCCTGCGTCCTCGGCCCAGCCCCGGTGATAAAAGCAACTGTAAGCTCGTTTCTTTTAATTGCTCCCGAAGCTGCCAGCTTCCGCAAGGCGCCGATAACTACCCCACCGGCTGCCTCCGCAAAGATACCCTCAGTTTGGGCCAGCAGCTTCATCCCGGCAATAGCCTCCTCATCATTTACCGCCGAGGCTCCGCCCCTCGACTGCTGGGCAATCCTCAAGGCATAGTAACCATCAGCCGGGTTACCGATGGCTATGGACTTGACAATAGTGCGCGGCTCAACCGGATTTACATGATGACTACCGGCTTCAAAAGCATTGACAATGGGTGAACTGCCCGCTGCTTGGACAACAAACATATGGGTATTGGTCGTTTCAATCAAACCAAGCATGGATAGCTCATCCAGTCCCTTCCATATTCGGGTAAAAACCAGTCCTGAAGCGGCCGGGGCCACCACACAGTCGGGAGCTCGCCACCCGAGCTGCTCGGCTACCTCATATCCCAGAGTCTTGCTTCCCTCAGCATAATACGGTCTGAGGTTAATATTTATAAAGCCCCAATCATATTTTTGTGACGCCATGGCGCAGAGACGATTTACATCATCATAGCTTCCATTGACCGTAATCAGCACCGGATTATATATGGCAGTGCCTACCAGCTTGCCCGGTTCGACATCAGCCGGCACAAAAACATAGGCTTTCATGTTCGCCTTGGCGGCATGAGCGGCGACGCTGGCCGCCAGGTTGCCCGTTGAGGCACAGGCCAGAGTGTCAAACCCGAATTCCTGTGCCTTGGTAGCCGCTACTGAAACCGGCCTATCCTTGAACGAGTAGGTTGGATTAAGGCAATCATTCTTAATATAAAGCTGGTCTAACCCCAGCTCACGCCCCAGGTTATCGGCTTTGACCAGCGGGGTAAAGCCGGTGCCAATATCCACCTCCTTGCTTTCCGCCGGCAGCATATCACGATAGCGCCACATGCTATGCGGTCCACCAGCCAGCTTTTCCCGGCTCAGAGCGCCAGCCATAGCCTTGTAGTCATAGATTACCTCCACCGGGCTGAGGCATAAATCGCACATGCTGCGAGGCTGTAGCGGGTACTCCTGCCCACATTTTCGACAGCGTAAATTTCTGGCGAAAGACATATCCCACTCCTTCAGCTAGGCTCAAGCGCCTGGCGCAAATCATCAATCAAATCGTCACTATTTTCCAGGCCTATTGATAGCCGTATTAATCCCTCGGTTATTCCCACCTTTTCTCTGAACTCGGCTGGCATTGAGGCGTGACTCATTGTTGCCGGGTGTTCCGCCAGCGAAGCGGCACCACCCAGTGACTCTGCCAGGACAAAAATCTTGATTTTTCGGGCGAAGTTGCGCACCGCCTCAATGCCCCCGTTGAGTTCCATTGAGACCATCCCGCCAAACCCCTTCATCTGCCTCCTGGCGATTTCATGGCCGGGATGGGACTTGAGCCCGGGGTAAAGCACTCTCTCCACTGCGGGATGCTCCGCCAGATAGTTGGCCACGGCAGCGGCATTCGCCATGTGCTGTCTCATTCTCACCGGGAGGGTCTCGATGCCACGGAGCACCAGCCAGCAGTCGAAGGGGGAAGCACAGGTGCCCATAGCGTTTAGCAGAAATTGAACCCTCTCGGTTAATTCATCAGTGGTGGTTACTACGGCACCGCTGACAACATCGCAGTGTCCGTTGAGATACTTGGTGGTAGAATGAACCACAAGGTCAATCCCATATTCAATTGGCCGCAACAGGTAGGGAGTGGCAAAGGTATTATCTATTACCGTCATTAGGTTGTGCCGCCGGGCAATATCAACTGCCATCTCAATATCGATGATATTAAGCAGTGGGTTGGAGGGGGTCTCCAGCCACAGCATCTTGGTATTTGGCTTTATCGCTTCTTCAATCTTTGCCCGGTCATTCATTCTCAGGAAAGTAAACTCCACCCCAAAGCTGGGCATCACCTTCTGAAATAGCCTGTAGGTCCCCCCATACACATCATCCCCCGAGATTACGTGGTCGCCAGCCTTCAACAGGTGGATGACCGTGGCTTCAGCTGCCATGCCGGTGGCGAAGGCAAACCCTGCCTTACCCCCCTCAAGCTGGGCAATGGTATTCTCCAGGACCTTCCTGGTTGGATTTGCCGTGCGCGAATAGTCGTAGCCCCTGTCTTTGCCCAGGTCCTCAAAGGCGAAGGTTGATGTCTGGTAGATGGGCACGGCGACTGCGCCATAGGCTTTATCCGGCCTCTCCCCGCCGTGAATGGCTAGCGTCTCAAATCTCATTCTCCCTCCTCCTTGGCTTTTCCGGTTCTCTTGACCTTGATTATCTCGGCGAGAATGCTTATGGCAATCTCATCAGGGGTTTCGGCGCCAATATGCATCCCGATTGGGGAATAGACCCTATCCACTGTCTGCGGCGGCACCCCTTTTTGCAGCAGGCGCTCTTTAACCTCTTTAGCCTTCTTTCTACTGCCAATCATCCCGATATACCTGGCTTTGGTGGTGACCGCAAACTCCAGGCAGTGCTCATCAACGACATGCCCGGTAGTGTAGATAACAATATAGCTATCTTCGTCCACGCTCAATTTAGAGAAGGCGCTGTCATACTCCTCTACTATCAGTGAATCGGCATCAGGGAACCGGTCACCGTTGTTATATTCAGGGCGTGGGTCTATCACTACCACCCGGAATCCCAGCATCTTAGCTATGGTCGTTGTACTCTGAGAGGTATGCCCGGCGCCGAAGAGATAGATCGTTTCCGTAGACAGTATCGGCTCTAGGAACACCTCCATCTGCCCGCCGCAAATCATGGATAGCGCTTCATCTTTTCCCGAAAGGTCAAAACGCACTGTTTGCGGCTGACCTGACTTCATCACCTCGCCGACTTTCTGGCGTATCTTGTGTTCAGTACCTCCCCCGCCAATAGTACCGACGAAGCTGCCGTCTTCCTTAATCAGCATTTTCGCCCCGGCCTTTCTCGGTGTGGAGCCCTGACTGGAAACAATTGTCGCCAGTACCGCCCGCTCCCCTTTTGATATCACCTTGACTAACTCCTGATAGACTTCTAGCATCCTTCACTCCTATCCGGGTCAAACTTCAGCTTTATGGCTTGAAGAACCCCCTCGCCTATTGCCATCATTTTACTGGTAATGATATTACAGACAGCGCTATCATGCACCTGGTCAACTTCAATCAGCTTGCTGCCTGCCGATACCTTAACTCCGCTTCTGATGAGGCCCCGCAGCATGCCGTTTAAGGGCGCTTTCAGCGGCCTATCTCCAACACTACCGATAACCTGGCCGGCAATCACCGGGTCGCCAATCTCCTTATCTGAGGTAAAGATGCCTGCCCCTGGTGACCAGATTACTCTTTCTTTAGTCAATCCGCCAATCTCCACCGGGATTCCCGTATTCTTCTCCGCCTCTCCTTCAGGAATCACTCTGCCCAGATTATGGCTATGATTGGACTCCACTACAATATGCACGTCTCTACCGGCATAGAAGCCCGGCCCAACACCGATAACTAAAGGGGCATCGGTAATCCTGGTGTCAGTCTTTTTTTTAGCCATCATGGCATCAACCAGGATATCAGGTTTTATCCTGTCCTTTATCGATGCCTCAGGGTCAATTATTACGGGCATATTTCCCTGTTGCCAGACCCGGTGTATCTCTTCCTGCTGAGCGGGAACAAGCTCCGCCTTCACCCCCATGATTTCTTTCACTCCATCGAAAACAGCTTCGGAGAAGGTAGTGCCACGGGTGACAGCTACCGGAGCCGCTATCTCGGTGAGGCAAACTCTCAGCTGGTGCAGGTGCAGCCGATAAGCTATTCCGCTGGCTACCTCGCCACCGCCCCTGATTAGCACTATCAGCTCAGGTAGTTTCCGCATTTTGCCCACCATCATCCGGCCTCATATTCCGCTGCCACGGCTGAAATCACTCTCAATCTTCATTCTTTCCTCTTTTAGTTCATCCCTGGGGGTGACTATACCACTGGCGCCCTCCAACCGCTCCAGGCGCTCCTCTAATTTATCTTGCTCCTTTAAGATAAGCCTGATGGCTTCTGCCACCGGGTCAGGTAGCTTCCCGTGTTCTAAATTCAGGATTGGGTTATAGCCATCTTCGACAATTCTCCCCGGGATGCCCACTACCGTGGCTCCAGGGGGCACTGATTTTACCACTACTGAACCCGAGCCAATGCTGGCATCATCGCCTACCGTAATGCCGCCCAGTACCACGGCTCCAGTACCAAAGACCACATTATTGCCAATGGTAGGATGCCTCTTCCCTCTCTTTAAAGTGGTCCCGCCGAGCACGACCCCTTGATACATCAGGGCATCATCTCCTATCTCGGCCGTCTCCCCGATGACCACCCCCGCTCCATGGTCAATAAAGAAGCGCCGGCCAATTTTGGCCCCGGGATGGATTTCAATGCCGGTTAAGAAACGGCTGGTATGCGCCAGGAACCGGGCTGGAAACCGAAGCCGGTGGCGCCAGAGATAGTGAGCCAGGCGATGAAACCATAAGGCATGTAATCCTGGATAGCAGCAGATGACCTCCATCACGCTTCTGGCTGCCGGGTCTTTAGCAAAAACTGTTTGGATGTCTTCTCTTAAGGTCTTAAACATAATGGGCTTGCTTTTCGGTTGGCCTTGATATTTGCTGGAGAAAAATCCAGTTGGGAAAACCAAACCAACCCCTCTTTTACCTTATTATATCACCTTGTTTGGCTTTCTTCCCAACCTGACTTATCCCACCGCCCTTCGCCCATTATTTTAATCATTCTCTGTCTGGTTTGTACAGGGCAACTATCGGCTCACGGTAAGCACTAACTTCTTTTCGCCCTCTTGCTTAAAACCGGGTTTTATCCCTCTGGTCTTTAGCTCCTGCACCACACTTTTAAGAGAGTCCCTATTGCCCAGTATTATTTTTATCGTGTCTCCTTCAACCAGATTATCTATTATTTCGGCGGCTCTCATCTTGGATAAAGGGCAAACTAAATCACACAGGTCATATTCCTTTTCCCTTTCCTCTATGAATTCAGCCTCAATGACATCACGGTAAAAACTGGTATATTTAAAGGCATCATCAGGCGAGATAACCACCGCTAGACCGGCATTTGATTTAGCATACTGCAGGGCGGCATAAAGTATGGCTCCCGTTGTCGGACCAACCGGGATTCCGTCTGTCCTGGCCAATTTTACCGCAGTTCTGTATGCGTTTTCATCCGTCACTTCCACAGTATCATCAATCAGTGAAAAATCCAGGATTTTGGGAATATACTCTTCGTCTAGCCCGGTGATTTTCTTCATACCCGGCAATTTGTGGTCCGGAGAAGATGGTTCCACTCCGATAATTTTTATTTCCGGGTTTTGTTCTTTAAGATATTTGCCAACACCGGTTATGGTGCCGCAGGTGCCGAAACCAGCAAAAAAATAATTGATTTTACCCCGGGTTTGCTGCCAGATTTCGGGACCGGTCAGGCGGTAATGAGCTTGAACATTCAGCTCATTCTCGTACTGGTTAGGGCTGATATAACTATCTCTAGTCGCCGGGCTTTTTACTAAAGCGTTAGCCACTCCTCTGGCCCCTTCAGTAGGGAATTTAGGACACAGGGCATCATCCGCTTCTATTACCTTAGCCCCCAAAAATCTTAGCATTATCTTCTTTTCCTCAGGAATTTTCTCAGGGATAGCTATCTCCACCGGTATTCCCAAAGCATTGGCAACACAAGCCAGGGCAATGCCGGTATTGCCGGAGGATGCTTCAACCACCGTTCTATCTCCTATTTCCAACGCGCCCAGCATTTCACAGACAATCCGGTCTTTAATCGAACCAAAGGGATTATATCTTTCCAGCTTAAGAAAGACCGTGAAATCCTTATTTGGGTTCATTCTATTTAACCGAACTAACGGTGTTGGATTGCTTGGGCTGGCAATCAGTTGGGTTATATCGGAATAAACCCTTAGCTTATGGTCCGATTCTGTGTCTTGTCTGATGGTTTTTAGGAATAATTTATCTATCATTTTAGCCCCCGAGTGCATATGCCGCACTCCTCCTCCACATTCGCTGTCATCTTTCCGTCTTCTATACCGCTTTATACAGGTTGCCGCCAACCCGGTACTTGCTTCGCTCGTCAGGCCTTTCAATAACTTCCAGGCCTGATGGTTTGACAACTTCATCGAGGTACTTGGGCAGACCCAGGTGGGCGATAGTGGCGCCGATTCTTTCCCGGCCCTTCCCGTTGGCCCGGTACCACGCCACGGTCTTCTCGATAAGCGAGAGAGCCTCCTCATCAGAGACAAACTGAGCTATTTCATAGGCATTCATGGGGTGTTTCCCATGCTTCCCGCCCAGTCGTACAAGCCACCCTCTCCGTGCTTCCACCATGGCATCCAGCGGACAGACCTTAATGCAGTCGCCACAATATGTGCATCTGTCGGTATCCCTTACCGGGAGGCCATCCACCAGGGTAAGCGCCTGTTCCTCACAGCTGGTAACGCAGAGTCCACATCCGTTACACAGCTCCTCGACCAGAGCCGGCTCGACTATTCCCTGAAAGCCCAGGTCCATCTCCCGACTTCGGGCACAGTCTATGGGACACCCGGAAAAAGAAACCTTAAATTTATGGTGGCCGGTGGGAGTCCCAAAGTAGCGCTTATCCACCTCCAGACACATGGACTGAGTATCCATGAGGCCGTTGGGATTCCAGGTGCACCCGGCACAGGCAGTAGGCACCCTGATACGAGGCCCGCAGGAGCCAACTGACCAGTCCAGTTCCTTGAGTTCGGCATTAATAGCGTCGAAGTGCTGGTGGTGAACATAAGGGATTTCTATCGACTGCCGAAAGGAAGTGTGAATCGCTCCCTCCCCGTATTTTTCGGCGATATCAGCGGCTTTACGTAATTGCAGTGATGTCAGCTTTCCCGCCGGGCATCGCAACCTCACCGTGAAGAGGTCTTTCTGGGTTTGCTTAATGAACCCTCCACTCTTCAGTGCCTCGAAATCCAACTTCGAAAGGCGTGCTTCTCGTCTCAGTCCTGCGTCCATTTTTCCCCTTTGCCTTAAAGAACCTTTATTCCAGTCCCTGTGATTTGGTGATTTGCTTGGCTTCGTTTATATACTCGGTGCCCCCGGTGGAATCTCCTGGAAGAGCCAGGTAGACAGATAGCGCTCACCGGTATCCGGTAAGACCACCACTATAAGCTTGCCTTCATTCTCCACTCTTTTGGCTACCTCCACGGCTGCCCACACAGCGGCGCCTGACGATATGCCAGCGAGTATGCCTTCCTCTTTAGCTAGTCTCCTCGTCATTATTCCGGCGTCTTCATTGGTGACCTTAACAATTTCGTCAACCAGGTCCTTTCTCAGCACATCAGGAACAAAGCCAGCCCCGATACCCTGAATCTTGTGGCTCCCCGGCTTCCCCCCGGAGAGCACTGGGGAATCAACCGGCTCAACGGCAATAGCTTTGAATTCAGGCTTTCTGGGCTTAATTACCTCGGCTACCCCGGTAATCGTCCCGCCAGTGCCCACGCCGGAGACCAGGATATCAACCTTGCCCTCGGTATCCCGCCAGATTTCCTCGGCAGTAGTCAGACGGTGCACCTCTGGATTTGCCGCGTTCTTGAACTGCTGAGGCATAAAATAGCCAGGGTTTTCCGCTACCAGTTGCTCGGCCTTTCTCACCGCCCCCGGCATCCCCTCCGCCCCCGGGGTCAGCACCAGCTCAGCCCCGAAAATGGTGAGAAGCTGCCTCCGCTCCACAGACATCGTGTCCGGCATGGTGAGGATAAGCCTATATCTCCTGGCAGCACAGACGAAGGCCAGGGAAATACCGGTATTACCACTGGTAGGCTCAACGATAACTGTATCCTGGCTGATGAGCCCCTTTTCTTCAGCGTCAACAATCATGGATACCCCAATCCGGTCCTTTACGCTGCCTATAGGATTGAACGATTCAAGCTTGGCCACTACCTCTGCTTTGGCCCCGTCAGTTACTCGGTTTAATCTGACCAGTGGTGTATTCCCGATTAGCTCGGAAGAATCCCGGGCGATTCCTCTGGTTAGCTTCGGTATAGCTACCGTCTTATACTGAAGCTTTTCCACTTTCTGAATTATCTCTGCCATTATGATTTCCTCCTTTTCTTGATTTTATAACCCCTTCTAAGCTGGCTTTCACCAGTTACTACGTCTTCCGCCATTCAATATGGTTATGAATTCCTTTTTCCAGGCCAAGTATATCTCACTTATGTTCCGATATACTTGGCGTAGAGTCCCTTGGCTAAAGACTCATCGTCGGAGTTCCTCAGAATAGCGCGGCCATCGGGGAAGATAACCATTTCATGGTCATCTACGTTGAAACGCAGCATAAACTCGTTATAGCTCACCTCGCCTACCGGCTTCAAGTGTGCCGCCAGCTCTTCTAAGGACATTTGCTTTGCTTTCGTATTTAAGACCTGCACCGCATTTTGACCGCAGAGCGAAGTAGTTTTCAGCCCCAACTTACCTTGCAGAAATTCATATTTGCCCTGACAGGCCGGGCAGTCTGGGCGAGGGCTGATTTTAAGACGATTAAAATTTCCCTTCCAGACGTCAATAGTTATCAGCTCCCGATTGATAACCCCGGCACCAATCAATATCTTCATCGCCTCAGCGGATTGTAAAGACCCGATGATGTAAGGGATAGGGCTAATCACCCCGGCGGTGTCGCAGGTCTGTATTATCCGTCTTTCCATGGAGCCGACTATAAAACACTGGAGGCAGGGGGTTTCATGCGGGATTATAGTCATGGTCATGCCAATGGAAGAGATGGCTCCGCCGTAAACCCACGGGATTTTATGCTTTAAGGAAACATCGTTGATAAGAAGGCGGGTATCAAAATTATCCAGCCCGTCAAGCATGATATCGGCACCCTGGACAAATTTCTCAATATTGGTGAAGTTTACATCAGCAACTATGCCTTCAATTTCAATCGAGGAGTTTACTTTCTTCAGATGCCTTTCCGCGGCTATTGCCTTTGGCAGCTGGTTTTTAATATCATCTTCATCGAAGAGGACCTGCCTCTGCAGGTTGTGGTACTCTATAAAATCTCTATCGATAATCCTTACCCTGCCCACCCCGGCACGGACCAGAGAAGTAGCAATGACTGTGCCCAGGGCGCCGCAGCCAATTATTACCACATAGCTACTGGACAACTTACGTTGCCCTTCCTCGCCGATAAAGATTACTTGCCTTGAGTACCGGTCAATCATATTAGCCGCCTGTCTCCCCACGCCAGATTCAAACTTCCATCATGAATATAAGGTTACTTATCAGCCCCCACCCGGTATACCTCGTAATATAGAGATAGGAGGAGTTTATAAAAACCTCTTATATGTGGTACATCAGCTCTCTGGACTGCTCTTTTCTTTTCTGCTTGTCGACTAAATCTTGTATGGTGATATTTTCTAAAACTCCATTTATGGCTTGTTTCAGTTCACCCCAGATATCGCGAGGGGCACATAATTCAGAGCGGTCGCATATCCCCGGATTATTTACGCATCCCACCGGATTAATTGGGCCTTCGAGAAGCTCAATGACCTCGCTCATCTTTATTTCCTCAGCGGGCTTGGCCAGCGAAACTCCGCCTCTGGCGCCACGGGTGCTCCGTACTACTCCGCCAGCAACAAGGGGGCTAATCAAACGTTCCAGATACAATGGCGAAATCCGCTGCCTACTGGCAACGTCTCTTAATATTACCAGCCTATCTCCCTGGTGCCGAGCTATGTCCAGGAGTGCCAGGGTTCCATACCGTCCTCTAGTAGAAAG
>SDBV01005623.1_pt1 | contig 17640 bp, 11 predicted proteins | sample 2277081 | NCBI WGS metagenome assembly SDBV01 (sample SAMN10402039, study PRJNA504765) | marine sediment metagenome | isolation source: marine sediment core GS10_PC15, 223 cmbsf | place: Arctic Ocean: Southern Knipovich Ridge | collected 2010 | reverse complement strand
GTATTTATTTCAGATACAAGGCGCCAAAAACGGAGTTTAGCATCGCTAAATGAGTATTTTGGTAACGCAGTAGCTGGAAGAAAGCCCAAGTTGGGACACAAAATGGAGTTATTAGAGGTGCCCCCTATAGAGATCGATAGGGTCGTTTTACTGTTACGGGAGCCCTTAATTGTGATTTTTTCTGAGAAAGTTTTGTTATGTTACCGCCATTGCCTAATTTGTACTAATATTTTAATTAACCAATTACATAAACCAACACATTATGTCTAAAATTGTGAAGCCTTTAGAGCGGGCGACGGTGGCTGAAACCTGTAATTTGACCCTTAACATGGGCGAGGCCATCAAAGAAAGTTCGGTAGAAGACGATTACCTGAATCAGAAATCGGATGAATTGAGTTCCAAGGGCGAAGAGATGGAAACTTCCATTGCCCAAGACCAAAGCAAAGCTAAAACAGAAGAATTAGTGGATGCGGATAGCGAACGGGATGCCCTAATTTCTTCCCTTAAATTATTTTTGCGTGCCCACATGAAATGGAAACGTGAAAACTTATCGAAAAATGCATCAATCCTATATAAGATTATTAAGAAACATGGCCTGGCAATGGCCTATGAAAATTACGAAGAAGAAAGCACACTTCTCGATTCACTCTTAGCTGAACTGGCGAAGCCAAATAACGTCCAATTTCTGGAAGAACTTAATTTAAGTGAATTAATTGCAGACTTAAATGCGGCAGAAGATTATTTCAAGAAGCTTTATCTCGAATCGGCAAAAATTGAAGCTACAAAAGAGACATTTATTGCCGCTACGATTCTTAAAAAGAAAATATTTGTGCTGCAAAAGCAAATGGTGAATTATTTAAATGCCATGCAACGTGCCAATCCTGAAAAATACGCTACCGTATCGAAAAAAATTGCTGAATTGATAAAAATAATGAACCGTAAAATCAGGAATAGAAAAGGAAAACACGAGAGAAAATAAGGCAAGATATCACTTAGGAACTGTAAAGAAATAAGTTGTTTACTAAAGTTATTTCGTCATTGTTCCTAAGGGCTAAAAACGAAATTTATTAGCTTGGTTATCGATTACTTTATATTTTATTGCCATGAGAAAAGGGCGGATAGTGCATCCGCTCTTTTTTTGTCATACCATTTTCTCAACCCAGTAATTTTATAGATTTCAGATAAATTAAAAGCAAAACACATGTCCAACTTCACTGACTGAAGCGGAATGTTGCCTGCCAGGCGAACGAGGCAGCGCTATAACGCAACGTTAGGCGAAGACCTCACAGAAGGTACGCAAGGTGTAAACTGCGATACCGAACATGCCCTGGTAATTTAACATTTTTTAACAAAATTTCAGAATCATCTCATTTACGCTTATTATCCATATTAATTCATGATATTGCCACTTCTTTTAGAATAAGCTAACTTTTTGCCTGTTAACAGGAAGGATAGAGTTGAATTTTTAGTTACTCCTTATTATACTTGCATCTTGAAAAATAAAAAGTCAAAATATGGCAATACTTATTGAAAATCTTACGAAAGTTTATGGTGATCAGAAAGCTGTGGACGACATCTCATTTGAGATAAAAACCGGTGAAGTTGTCGGTTTTCTTGGGCCAAATGGCGCCGGGAAAAGTACGACGATGAAAATGATTACCTGTTTTATGGCGCCTACTGCCGGAAAGATCTTCCTCGAAGGACTGGATGTAGATAAAAACCCGGAAGAGATCAAAAAGAAAATTGGTTATTTGCCGGAAAATAATCCACTCTATATGGATATGGCAATTATTGACTATCTGAAATTTTGTGCTGAAATACAGGGAGTGGAAAAATCAATGGTAAGTGAACGAATCCATAAGATGGTTGATTTGTGTGGGCTGAACCTTGAACGACATAAGCTGATCGGTGAACTATCGAAAGGGTATCGACAACGGGTCGGGTTAGCCCAGGCGATGATCCATGATCCGGAGGTACTGGTACTTGATGAGCCTACAACCGGTTTGGACCCCAACCAGATTATTGAGATCAGAAAGCTAATCAAGGAGCTCGGAAAAGAAAAAACGGTTATTCTGAGTTCGCATATTCTGTCTGAGGTAGAAGCGACCTGCGACAGAATATTGATTATTAATAAAGGAAAAATCGTGGCTGATGGCACTTCGGAAACATTGCGCAGACAGGCACAGGGCAATGAATTGATCAAAGTGCAAATTGAAGCTTCCAATGGAGCTGAAATCAAAAAGTCACTATTGGGCCTGGCATCGGTTGAATCGGTGAAGGAGCTTGAAGAAAAAGTAAATTTTTATCTTGTTCAAAGCAAACCGGAACATACTTCCAGAAAAGATGTATTTGACATTTGTGTACAAAACAAGTGGTACCTGATGGAAATGACAGGCATCGAAACCAAACTGGAAGATGTATTCCGTGAGGTGACGAATTAAAGAAAAGAATGATTGAATGGTAGAATGATTGAATGGTAGAATGATTGAATGGTAGAATGATTGAATGATTGAATGATTGAATGATTGAATGGTAGAATGGTAGAATGATTGAATGATTGAATGATTGAATGGTAGAATGATTGAATGATTTTGTAGTAGATACTATCTTCTTCATTGAAAGTTTTCCTAAACCAAAAGCAGGAATTCATCTTGGAGGATAATTTTTACGTTCGGGAACATCTTCATTACTAAATTATGGGGAAGTTAATGCCGCGGAATCGAAAAGAGACTTTGTTCATAAGATGAAAGTATGTCTAAAGGAATTGAGAGAATCGTTTAATTGCTTAAGAAAACTTCATCGGGCAAAAATCTTTAAGAATGAAGAAATAGTAAAGAGCCTAATTGGTGAATGCAATGAGTTGGTTTCTATTTTTGTAAAAAGCATTAATACTGCTTCTTCAGGACCTCAGAATAATTCAAATTTCAAATGTTCTACTATTCTATATTCAAAATATTTTAAGTGATTATAATTAATAACAAATAAAAAGATATGAGAAGTATTTGGGTTATCACAAAAAGAGAGCTGGCCTCTTTCTTTGATTCACTCATCGCCTATGTGATGATTATCATCTTCCTGGGATTGAGTGGCTTTTTTACATGGCTGTTTGGCAGCAATGTATTTCTACAAGGCCAGGCTGACTTACAGGTGTTTTTTGGAATCAGCTATTGGACACTATTCCTATTTATCCCGGCAATTACAATGCGGTCCATAGCGGAGGAAAATCGCTCCGGTACCATAGAATTATTGAGCACTAAAGCGGTATCTGACTGGGAGATCGTTGTTGGAAAATTTCTGGCAAGCTTGCTTTTGCTGGCAATTGCAATTGCTTGTACGATTCCTTATTACATTACAGTTGCCAGGCTTGGCGACGTGGATCACGGCGCCATAATTGGCGGGTATTTTGGATTGTTGCTGTTGAGCGCCATGTACATCAGTATTGGCATTTTCTCAAGCAGCCTCACCAACAATCAGATTGTGGCTTTTTTGATTGCGCTGTGTATTGGCATATTTTTTCACATTCTTTTCCAACTCATGGCGTCAGGATCAACCGGTATGATAGGAGGTATTTTGGATTATTTGAGCGCCAGAAGTCATTTCGAATCCTTGAGCAGAGGGGTTATTGATTCCCGCGATTTGATATACTTTGGAAGCTTTATTCTAGGTGGTTTAGTATTATCTCAAACCATGCTATCGAAACGCAACTGGCATAATTAAAAAAATTAAAAGATGAAACGAAGTAAAGTAATATCCCGGGTTTTAATATTTATTGGTATTCTGGTTGTGGTGAACCTGATCTCGGACAAACTGTACCTGAGACTGGATTTCACCGCCGACAAAAGATATACCCTTAGTGACGCCACGAAAGACATCCTGGAAGACCTCGATGATGTGATAACGGTGACAGCATATTTCACGGAAGACCTCCCTCCTCAATTGCAAAAGTCAAGAAAGGATTTTGAGGATTTGTTAATTGAATATGAAAACAGGTCTGATGGAAATGTGGTGTACGAGTTCATTAATCCGAATGAAAACGAAGCCGAGGAACAAAAAGCCCAGCAAAAAGGCATCAGCCCGGTAATGGTAAATGTAACTGAAAAAGATCAGGTGAAGCAAATGAGGGCTTATCTGGGAGCTGTGTTGCAAATGGGTGAAAAAACTGAAATCATCCCCATGATTCAGCCCGGAGCAGGAATGGAATACTCATTAACTACCTCCATCAAGAAAATATCTGTGATGGATAAGCCAAAAATAGCTTTTCTTCAGGGGCATGGAGAGCCTTCACCTAACGCATCTGTTCAGGTGTTGCAACAATTGGCGGTGTTGTATGATGTAGAACCATATACCATTACGGATACGGCGGATATTCCGGCATATTTCAAAACCATTGCCATCATCAATCCAACGGATACGTTTCCTGATGGCGACTTTGCTAAACTGGATACATATCTGAGCACCGGAGGGGGCATCTATCTTGCTTATAGCAATCTTCAGACGAGCTTGCAATCACAGTATCTGAATGCGCTTCCTGACATTGGAATCATGGGATGGCTGGCAGATAAAGGCATTACGATGAACAATCAATATGTAATCGATGCGAATTGTGGTTCGGTAAGTGTAAGGCAACAAAATGGCCCGTTTATCATGAATCGCCAGATCGAATTCCCGTATTTCCCAATTATTTCTAAATTCTCTGAACATCCTGCCGCGAGAGGTTTGGAAGGGATCATCATGCCCTTTGTGAGCGCAATTTCTTATTTACCAAAAGATTCAACCATTCATATAAATCCATTGGCATTCTCCTCAGAAAATTCCGGAGTGGTGAATACACCGGCATACATCGACATTCAAAAGGAATGGACAGAACGTGATTTTAATGCGCCAAGTCAGGTTATCGCCATTGCCGCTGAAGGGCCACTGGCAGGCATCGCAAAATCTAAGTTGGTCGTGATCGCCAATGGGGCATTTGCCGTAAATGGCGAAGGCCAGCAGCAGCAGCAGGTGAATCAGGACAATGTAAACCTGGCCTCCAATTCAATTGACTGGTTGTCGGATGACACTGGATTGATTGACCTGAGAACTAAAGGAATCACAAGCAGACCTTTGGAGCAAATCGAAGATGCAAAACGGAATATTTATAAATGGGGAAATTTTGCGGTCCCAATTCTATTTATAATCGGAATCGCCCTATTCAGACGTCAGCGCTATGCACGAAAGCGTCAGGCATGGATTCAGGGCAATTATTAGTTGAAAATCAAAATTGAATTATTATGTTAAAGAATATATCAAGTATAAAACTGATTGGAATTCTGTCAGCTCTCGTACTCGTTTATCTCGGATTTGAGTTTTTTGGTGGAAAATCAAGAAGTAGTTCGTTTAAGACAGAGATCGTTGAGATTGATACCGCCAAAGTTTCTAAATTGGTTATAGAGGCAAATGGAGAGCAACTCGAATTGATCAAAGAAAACAATGCCTGGAAAGTTTCTATTGGAAATGGAAAATATGCCGGAGCTCAACTTAGCAATATCAAAAGCACGATAAATTCTCTGCTAAGCATAAAGCCTACCAGAATTGCTGCCAAAAATCCCGAAAAATGGAAGGATTATCAGGTTGATTCAGCCGGTACCAGGGTGCAGGTTTTTGAAGGAAGTAAAAACACCTTGGACCTGGTGATTGGTCGATTTGGCTTTGATCAAAAGGCCATGCAACAGGCACAGCAACAGCAACAAATGGGAGGCCGTGGAGGCATGCCACAATTTTACACCTATGTACGCCTGGGGAATGAGGAAGAAGTTTATGTAGCAGACAATTTCATGGGGATGTCGTTCAACACGGACGCCGGTGGATTCAGAAACAAAGAAGTACTCTCGCTGACAACCGATAATATTACTGAAATTCAGTTTAATTATCCCGCTGATAGTAGTTTTGTTCTGAATAAAATTGATTCTGTATGGAGTGTATTTGGAAGTCAGGCAGATTCTACCGCTACAGCTACCTATCTAAATGATATCCGGTTCATGAACAATTCCAATTTTGTAGATGATGTGCCTCCCTCAGCTTTGGTTTCACCAACAGTGAGCATGAATATAAAGCAAACAGGAAAAGCGGATATTTTGGTAAGAGCGTTCCAACATCCGGTGCATAAATGGATTGTAAATTCATCTGCAAATCCCGAATCTTACTTTGCTGATGAAGCGTTGGTGAGTAAGCTATTTGTAGGAAGTAAAAAATTATTGACTCCTTCAAAGTAATGGGAACCTCTAATAAAATATTGATATTATAAAATAAAAAAGGCTTGCAGTATTGCAGGCTTTTTTTTGCTCTAATAAGCGCTAAAAAGTAAAGTCTTATCTTCAGGTGATCTTTTTTTACTCTGCCTCAAATAAGTTTTCAGGTCTATCAAAACTAATTTCTTCAAATATAAATGGCACATCATAGGCCTCTTCATACTCCTTGCCCAAATCTAACATATCCTCATCCTCCTCATAATAATGCCATTCCACTAAAATTTTTTTCCCTTCAAGGTGCATTTTGTTCAACTCATCCAAAATATCAAAAACTATCTTGGAAGACGCTGTATTCACGTATTCCAATTCAAATTTGAAGTTGGTAATGGGATTGGGGTTTTTGCTGTATTCTTTCAGCCAGGTAATAACTTTTGAATAATGTGCTATCGCGTCCTCCATATACGATTTGCCGGTAACCCTAAATTCTGGTTTATCTTTATCAAAAACTATCTCAGGTGTTTCTTCTGTACCCTCTAAAAATAATTTTTCCATCTCGTGATTCTATGACCTTTGTGTTACAATTTACGTAAAAGGCCTGTTTTTTGACTATTTTTTTGCCTTTTATTCAACTAAAAATCTTACGTGAATATAGTGAAGACAATAAACTCAAAAAAGCAATTAATATCAATAAATATTAAATATCCCCTTCTTGTGGCCTGATCACGATTTCTTCCACTACAGAATTCGTAGAAAGGCAATAAGCTCCAAAAACAGCATCGGCAACATCTTCTGCCTTCATGAATCTCGATTCCGGCAAATCAACACCATCCCAACTTGCTGTAAAAGTGGCGCCCGGTAGTATTGCTGTCACTCGGATTCCATGTGCTTTCATCTCCTCCCGTAGAACTTTTGTCATGCCCAGCATCGCATATTTTGATATAGAGTACGACCCGCCATTGGCATATGGCATGATGCTGGCAACTGAACAGATATTGAAAATATACCCCTTTTTCACCTTCATCATCGAAGGGAGTAAAGCTCTGATTAAATGATAGGCGCTATATAAATTCGTGTTGATCATCATTTCCAGGTTTCCATCAGCTTCATCGCTAATTTGTCCCGGCATGAATACACCCGCATTATTAATCAATACATCAAAAGTATCTTTTTTGTCCAGACAAAAACGCGCGAAATCCATTACTTCCGATTTGACTGACAAGTCTGCTTTTAGGACATGAATCCTTGATCCAGGAAATTCATCTCCGAGCTCAACCTTTAATTCATCGAGATCCTTCTGATTTCTGGAACATGTGATGATATCGAAATCGTGGAGGACAAATTTTCTTATTGTAGCCTTACCAATTCCTTTGGTGCCTCCTGTTACTATCGCTATTTTATTCACTTTATCTGTCATTTATATTCTCACCTTTTTCTCTAATACAAGGTAAACATTCGAAATTATTATCTTTTTTTCATCTAAGCCCAATGAATCTCGAATTATATTTACAATGTTGTATATTTATGGCCCTGAGATTAACCTGACTATATGCAAGGAATAGGCAAGTATTTTATTTTTATTGGAAACCTCTTTGTTAAAAGAGAACCTTTCAGCATTTATATGAAGCAAATAATTGATGAATGTATCAAGGTTGGTATTAATTCATTGGTTATTGTAACGATAGTTTCCACATTCATTGGAGCAGTGACCTGCATCCAAACAGCTTACAATCTGGTGAGCCCACTGATACCCGGATATGTAATTAGCCTGGTGGTACGTGACATGACCCTACTGGAACTCGCCCCAACCATCACGGCTCTTGTATTTGCCGGAAAGGTAGGGTCGAATATTGCCGGGGAACTCGGCACGATGAAGATCACCGAACAGGTAGATGCACTTGAAGTGATGGGTATTAACTCAATTTCTTTCCTTGCTCTTCCTAAGATAGTTGCCTGTTTGATCATGTATCCCATGTTGGTTATCCTGGCCGGTTTCCTTGCCATCATGGGCGGATATTTTGCCGGAACGATAGCCGGAGTGATTACACCTCAGGATTATATATATGGAATCCGTGCAGATTTCCAGAGCTTCAATGTGACTTTTGCCTTAATCAAATCGATTGTCTTTGCCTTTCTTATTTCATCAATATCATCCTTCAAAGGGTATAATACCACTGGAGGCGCCCTGGAGGTTGGTCATGCGAGCACAAGCGCTGTTACCAACAGTTGCATTGCAATACTAGTGGCAGATTACTTATTAGCAGAATTACTACTCTAATCCCATATGATCGAATTTCGAAATATCAAAAAGACTTTTGCAGATAAAACTGTTCTTCATGGCTTAAATGGCATTTTTGAGCCTGGTAGAACGAATTTGATTATTGGCACCAGTGGTACGGGAAAAAGTGTATTACTAAAGTGCATGGTGGGTTTAATGGAGCCAGACGAAGGTGAGGTGCTTTATGATGGCAGGGATTTTACGAATTCCAGCAGAAATGTACGACGGGATATACGGCGCGACATTGGAATGTTATTTCAGGGCGCCGCATTATTCGATTCACAGACAGTAGAACAAAATGTCATGTTCCCCCTGGACATCCTTACAAAAATGCCCAGGGACGAAAAACTTGACCGGGTTAATTTTGTATTAAATCGTGTTGGCCTCGAAAATGTAAATCGTAAGATGCCCTCCGAGATTAGTGGTGGAATGAAGAAGCGTGTGGGCATCGCCCGGGCAATCGTCAACAATTCCAAGTATCTTTATTGTGATGAGCCAAATTCCGGTCTCGATCCCATCACAGCCATCCTGATAGACAACCTCATCAAAGAAATTACGGAGGAGTTTAATATTACCACAGTGGTTGTAACCCATGATATGAACTCGGTAATGGAAATTGGAGATTATATCATCTATATGTATGCAGGTCGCAAGCTGTGGGAAGGGGACAACACCGAAATTTTAGATACTACCGTTCCGGAATTGAAAAAATTTATTTATTCAAATAAACTTGTTCAGGCTTTGAAAGACGCCCAAAACTGTTGATTTTTTTGCAGGCAAAATACGATCAGGATAAAATCCAAAAAGACCCTGAACATATTTGGTATTCCAGTTCTGGATTATTGGAATTGGATTTGCTTTTTTTATTATCTCTTCATTTTCTCGATTCCAAAAGAGGATGAATCACCAATCCATTTGTAATCTTGCCTCTACAATCACTTACAACTCCCTAATCCTGATCTTTCTGAAATACACTTTATCACTATGATCCTGAAGTAAAATATGCCCGGATTCCAGAATCCCAAATTCTTTATGGTCTTTGAATTTGCTTGCTGCTTTTGCTTTCATAAATGCTTCGCTGCCCCGTTCATATTCCACTACTTTGATGCCATTTAACCAGTGCTCGACATGCTTCCCTTCAACTAAGATCCTTCCCTTATTCCACTTATCAAAGGATTTTAATTTTTTGTTTTCGGCTTCAAAAAGTTCATAAAGTCCTGCAGTAAGCCTTTTTCCGTCCACATCGTTTTTTATATCTTTGTTATTTTCATCATCGATCATCTGGTACTCACACCCCGGTACATAAGGATCCATTTCCACAAAATATTTCAATCCGCTATTCGCTCCTTTCGACAACTTAAATTCAAACATCAGATCAAAGCTTGAATATTTTTTTACCGTGATGATGTCCCCTCCACGTTGAGCCTTTTCCCCTCCGAGCACGACAAGCTCTTTGCCATCAATCTTCCAGCCTTTAGTAGGAAAATTATCCGAATCCGCTCCTTTCCAGGCGTCGGTATTTTCCCCGTTAAACAAGCAAATCCATTCCGAATCCTTCTTTTGCTGCAGCGGCTCCCTTTCCTCATTAAAAATTGGGGATATGACAAAGGACAACACGAGTATAGTATTAAAAAATGTAGCGATCATGATTTTATAATTTGATTTATAATTAAGGTTCTACCCTGAATTTAATGGAAAATCATAAATAATGTCAGAAGTCGCCCGCCTGCCGCGAGGCAGGGAAGACCGGAGACCGAAGCTAAAATGAGTAAAAAGTCCAAAACTGGTTTACGAAACATTAATAGTTGTTTTTCAGGAAGTCTCTTCTTCTGACTCCTGACTTCGGTCTTCCGTCTCTTACATCAAATGTTTCCATTAAAATAATAGTAGAACCATAATTACTTCAAAAGTATTGAAAATGGATCGGATTCTCATTAAATACATGAAATTCTTAAAACAGTGCGCTTACCTGCATTCTGCCAATGTGGATGGCGTCACTATCTTCCGATTTCCGCCCCTCATAACTTATTGACAATTGCAATCCCATAAGAATTTTCTTTTGCAAAATCATATTCCAGGAGTAATTCCGGCCCGGCTGCAGCGCTTCCAGCATGTCATAAGCAACAGGTGTGTTGACATCTCCATTGTAGGTAATGTCGCTATACTTAATAAATGCATCAAGCGACAATTTGGATGCTTTGCTCACCCTCAAATTGCCAATTACTTCATGGATCTCTGCTTCTTCACCCAAATCACCAACTGTATTTAATTTATCTGAAAATCCATACAAAAAAGACAACCTGAAATTTGTATTAGGTTGCCAGGCAAATTCCGGTAATATTTTACGCCGATTAATTCCATATTTTCTGCCTTCCAAAAAATCAGAATTGCTAGCAGTTTTCCCCCAAAGGTAGAGCAGCTTCATCCTATACACCTTACTGAAATTTATTCTGGCGTTGGTAGAATACTCCTCTCTGCTCCTGCTGTCAAAACCCTGCGACATAAGCTGCTTATTCGATGCCCTGAAATAACCAAAATCCAAACCCAATCCCGGACTTGATCTGTTATAAAAAATCCTGCTTCTTATCGTTTCTTTGAGTGATAGCAGATCTTCCTCCGGGATATTATTGTAAAAAGGAAGTATCCTGGCTGCCAGATCTGGGTTCGTAATTCGTTTTATGATCCTCCATGAAGAGGTGGTAGAAATTCGCGAGAGCGCTTTTTTTAATCCGGAAGATTTCTTCCAACTCCGTGGCAGTTCAAAATTCAGGCGGTAATTGAAATTATTTTCGTAGGCAAAAACGTATTCGCCGGTGGGCACAAATATTTTTATGTAATTCTTTTCATCTGCATTGATAGCCAAATAAAACTCACTCAAATCCTGAATGCCGTCTCCATTATCATCGCGCCAGGTATGCGTTCCTTCGCCGGTCAGCGCCTGGATATAAATAAACTCCCGCTTCAATTCCCTGCCGTTGCCAATGGCATAGGTGAGACCGGATCGGATATGCCGCTTCCAAAAATTAGCGTACCAATCGGACCGGACAATTAATGTTTCTTCATTTTTCGGTGTGGTGGAAACCTGGTAATTTGTATTGTTTCTATATGTCAATAAAAAATTTAAACGTTGATTGTCATTAAAATTTGAATTTATAAATAAACGTGTCGTTTTTGATTCATCACCTCTTGTTAGTTCCCCTTCAATCGGACGTTTATCCTCCCTAAGGCTATACGAAAGTCCAAATTTTGTTTTCAGCGAATCATTGCTGTTAATAAAAAACATATGCTCCCTATAATTCATTGCCGTACTCATGATGGAATCTGAATCCAAAGCCCTGATTTCATTTTCGTCAATACTCAGCTTATAGCCTGGCACAAATACTTTTGATGTATAATATGCCTGTGCATGTATCCTTTTCCAATCTGAATTGAAAGATTCGCTTGAATTTTTTAGAAAAAACGCATCCGTAATCAACTGGAATTTTCCAATTCCTTGTGAATAATCAAGGTATTGCTGATTTCCATCTGCATAAATATCCCGTTTTCTTTTTACCAACTTATATCCAAATCTATTAAAAGCATCTTTTTCTACATCTGCCCCTAGTTCTAGTATGTGATCGGCAGATTGATCATTGGTTTCAGCGGGATTATAATTCCAGTCCCTGTCAAATTCGATATACCGGTACCGATCGATCGGATTGAAATATTTATTGTCAAATTCATAATCTACATTGGATGAAAACAGGTAATTTTTTAAAAACTTAATCGGTCGGTTTTTTGATTCAAAACCTCCTTTTAGCGCAAAACCATTATCATCTTCACTGTCCAAATCAGAAAATAAATTCAGGTCATTTTTTGAAAAGGCCACTTCAGAATAAAACTTTTCGTACTTACTCACTTCCACAATTCCTCCCAGCGTGACCATATCCTTTCTGTTTGGAGCAGGAATCTGCAAGATTGGAGCATAGTTTCCCTGTGGCTTATTATTGATAGGAGACACCCACTTGTATATTCTTCCATTGGCAGTGCTATTGGTCAGGATATAATTGCCTTTACCTGAGCCTAATTCAGAAAAACTAACCCTATAAAGGGTAGCTTCCGGATTAATCGAATACTTAAAAACCTGGACGAAATTCAGATCGGCATCCAGTGTGTCAACCAATTCGTAAAGCACTTCGGCTGAATTGTAAGGCACTTCTTGCGCACTTACTTTCACAGCTTTGTCCAGATCGTCTCCAATACTACGCATCAATTCCTTATCATCCTGATCGAGGTTGAATGAAAGTGGTTTATTCGGATTGTCTTTTTCTGAATAATAATTAAAGGAAAAACTTGCCTTTCCTGCCTGTTGGTAATGACTTCCGGAAATGATACTTCTGCTGTAATTCCGATCTGAATATTCTACATCGATGCGAACCCGTGAAAATTTTGTAATAAGTACCTGCGCAGTAAACTGAATCTCTGCCTTATTATAATCGATCACATAATCATAATTAAAGCCTCTTTGAAGTTGTTTGCCATCCAGATATACCCTTTCTGAATTTGCCATAATTATGATGAATTCATTGGTATTTGGGATCCTGATTCTGTACGGGCCGGCAACACCTTCTTCCACTTCCAATTCTATGGAAGCAAATTTACCCTTTGCCACACTAATCCCAAGAGAAGTTTCTGCCACGGAATTTGAACCAATTTTATAGCTTGTGTTAAGCAATCCCCCCTGCACATTTTTGTGATACCTTAGAAATTCAGATTCGCGATTTTTGAAAACTACATCGCCACCTTTCAACGAAAACTTATCATTGTAAAGTTCCATATATATGTTATCAAAATCCTGTATTTGTGCCGTGTTCCCTTCAGGTTGAAAAGGCACATTCTGATCCGTTATCGATGCCCTGATATTCAGATCATCCCCGAGTTTTCCTTCCAATTGAAGATTCAATGCAGAATTCACCACTACATTCTGGCTGTTACCAAATGAAATCCCTCTGCTCAGGCTACCACTTTTTTGAAGGTTGTCTGTCGGAAACAACTCCTCTTTTCTATCGAGCATCTGATCCCCTTTCTTTTTATTAATTGAAGAATAAAGCAACTCTTCCTGGTACGAGACAAGGTCTTTTCTTTGATAAATTTTATGCAATTGATAAGGAATGGTCTGGTAACATATTGTTACAGAATCCATAGTTGGCTCAGCGTCAAAATATATCATCCCGGAATTCGGATTGTAGTGATAGTCGATATCCAAATCACCTTTTAAAGATATGCTTTCAGGAATTACGGTCAATGAATCGAGAAAAATCTCTGATCGCGACATAAGTAGCGTTTTGCATTTTTGATGCTCCGATTGAACATAGCCCAACACAGGAATGAAACAAAATACAAAAATCCAAAACCTTAACATTAACCACGCGGTATTTCTATGTAAAATATGGTACCCAAACCTTCTTCAGAACTAAACCAGATTTTGCCATTGGAATGTTCTATTCCTTTTTTTGTGATGGCAAGTCCAAGCCCCGATCCGGTGTATTTGGTGCTGAAATTAGGTATAAAAACCTTATCTTGAATGTGTTCCGGTATGCCATTTCCATTATCTCTGATCTCGATTCTCACCATCTCATTCTCTTCAGCAAATAAATTTACCTCAATTTTTGGTGACTTCTGATCACTAGCTGCCTGAAATCCATTTATAATCAGGTTCGAAAAAGCTCTTCCCAGCCATTTCCGATCCCCTTCTATTATAAATTTACCTTGCTCTATAGTAGTAATGATCTTGCCCAATTCTTTTTTGTTGTACAGCTCTATCGTTTCTTTTAATAAAAGACTCACATCTAGTTTCTCCGTTTTCGGCTCGGGCATTGTGGCAAAATCAGAAAAGGAAGTTGCTATACCACTCAGGGTCTCGATCTGTTCCAACAAGGTATTTATCTGTTTCAGCTTTTTACCATTCTGTCCACCATCTGATTCATCATCAATCACACGCTTCATATGTTGCAAGGTCAATTTCATTGGGGTAAGTGGATTTTTTATTTCATGCGCCACCTGTCTTGCCATCTCCCTCCATGCACTTTCCTTTTCACTTTTTGCCAGGGCTTTTTTACTCGTGTCCAGGTTTAGCAACATTCTGTTGTATTCAGTTACCATTAAGCCGATTTCATCGTCGGAATTCCAACTGAGTGGTTCATTATAAGCAGATAGTGTAGTACGCTTAATCTTTTGGGTAATAAGTCGAAGGGGAAAGGTCAATCCTCTGGAAACAAAAAATGATATAAATAGGAATATAATAAATACGAAGGTGAAAATATTAATAATGTTCGATAGCACTTCAACAGTATTTGCTTCCAAATCCTGCTGAGACGCAAAAAAAGGCAAGCTCAGAATACCAATAATATCTCCTGTTTCAGAAGATCTTATGCCCATATACACATTTTTATAATTTAATAAACCTACCTGCTCTTCCTGCACAAAAGCAGACTCAGATTCCTCAACAATCTTGATATATGCCCTCGGGTCAATATTGAAAGATAATATTTCATTTTGATAAATTTGAAATAAACTGGAAGCAAGCAACCTTCCATTATTGAGATATACGTTTATATCTAAATCTGCATTTTCAGCGATTTGAAATACCATATCTGAAAATTCCTCTCCTTCTATATCCAAACTTCTGTATTGGCTCAATGAACCTGAAATTTCAGCGCTAAGGTTATCAGCGTATTCGAGATATTGTTTTTCCAAGGAGGTTTTAAATGTTTGAATAATGATGCTCATGGTAGTAACACTTACGATAATAAGCGGTGCAAAAAAAGCAAAATTCAGGTACAGCTGGATTTTTGTAGCATAATTCAATTTTATCTGCTTGACTCCTTGATATAATGTCACCGTAATGAGAATAAACAGAATGGAAAATACGTACATAAGAAAGAAAAAACTAAAATTGGCAAAACTGGCTATAATGGTCGGCTGTTTGACTGAAATGATCACAATCTTATTTCCCTCGCCTTGATACGCCTTGTGATTAAAACCACGTATCAGGACATTTTCATATAATAATTTATCAGAATGTGCGACGAAGGCAGGAAAATTTTTTCGATAGTTGAATTCGCCATAATTGTATTGGAGTTCACTACCGTTGAATACTCCATAACTAAATTGTTCGGAGCCATCAATTTGTTGTGCATATCGGCTTTCGCTCAACAGAAGTGGAAATACTGAATTCGGGACTAAACGCTTTTGTGTTAAATCCAGCAACACATATCCTATCACCTGACCCCTGTCTTCGATCTCAATAAAATTCATGTATCGGATGGTTGCCGTGCCCCGAGACTGATTTATAAAGTACAAGCCTTCAGTATCGGTTTTAAATTCGCCCAGTGTGGATTTGAATTCTTGATAATTGTACTTGAAGTTGAATTGATCAAAAGGCTCTCCCCTGGAATTAAATACATATATCTGAATGTCAAATTTATCCAGGTTATTCAAATATTCGCGTCGAATTTTCTTTTCAATAATCAGCTTCGATGCATAAGGGCTAAAAATCCTTTGTTGAATAAAAAGATCATCTTTGATTTGCCTGGCTATATCATCCAACTGAAGCTCCGTAAAAAAATTACTCTCAACCAGCAGTTGATCAGCCAGTCTTGATTTATTGAACTCTGTATTGCTCCGGTTGTACTGTATATTGGCTGACAAACCAATGATTGCAGCAGGAAGACCAAAAGAAAACAAATAAATAAATGTCAGGTATTGGATTCTCCCAATGTATTTTGGCAATTTGAAAAATTTTATAATCAGGAAAAATAATAAATTGATTAGGAGAACAATTTCCATATCCAACTTTAATAGCGTTGCAAAAACTATGAATATGATTATTCCTGTCGTCAACGAGGTCAAATACCTTTTTGTATTATTTTGAACCAGCTGGATGTAAAGCCTGAAACAGACATGGGCAAAAAGAAAATAGATCGCCACGCTAATAAAAAAAACAAAAAAAGCAATCAGCTTGAGATAATTGAAATCAAGATTTTGAGTAATATCCATGGACCATTGCGAATCGAAATTCAATGTTTTCATGGTTTGATGATGCACCATTAACCAGAAAAAACTGAAAAACATACATATTGCTGCAACAATGAATCGCTTTCTATTGTTGGAAGTGAGGACATTTCTCACAACAGGTGACCTGAGGAAATTATTGAATATATAAAGGCCAAGAAATAAAAGAGAACCCAGATTTAGCAGCAAATCACCTAAGGACGGATTTACCATCGATGAAGCGTAATACTTTGGGTCAAAAAGGTCTATGTAGACAAAATCAAAAGGAAAACCCGTCAAGAGCATCAAGCTCCTTAGAATCAGGAAACAAGAAAGTAAATATAAAAAGCCAAGACCAATGCTTCGCTCTTTCACATATTCAGCCAGTTGTTTTTTAATAAATAAACTTAAAAAAACTAAAGAGATAATAATTAGTAAAATGAGTGCTCCTCTGGAAACTTGATCGGTGTTTGAATAGGTATTTCCGAATTTAATAGAAAAAATTTCCTGATTATTTATAGAAATGATTTGATGATCATCAGCGCCAGGCGCTTTTGCAATTTCTATGTTTGAGTCCGTGAATATTTTTTCATTATAAGTGTTTTTCAGATATTCATTTACCACAGATGTTTTCTCTTCCAGAGGAATTAAAAAAACAATTTCATACGAACTATTATCAGAAATAAATTGTTCTTTTCTGACAATGTATTTCCCTTTTGATGTTTCTATATATGACAACTTAAAATCTCCCAGAACATCCCGACCCTTAGGGGTTAAAAGATTATTAGACCAAAAAATGACACGCCGCTTATTGGAAAAGATGTAATATGGATATATCGATTCATGAAATAAAGAATTGAATAATAGACTTTTGGAAGTGGTGATGGTGGATTTTATTTCCGCTATCGCTCCTTCAATTGAATTTATTTCCCCTTCTATTTTTTCAGTGACCAGGCTGGCATTTTGCTGAGGTGTATTTTTTAAAGTGATAAAAAAATACTTGTATGCGATTGCAAAAAGAAAAAATCCGATCGAAATCCAAAGAAATACATATTTGCCAATTGGCCTCTCACTCACGTCAACTAAACTATTGATTTCAAATAAAAT
>SDBV01005622.1_pt1 | contig 17642 bp, 18 predicted proteins | sample 2277081 | NCBI WGS metagenome assembly SDBV01 (sample SAMN10402039, study PRJNA504765) | marine sediment metagenome | isolation source: marine sediment core GS10_PC15, 223 cmbsf | place: Arctic Ocean: Southern Knipovich Ridge | collected 2010 | reverse complement strand
CCTTGGATCTTGAGGGCTATAGATCTGGGAGTATGGATGAGGTTTTATAGTGTTAACTTACCGGGATTTGGTATAAAAATATCCTATAACGTGGTGGCTTTGGAGTAGTAAGATGAAATCGAAATATATTGTTTTATCCGTTCGTTTGGCCATAATATTGGTGGTGTTGTTGGGTGCTTTTACACTGGTTTCCTACTTGGATCGGTCCAATCAGGATTCACGCGATATCAATGCATCTGGGACTTATATTAGGGGCTGTCCGGAGAAGGATTGTTTTCCATCTGTAGATCAGCCGAAGTTTCTTACCGTGGAAGAAGGGAGCAGGGTCTGGTCGGATGATGATGAGGTGATAGGGCTGGTGTATGGTGGTGTGGCCAAGGCGTATCCTTTAAAGATGGTTGATTATCATCACATTGTCAATGACCGGTTTGGGGATGAACCCATTGCTGTTACAAGGTGTGCGCTTTGTGATACGAGTGTTGCGTATAAGCGTGTTATCGGGGGGGAGGAGACTGAGTTAGGTGTTTTGGGGACTCTTTTGGATAGTTGTTTGGTAATGTATGATCGGGGATCTAATACTTCGTGGACTCAGATTGGTGGAGATGCTATAGACGGTGAGTTGGTGGGTGAGAAGCTAGATGCTATTGAGATGGAGCATATGACTTGGGGACAGTGGAAGGAGAAGTATCCTGATACCTTGGTTTTGTCAAAGGATACGGGGGGTTTTATGAGGGGCTATGATACGAATGTTTACAAGCTTAGTAATTATACGACAAACGAGGAGATTCATTTTCCAATAAGGGTTAATGATACCAGGCTTCATCCCAAGGCGGTTGTGTTTGGGGTTAAGATCGACGATAAATTCAAGGCATATCCGAGGGAGGTGGTTGCAGAGGCTGGTGTTATAAACGATAAACTAAGGGGAAAGGACATACTGGTAGTATATGATTTGAAGACCGGGTTGGTCCGGGTATTTTCAAGAAAAATTGATGGCAGAGTTTTAAGTTTTGAACAAACGGATGGGGGGGTTTTTGATCGTGAGACCGGTAGCCGCTGGAATTTTAGGGGTAAAGCGGTCTCTGGAGAGTATCGTGGAAAAAGGCTTGAGAAGCTATATGCGTTGGAGAGTTACTGGTTTGCTTGGTCGGCTTATTATCCTGCAACCGATCTGTTTTTGGCAGCTTAGCGGGGTTTAAAGTAGGCTGTCTTTGCCTATCCCGTTGGGATATTTTTGATGTAGTTTTAAGAGTATGTTTTTCTGGATGTCGTTTAGTTCCTGTGTTTCCATCTCATTTTTCCTCGTTTTTATTTGAAGCCGATTCTTATTGCTATGAGTATGAGGACCACTGCGAATATTTTGCTGAATGTCTCAGTGGGGAATTTATCTACCCACCGGGCTCCGATCTGTGCCCCTATTATGCCGCCGATGGCAATGGGAATTACGAGGTTAAAGTCTATGTGTTGGAGTTTATTATGCGCTATAACTGCGGATAATGATATTAGTAGGATGATCATGAGCGATGTGCCGGAGACCTTGGCTGCCTCATAGCCTAGTATTAAAAGCAGGGGAACTATTAGGAATCCTCCGCCGAGGCCTAAAAACGATCCCAAGACCCCGATGAATAATCCTATAAGGACGAGTATCAGTGTGTTCATGATATCTAGATAAAAGTCAATTGCTATATAGCATTTTTGAGTGTTGCCTATAGTTTAAGTTCCAGTATTTCGGCGATGTTTCTTCCGTTTCTGGCGATCTTTTCTATCTCTAGCATCCTGGGTTTTGATCCTTCTTTGTCTTTTAGTTTTGTTATCTTTTCAGAGAGTCTTTGATATCTCTCTTCGATCTCTTCTCCTTTTTTTAGATCAGAATTCTTGAATGCAGAATAGGCGTCTGCTACTAGTTCTGCGGCCTCTTTTACATGTTCATTCCGGTCAACAGTAGTAGCGGCTTCTATGGCTCTTTTTAGATCTCTTGTTATCCCCATCAGCACAATGCCAAAAACGGCGTCTTCTATCTTCTCTGTTTTACTGATATAGTCAAGGGAGATCTCTTTCATTCTATTGCTGAAATCTTCAAGATCCACCTCTTTCCCAGTGGATTTTTTAAAATCATTCACAGCGGTGTCGAGGGTTTTCATACCCTCCATGAATTTGTCATTGGTCTTTATCGTTTCAAGTTTTTCAGCTATTTTTATGCCTTTAACTTTCCTTCTTGTTGGTGTTTTGTCGTTGTCAATGACAGGGAGGGCGTTTAGTACTGATTTAAGAGGATCTGAGCATTTTTGACATCCTCCGGATGCGCAGTCTATAACATCGCAGCCGCAGTCTGGGCAGATGATGGCGCCCCACATTATCTTTGAAATGAGGTCGATTGATGCGAGGACATCTTCTTTGTCCCGGGCTTTTCTTACCTTTATCTTTCCGTTTCCGAAGACGAGTATGGATTTTCCGTCTATACCAATTCTTGCTATCCCCATCTTCTCTGAGCATTTTATATCATCAAAACTTGGGTAGTTTTTAAGCAAGTTGCATAAGGTAAAGGGGTCAAAGAAGCCGTATTTTAGTTCTTTATCGCTTGTGGGCAGTATGAGTCGTGCAGTGGCTGTGACCTTTCCGCTTTCAGTTGTGCAGGGACGGATTAGAGTTACTTTCTCTGAGCGTGTGGGCATCCCTCTCACAAGTCTTAGGCCGTCTTTTAGGAGGCTTTGGATCTTATCCTTATTCTCAGTGTATTTTGGCATGCCTAGATAGATGCAATCTGATGGTCCTGCCTCTCCTGTTGTCATTCTGCGGGCCAGGGCAGAGCATGATGGCCATCCGCAGTGTCCGCAGTTTTTCTGGGGCATCAGGGTATTAAGTTCATAAAAATTGTTCATGTCTTACCTCTATAATAGTACCCTAGTAGCTAATAGGTAATACATCTTTTGTAAGTTCGATTTTCTGTTTTATAAACTCATTATATTCCCATAATCTTTGCTTTAGGTAGCATGTGGATAAGTGATAAGAAATTTTAGGTGAATAGTTTTAGTAAATGTATAGTTTTTTTTAGTGAGCGTATTTTTTTGATTTTTTATTCTTATTTTTATAATTCAATTTAAAGGGAGGTGAGATCAAAATGGTACAAGGAACTGTAAAATTTTATAACAGAGTTAAAAGCTTTGGATTTATAAGCCAAGATGATGGCGAAGATGTTTTCGTCCATGAGTCAGCTATTATTGAAGGCCCTATAACGGATGAAGACCGTGTAGAGTTTGACGTAGAAGAAGGTGACAAAGGACTAAAAGCTGTAAACGTCAAAAAAATCTAGATATATCTTCCTAACTCAGGAAAATAATCAAAGCAAAAATCTCTATTTTTTTTAACCCCTCTCTCACACTGGTGGGAGAGTTCTTCTTTTATTTTATCAACAAATCTCAACAACATAGCGTTCGCTATCGAGGCCAAAAACAATTTTTAAAAAAAAAGAAAGAGCGGCGGAGGAGCTAATTGCCCCTCGCAGCCTCCAATAGCAGCTTGATCTCAGCACGCTTCACAGTCTCACGCACAGTCAAGATAGCATCAGGATTCGCAGAGACACTGGTAATGCCATACTGAACAAGCTTCGTAACCACCTCAGGATCAGACCCAGCCTGACCGCAGATAGAAGTGGTAACACCAGCCTCGTTACAGCGCTCTATGACGTATTTGATCAGCTTTTGCACCGCAGGATGCTTCTCAGTATAATGCTTCGCTACGCGCTCGTTGTTCCGATCCAAAGCCAACGTATACTGCGTCAAATCATTAGTACCAAAACTGATAAAATCAAGGCCCTCAGCGATAAAATCATCAATAATCAAGGCACTAGCAGGAGTCTCCACCATAATACCAAACTGCACATCCTTATGAGGAATCAAGCCAACCTCACACGCAAGCTCCTTAGCACGCCGAAGCTCCTTAGGATCCTGCACAAGAGGCACCATCACGCCAATGTTATGGTAGTTCTCATCAACAAGCTTCTTAATAGCTTTAAACTCAGCACGCAGAAGATCAGGTTCATCAATGCCACGCCGGATACCCCTCCAGCCAAGCATTGGGTTAGGCTCATCAGGCTCCTCCTCACCACCCTTCATATTCTTAAACTCATCAGTAGGGGCATCAAGAGTCCTAATATACACTATGCCATTCGGATAAAACGCGTCAACAACGATCCTAAGATCCTTCGACAAACCCTCAATGAACAGCTCCTCCTCACCCTCCCTGATAAAGCTCATAGGATGTCTGCCCATACCCAGGATAATATGCTCAACACGCAAAAGACCTACGCCGTCAGCAAGCTTTGCAACCTTTTTAGCGATCCTCTCATCAGGCACGCTAAGATTAACCTTAACCTCAGTCCCGGTCACAATCTTCGCAGGAGCAGCAACAACCTCCTCCTCTGCATCAGCAGCCGCCTTCTTAGACACACCCCGATATACTACACCCCTGCTACCGTCAACAGTGATCACATCACCCTCTTTTAAGACCTTGGTGGCATTACCAGTGCCCACAATACAGGGAATGCCAAGCTCCCGTGAGACAATGGCGGCATGACATGTCATACCACCCTCTTCTGTGACAATAGCATTGGCCCTTTTCATGGCAGGAACCATGTCAGGATTCGTCATCGTAGTGACCAGGATATCGCCTTCCTTGACCTTATCAATCTCCTCAAGATCAAAGATCATACTGACTTTACCCGCGCCAGTCCCGGGAGAAGAGCCAAGACCCTTCAAGATGATCTCTTCAGAGCCCGCAGACTCAGATTCCTCAGCCGCCTCATCCTCATAGAGCACAGTAATCGGACGCGACTGAAGCATAAACGGATCGGCATCGCCCTCGAAAGCCCACTCCATATCCTGCGGGAAGTTATAGTGGGCTTCAACAATCTTACCAAGATCAACAAGCTTACCAATCTCCTCTTCTGAGAGAACCTGTTTTTTAAGAAGATCAGCAGGGGTTTTCGCCTTAATCGTCTTACCCGTCTCCTTGTCTTTTGTAAACATCAACTCCTTTTTAGCAACTTTTACCTCAAGGATATCTCCAGAGCTCTTGCTAATCACATAGTGATCAGGAGACACAGTGCCGGAGACAACGCCCTCGCCCAAGCCCCAGGCACCCTCGATCACAATCTGGTCCTTATCACCTGTCGCAGGATGAATAGAGAACATCACACCCGCCTTATCCGCATTCACCATCTTCTGAACAACAACCGCAATAAGCACCTGAGAGTGATCAAAACCCTGCTCCTCGCGATAGAAAATAGCACGAGGTGTGAAAAGCGAGGACCAGCACTTGCGCACACTCTCAAGAAGATTTTTATCCCCTTTGACATTCAAGAAAGTATCCTGCTGACCCGCAAAGCTTGCACCAGGCAGGTCCTCCGCTGTAGCTGAGCTTCTGACAGCCACAAAACCATCGCCACCCGAGTCGCAGAGCTTCTTATAGTGCTTTACAATAACCTCATTGATATTCGAGGGAATCGGAGTACCCTCTATAAGACCTCTCAGCTCCTTAGAGGCAGCCATAAGCTCTCTAGAATTGTGAACATCAGTCTTACCAAGTATCTCCATGAGATTCTCAAAGATCTCTGTCTCCTTGACAAACCGCTCATAGGTCGTGGAGGTAATCACAAACCCTGGGGGCACAGGCAAACCGGCCTGGGTCATCTCACCCAGATTAGCGCCTTTCCCACCTGCTACATTTATGTCACCTTTTTTCAGCTCGTCAAACCACATTACATCCATAAATCTACACCTCTTTCACCGTTTTCAGGATCTTCTCCCTTTTTTTCAAGTATCTTCTATCTCCAATCTCAAATATGAGCTTCAAACTTTGCATAGGAATGTTGAGACATGAGCTCAAGAAGGCGATGCTGGGGACATTCATCTCTTCACCTTTTAGCCGTGAGACCTCGTCTAAGGCATGAAGGTCTCTTATGACCCTCATCGCGGCTATGGTCTTTGTGAATTCTTTGACAAACCGGGTTGTGGGCTGTATGTTGCCGGTCTCAATCCGAGTTATTGTCTCTCTTCTAAGGCCCACTATCGTCCCAAGCTCGGTCTGGGTGATGTTCACCGATTTTCGCGCTTGCTTTATCTCTTTGCTTGTGTCTTCTCCTGAGATTATCTTGCCACCGACCTCCTTTAGGTATCTATTGTACTCTTGCTCAACGAGGTACATAACTGTCATAGAGAACTCATACCATAAATACTTTATGTTACGTGATACGTCACATTTTACAATAATAGGCGTGAATTAAACACCCAAAAAACCTATCCCCGCCTACGAACAAGAGCCTCAACAAGAGCACGAGACTCCTCAAAATCATCAAGCTCAGATCTAACAATCACAGGAATACCGTCAAGAGACTTCTCCTTCATATGCTCAACAACAAAAAAAGCATCCGCGAGAGCAGTCTCAGAGATACTCTTCAAAATCTTAGCATCACGACCAAGACCCTGACTAGACCGCCGAACACGAGTCAACATAAGATCACTATCCTTCTCAGCCAACGCATCAAAAGGCGCAGTCTTCACAGGACAAACCAAAAAACCGATCTCAGAAAGCCTAGAAAGAATCATCCGAACAAAACCACTCTTCACCTCAACATCATCCGAACGAAAAACACCAGGAGCAGAAAAAATATCAAGAGGAATTGCAACAGAGTCATCCAAAAACTCCTCAATCCTCACAGCCGTCTCAAAAGTAGCCATCGCACCTTCATTCTCATACTTTACGACCATACGCCTGGAAACACCAATATTAGATGCTAACTCACCCAAAGAAACAGAGCCCTCCAAACGAGCCTCCCGCAGATGATCACCATCAATCCGGACATAATAGCCCCCCCGCCCCGCCAACACCAAAGGCAAAATCTCCCTCACCAAAACCTCCTCCAAAGTAAAAGGATTAATCGCATGAACACCATGCCTCTCATAGACCACACCATCACCCAGACTAGAATTCCTGGTTCTAGAGCCAATAAGAAGCGGATAAGCAGAGAGAAATCCGGCAATGTTTCTAAGATCCAAAGCCTGACCCTGACTGAAGCTGTCAATATTCGTCAAAACCTTGAGCAAAAGAAGCAAAATCCCCTTACGGGCAAAAAGATCAAAGCTAGACGGGCCAGCTTCACACCTATCAGAAACCTCGAAATTACTCCTATCCAAGGTACCAGACACGTGCATCAGGGTCTGGGCACGCTCATTCATCTTGACCACACAGCCTATATTTCTACAAAATATACTCTATAGAGGTATATATAAAAATTGGGCCTAGCAATATCTAAACAAAAAAGAGTGAAAAACATGCTTCATATAGGGATAGACGACACGGATTCCAAAGAAGGAATGTGCACAACCTACCTCGGGGCAGTCCTAAAAGACAAGCTAAAAGAGATAGCTGAGATACAGTCACTAAAGCTTGTAAGGCTGAACCCAAACATCAAATGGAAGACCCGCGGAAACGGAAGCATAGTACTGGCGGTCAAAACAGAAGATGAAAAAGAGGTAAAAAGCATCGTTGAAAAACTTGTAAAAGAGAACGCCGAGTTTGACGATAAAAACACCAACCCAGGCATCGTATACTACACGGGCAAAGTCCCGGAGGAATTCAAAAAATTCTACCACAAAGCCCTGCATGAGATCGTGGAGATAAAGGAAGCTGAAGAATTAGCCAACGCATATGGAGCAGAGACACTGAAATTCAAAAACGGCAGAGGCATCATAGGAGCGCTTGCAGCCATCGGAAGCGACCTCCAAGACCACACCCACGAGATCATCGCATACAGAGGAAGGGACAAACAAGGCCAAAAGAGAAAGGTGGACAAAAAAAGCGTCATCCAAATGGACAAAGCAACACAACCCCTGACATACAACAACCTAGACTATGAAACAGGAAAGATACTGATAACACCCCACTCACCCTGCCCGGTCCTATTTGGCATCAGAGGAGAAAATAAGGAAGTACTCAAAAAAGCATTCAGCATCGTGAAAACAGAGGATAAGATAGAGAGAACCGCCATCTACATAACAAACCAATGCACAGACGCACATCTAGAAGCAGTTGCCAAAATCTCAGAGATCAGGCCCTACTCCTCAGTAGAAGTAAAAGGAAAAGTCAAAGCCCCCCCAAAAAAGATAGAAGGGGGACATGTGATATTCAAAATAAAAGATGAATCAAACACCGAGATATACTGTGCCGCATACGAGCCCACAGGAGACTTTAGAAAGATCATAACCAAACTCAAACCCGGAGATATTATAACGGCATCAGGAGGGGTTAAAAACACCATCGGCCTTACGATAAACCTGGAAAAGCTTGAGATACAGGAGCTGGTAGATTCGTATAGAGAACAAAACCCACTATGCCCAGAGTGCGGGAAGAGGATGAAGTCAGCCGGAAGGGGCCAAGGATATAGGTGCAAAAGATGCAAGACACACGAGGAAAAAAGAGAAAAAACCTGGATAGAAAGAGAGCTAAAACCAGGCGTCTATCAGGTCCCGCCAAGGGCGATGAGACACCTGAGCAGACCTCTTGGCAGATCGGCGGGAGAATCGAGGTGACACAATATGTCAATAGCTAAGAAAATCCTGAAAGAATTAGAAGCGTATTCAAAGACCCAGAAAATCTGTAAACAAGAGAAATATACTACGGCAACAGCCATTTTCGACGCCACAAGTTTCAATGAGGTACTAGACATAGTCAACAGAGTAATCGACCCGATTGTGGAAAACGGCGAAAAGATCATCTGCAATATAGACGGAGGGGAGATAATAGACTCCAAGATCAAAGGATTTGAGATAGAAAAAGGCGTACTAATAGAGCTCTATGACTACGCATCGACAACGGTGGTATTCATCAGATTATATCACATAAAAGACAAGAAAAAAGAATGGCTGGCCATTTACATAGACGAAAACCCCGACACACCATGGTGGACAAATAAGGAACGAAAGGGTTGATCAGACAAAAAAAACTCTCGCTCCAGTAATCTAAACCGGGCAATCGGTATTTTTATCTACTAGACAGTCCAAAGAATATGTTCTATGTGGAGTAAGATTGAGGAGGCTTTCAGGGGATACCCAGCCCAGAGAAAGGTCGCGCTTTTGCTGCTTGAAAGAGGGTTTCAAGTAAGCGAAAAAGGCAGAGTAGTATGCGGCAAGATCGAGATACCGCATAGCCAGATAGGAAAAGAGCTCGAAGTGGACAGACGAGTCGTAGACGCAACAGTTGCAAGGATACTGGGTGACAAAAACCTAAAAGAGATATTCACATCACTTCACAGCATAGCATTTCTTCGGGACATAGCACCAAAGCTGGGCCTCGGTGTTGTAGTTATCTCGGTAGAAGATGCAAGCAAACCCGGGATAATCGGGAGAGTGACAAGCCGGATAGCAGAACATGGCGTGGCCATCAGACAGGCAATAGCTGATGACCCCTACTTTGTTGAGAACCCCAAGTTTACTGTGATAACAGAAACCGAGGTCACAGGAGAGCTATTCGAGGACCTGAAAAAGATCGAGGGAGTAAAAAAGATAACCATCTACTGAGCTGCCTATCAATATCAGATAATGGTCCCTACAAAGATGGTCCTAGCTATTAAACTTGAAGAAACAGATCTGACATGGGTGATAAATTAAGCCGGAAGGCTCAAGCTGGCTTTAAACACTTAATCAATTTATTAAATGTGATCCAATAACCAGGCTCGCTCCCACTGGTCCTAAAATATTGGAGAAGGAAGCGAATGTTTCAAAGCTCATCGAGATTATTAATCCAAAACCTACTGAACCTACAAGTTTTCTCATAATTATATGCATTTCACATGATCTCCTTTAATCCTAAACTAAATTATGCTTCTCTTCAAATAAGGAGATTTGTTAAATTAAAATTGAACAAGAGGAGATGAATAAAGAGGTATATCTACAGCTGGTTAAGAAATAAAGTTGCCTGGAAGTTTAATGAGACGACCAAGACGGGTGTATAAGATTTGAAGAAAATAGGAGAGTTGAGGGGATTAAAACCTATTTCTCAATAAAATAAAAATTATGCCTGTCATACCCCAGTTCATTGAACTTGTTAGTCCTAAGAACCGCATAGCTTTCATGGACATGAGCAACACGCTTTTTCGGGCCAATAACAGACCCAGCAAGGATAGTTACATTCTCTCCGATTACAGGAACAATATCCTCGCTTTCAGACTCAAAATCAATAGGCAGGTCTCTGTCTATCCGGCTCTTATCCTCAATAGTTGAATACCTGCCAACAATACACCCATTTAAAACTACACCGTCCCCAATGTTATTAAAGTCCATAACCAATGAGCCCTTAATTTCAGAGTTCTTACCAATAACACAGTTATCCCCGATAGAACTGCTCTCAATCCGCGTGCCCTCCCCGATCTCGCAATCGCCGCCGATAAAAACATACTCACCAAGTTCAATCTTCCCACTTTTCAGATTGTCATCAATTCTTTCCATGGTAGTCGGGTGAACCCATCTATTCTTGGCATACTGCATCTTTTCTCTAAACCTAATGTTCTTCACCTTTTGATGCAAAATATCCTGAGCTGTCTTCAAAAAGCTGGCAGGAGTACCCACATCCGCCCAATAACCCGACATCAGATAACCGTAAACCGGATAGTTGTTCTCAGTAAGATAAGGCAGCACATCCATTCCAATATCCCGTACACGATCCCCCATCTCCTCAAAGACTTCCATTATCTTAGGTGAAAAAAGATAGATAGCGGTATTTATCAGCCTGTAAGGAGCGTCTTCAGCCTTAGGTTTTTCAACAAACCTCTTTAACTTGCCATCACCGTCTATGTCAGCAACACCAAACTGAGATACATCCTCATCAGCACCCAACTCCTTTAAAACCACAGTCACCAACGAGCCCTTATTCTTATGAAACTTCATAACCTCTTTGACACTGATGTCAGAGATGTTGTCACCACTCACCACCAAAACATCATCACAGATATTATAATAATCCATACAATATCTCACACCATCTGCACTACCATTATCCTGGTAGTTAGGCTGATACATGAACTTTGCAGGAGGGCGTAACTCCAGCTTTTTTGAAAGAGCCAGGCCAAACCTGAGAACATCTTTTAAAATCGTAGTATTAGACGCACCAGTACTAGCAATAATAAACTTCCGACAACCCTGACTTGCCAAAATCTCAAGTTCCCTGCTAAGGATAGGATAATTTAAAATCGAGACCAAAGGCTTGGGCTGGCGAAGAGTTAGGGGAAAAAGCCTAGTTCCCTCACCACCAACAGTTGCGATAACAGCCGGATACTCTGATTTACGCATTTACTCCTTCACCCCAATGTCAATGTATGAATTTGGATACACATAGGTTCGATTTTTCCCGCTATAAATATTCTCCGGTTTTGCTCCATAATTATCACTTATTAGAACTATCCATCCATCCAGCCTTGAATCTCAAGATGCAGCTTTCGGAATTTCTCTATCGCAGGATGATCCTTTCCAAGGATTTTTTCAAACTTACCCAAGCTTTCCTCAAATGAGACGTATCTTGTGCCAAAAGTCAAGGAATCCGCATATGAAACAATCTTCTCCTCAGGACTCCTTGGCGTATAATCCTTCCTTGGCAAACCTAAAGCCTCAGCTTCTTCTTCAGAAATCCCGGCACCAATATGTCTCTCAATTATATCAACAACCCTATCTGAAAAGCCCAAACCCCTAGCGATCTCAGCCCCAACCACCCCATGATCGATGCCATGACTCCGGCAACGCCCGATATCATGAAAAAGAGCACCAAGCCTAATAAGCTCCAAATCCACGTCAACAGAAACATTATCCCCGATCTCAGATGCCTTTTCAGACACAGCTATACAGTGCCTGATAACCGACTCAGAACACCCCTCCTCTTTTAGAATATCCAGTTGTTCACGCATACTGGAGTTCCTGTTTTAGTTTCTGGATCTCCTCTTCTAAACTCAAGATCAAACTCTGATTATCATGGTACGACATAGTTCCGTTACAATGCGGACATTTAAAGCTGCATTCACTCGCAAGATCAAAGGGAATCTTAGAGTTATCGTTGTTGCAACAAAAGAAGACATGATTGGTCTCATACTCAAGCTTTTGATTCAGCTCTTTTAATACCCTCTCCTTCCTATTAGCGATGACACCTATTATCTTGCCAAGATCAAGCTTCCAGGTATAAATGTACCAGCCGATCTTCTTATCCTTAGTCCTAACATAAGACGCCAAACGATAATCGTAGAGCTGGTAAAGAATCTTTCTTACAATGTTAAGCTTTAACTCCGTCTCTTCAGAGAGCGACTCGTCGGTAAGTTCCCTACCTATAAGGGCTTTTACGACATATAACCCTTCTTCGCCTACAGTTTCTTCAAGAAACTCACTTACCTCTGGAATTTCCAATTCTGTCTTCCCATTGTCCATATGGGGCATCCTCCAAGTCTTAACTATTAATAAAGTGTAACTACTCAGTATTAAAATTTTCTAAAAAAAATCCTTAAAAAATAATCATCCAAGATATTTTACTATAGAATTACGATATATCTTCTTGATCTTACCGACGGCATTGATAATTGCATCGCCTCGACTATGGGATGACTCCAACACCGTGGTAACGGGTTCGCTCCGTTCAACCACAGCATATTTGCACGGAACATCAACGCTTATATCCAACAAGTTTTGAGTAACAATCGACCTCTCCCCGGCAAACAAGGTCATCCTAATAGAGTGATCCGCAGGAGGGGGGATATCAATAAGCTCACCCTCACACGCCCCTATATGCGCCTCAACAAGATTTACTCCATATGCCCGCTCAACACAGCTCATCGTCCCCTGAAACCGGGGGTTAAGCTCCATAAACACCGGCTCATCCCCTACTACCACAAAGTCAATACCATTCCAACCAACTATGCCAAAGGACCGTGAGATCTCAACAGACATCCGCTCAATCTTTTTCAACATAGCCTCATCAAGCCCCAAAAAGGGCACGATATTGCCGCAATATACAAAACCCTCCTGATTTAGGAGTCGCGAGCCCAAAATTTGGACGCTCGTGGAAAGCATCTTCGAGTCGTCCCTTGAAGAGAGAGTGGAGACACTCAGTTTCTTACCACTAACATACTTCTGCAAGAGCATCTTATCCTCTATCTTGGGGATTTCAGACAGGGTTTTAGCCATAGCAACACCTCTACCACCTGCCCCTCTTATGGGCTTAATGACAACAGGAAACCCCATATCCTCAGCAACATCCCTCGCTTCTCCCCTGCTCCCAACAACCTCAGATTCCGGGACGCTAAATCCGAGTTTTTTAACCCTTTTAAGCTGATACTCTTTATCCTTAATCCTCCTCATAACATCCGGGTTGTTCCCAACAATATTCCTCTTTTTAAGGTTAACAGTGGAAAGCGGTATCACATAATCAGCGTCAAGGTCTTTTGCAAGATCAACCAGCTTCTCACCAGAATAATCCAAAGACATCCTACCCATGGATGTGTAAGGTTTTTGCAAAATAATCGATCTGGATACATCTGCCACTCGTTTTGTGTCTATAGCGCCGAAGTAGTCAACGGAATAAACCTCAAAACCAGCCCTTTTCGCAGAGAACACCGCAGGCCGTGTATGAACGCCAACAAGAAGCACTGAACTTTCCAATTCCATCACTTAGATAAACATATTCATCTCGAGGGGTATTAATTTATTAGACAAAACAATGCTAAAAAGACAGGATGATCGAATTTATACAGAAATACTTCATCGACCCCATATATCAGCAGTCAGGATACAATACAGTGAGCACCATCGCATACGGCCTGCTACTTGGGGTGGGAATAATAGCGTCAGATAGACTCCTTTCTAATAAAAAGGTAAGGATCGATAAAAGATTTCTCATCGCCACCGCCCCATTTATCGCTTTGGCAGCGGTAACCAGATCCCTTGTGGACGCAGAATTATTCCCAACCTCTTTTTTCCTAATAACCCCTGGGATATTCCTATCCATCTTCCTATTAGCAGGAGCAGCTATCCTCATTGGAATCCGATTGAAGGGAGAAGAATATCAAAAGATACCGCTTATTATCGGAACCATTTTGCTGATCTTTCCAAGCTATATCGCAGTAAAAAACATCGTTGCACCACAAGCTCTCATCTACATCCTCATAACATTCTTACTCTCATCCATTGCAACACTAGCATTGATACACCACCTAGACATTAAAGATTTCAAAAACCCCTGGGTCTACAGCATATTTGTTGCACACTTTTTCGACGCAAGCGCAACATTTATAGCCGTGGACTATTTCGGATTCTGGGAAGAACACGTCTTTGAGAACTTCCTAATCCAGAAAGTGGGCACAGCACTGATACTCTTCCCACTCAAGCTAATCGTCCTAATAATAGTTATAGCGTCCATTCAAAAACTCGTAAAAAAAGAATCACTCAAGTTTTGGTATTTTGCCATATTCGTCCTAGGCATGGCCCCAGGCATAAGAGACACACTCACAGTGATGCTTTTAGGCTAAAGCCTCTTAACATTCTTCGATCTCTCCGATGGAATTATCCTCATCTCCCCATTAAAATCCACCAAGAGCTCTTTGCCATTGAAAAATCGGTCCAAAAAGATGGCAAGCGCACTTACCTCAGAATGCGGCTGATTACCCACAGACACATTGAAATCCGAGAGCCTAAAGAGATCACCTGGAACTTTTTCTCCACCAACAACAATCAGCAGATCTTTAGAATCATCCAGAGACTTTTTCACCTCACCTACTGCATCATCCACCGGAAGACCATACATGGTCAAGTGCACAGCAACCCCCTTCCACGCCTCCAGAAAGGACTTCCAACCACTAACGGTGGTTATAGAAAAACTTCCCCCCCATCTTTTTGTTACATCAGTCACCGATTCTTCTATAGCATCATCCTCTTCTGTCAAAATTATCTCATCTGCACCAAACGCACGGGCAACAAGGGCTACATGCGTAGTCACACGCTTATCCCTTAAAGGGCGATGCCCAATCCTTAAAACAGAGATCTTCATGGTAAGAGTTAATTAAGTCTAAAAGATATAAAAAAGTGATTATTGTAGTTGGAATGGCTATGAGCACATGTACTATCTGTGGAAAGAAGGAATTAATGCCCTTCAAATGCAAGTTCTGCGGAAACACCTACTGTTCAGAGCACAGGCTCCCGGAGAACCATGGATGCATTGGACTGGAGATATATAAAGAAGAGTCAAGGACAAAACCTGACAAATGGATCTATGAGCCATTTCAAGAGAGAGCCGAGGTTAAAAAACCAAGAAAAGAGACCATCATAGAAAAAATAGAGAGATTCATTAAAAACCTGGACAAAAGACAGATCATCTACATAATCATAGTATTAATAATCCTGCTGACCATCTTAGAGAGTGTCAGGTAGGTCTTAAATATAGAGTTACTTCCACAGGATCGTGAGCGATTTAAAAAAAAGCCTCAGTTATTCCCTTCTCTTTTTCTTAGAGCATCGATCTTGTCGATGACAATGCGCTCTTCCTCCCTTTCATCATTTGATGGGGATGGTTTTTTTCTCACTTTCAAAGGTGTCTTATCACCTAGGCCTGGCATTCCATCACCTTTACCTGTCTTGTGATATCGATTTTCAAGAACTGTATATGCTGCTCTATGTTTTTTGAGCTCTCCCCTAACCCTCTGGACCTCCCCCTCCATCTTTTTATGCCCCTCAACGAAATGCTCAAACTTAGGAAGGGTCTTCTGAAGCTCTGATTTAAGTTTTGTATTTTCCCTTTCAAGCATAGCTCTTAGCTCTTCACCCCTCTGGATCCCGAGTTTATAGTCCCCCTGCTTTTTCTCGCTTAAAGACAATCTCTGCGAGTGCTCCCCCAATTTTCCTGTGTCCTCAGTAGATTTGTACTCCAACTCGTTGATCCTGTTTTCCTGCTCTTTTATAGCAGAAACAAGCCTTCTAATCTCAGCGGACTGCTTCTCAAATATAGCCTTAGACGACTCGTATTCTTTTGTTATGCCACCAAGTTCATTTTCCAATTTCAAGATGGACTCTTCTTTTTCCTTAATCGCCTGACTCATAGCTCTGTTCTCTTCTTTTAACTCCCGCTTCTCAAAGTCAAGCTCAGGCGCCTCATATGTCTGCAGAGCATCCTCGATGAGCCTGAAGAAACTCCTTCTATCCGTATTTATCTCATTGAAACTCTGCATATAACCTTCCCTTAGATCCAGGATTTTCTCATAATCTTGGAATTTGCCCATAATCTCATCGCCCTTGGACTTAATCTTTTCAATCTTTCTTTCAAGCCCCTCTTTTTCCTGCTCAACCTCCTCCCGATCCTCCTCCAGACTCTGTGCCGTCTTCTTAAGCTCCTCAATATGGGAAAGCTCCGACTCATACTTTTTAAGTTTCCTCTTCTCATCTTCTAAAACAGGCTTAGTCTCTTTTAGAATCTCCTCAATCTTATACTCAAGAAGGGTCTTCCTAACCTCAAGCTCCGACTTTTTCGCGCCAATAAGCCCTCCCAAGCCCTTAGGTCGGATCTCGATCTTATCGATAAAGTCGTCATCAACCAATAACGAGGAGAAAAGGGTGAACTGGTCAATCTTTTTCCCATAGTCCCGGGTTACAAGATCAAAGCCACCAAACACCTCATGAAAGTTATCAAGATATTTTTTCCTGATTTTGGACAGATTTTTATCACTCGCGCCTTTGATCTTTTGCACCGCATCCTCATAGGCGTTACTTTTATCCTTATACTCACCGAAGGTCTTTTCAGCCTGGTCGCTGGCTATTTTATAACGTTTCTCAACATCTTTAAACTCTCTTTCAAAGCCAGCCAATTTAGTTCTTAAAGAGTAGTAATCCTTCAAGATCTTAAGGTCATGGTGAAGAGTATCTCTTAAACGCTCTATTCCGCCGATGATCGATCCTGAAAGCTCCTTTATCCCCCCACGTGACTCAGGAATGTGATGCTCCACTGATAACGAGAAAGACTCTATATCTTCTTTGCATGATTCAACTTCATGATAAAGGTCAGTGATGGCTTTTTCAAAACCTGCATCAAATCCTGATTTGTAATTACTTAACGCCTCAGACTTTTCAGCTATACCATACCACTTCTCTTTAAAAGACTCAAGTCCTTTTATCAGCTCATCTGGTGAGAGAAACTCTTCACTCATTTCAGCCCTTCCCCCCTCATTCTTTTGAGCCCTTAATGTCCTCGATCTTCAGCTTCATACTTGATTCAAGTTCTTTCAGACGCTTCGCCATATCCTTCTTTAGTGAATCCAATCCTTCTGATAACTCCGAGCTTCTCTGCTTATACCCCTCTCTTTGCTCTTCAGTCATTGTAAGACGGGCCTTAGTATCCTTCAACTGGTTTTGTAAGGTGGATATGTCTTTTTCAAGCCCTTGGATGTCTGTTTCAAGACTCTTCTTAGTAGATGTGAGCTCTGCAGTCAATGATTTGAAATTATCCCTCACCGATTCTGTTTCTTTTAGCTTGGTTGTTGTGTCTGTGAGTTTGGTTTCAAGGCTAGTTTTGGTGTCGTCAAATTGTTTTTGTAAGGCGGATAGATCCTTCTCAAGCCCTCTAATATCACTTTCAAG
>SDBV01005621.1_pt1 | contig 17644 bp, 38 predicted proteins | sample 2277081 | NCBI WGS metagenome assembly SDBV01 (sample SAMN10402039, study PRJNA504765) | marine sediment metagenome | isolation source: marine sediment core GS10_PC15, 223 cmbsf | place: Arctic Ocean: Southern Knipovich Ridge | collected 2010 | reverse complement strand
CATAGAAACGTTGAGACTCGCATCCAAACTGCTCGAGGATTTGCTACATCTTGCACTACAGCGGGATGGCAGGCGAAAACTCCTTTTGTCTACAAAATTGCTGGCGGAAGAGTTACCTTGCCTCAGATCGGAGGCACCCTTATTCGATCCGGTGATGAAGATGTTTTTACGCGACATAAGTTGTGGAACTTAGCTCGCCCGAAAGTAGAACAACCAACAGTGGAGTAAGACACAATGTCCTTTAGTATTGATGTTAAAGGTTGTAATTCAGACACTGATACCCTTGATACTACAATTGAGGAGTGGCAGAAAGAGATGGAGCAACTCACTCCAAGGAATACTTCAGGTAAGACCCTTTTGGAACTATGCGAAGGACTTAAAGTGTGCCGGACTACAATGCAAAATCGCCTTCAGGACTTAATAAATTGCGGAAAATGTACTTGGGCCGATGGTACGCGAACTGACAAAAAGGGACGTACGTATAGTGTGACAGTTTATCAACTTAGAAAGGAAAAGAAATGAGGGATTACTCAGAAAGGGGAGAATATATAGGAAAATATACAGGGACTTACTCTAAGAGAGGAAAAGAAATGAGAGAATTCGCCACTGGCGCAACAAGAGATAGTGATGATGGCAAACTTGACCCAGAAGGCTTCTTGAGCCCCGTTGCGCTCAAGCGGTATTGTGAATACATGCACGAGCATAGAAAGCAAGCTGATGGCAAAATGCGAGATTCCGACAACTGGCAGAAGGGCATCCCGATCTCTGCTTACATGAAATCACTCTGGAGGCATTTTTTTGAACTTTGGATTACACATCGACGCCTCCATAATCGGTGGCCAGCTAACGTAATACTCAACCGAAAAGAAGAAGCTCTCTGTGCAATTATTTTCAATGCCTTTGGCTACCTCCACGAATTAAAAAAGGACAAGTAATGCGCATTAAAGAAATTTTCATCGATTTAGATGACGTACTTAATAAGTTCACGATGGAGGCACTTATGGAAGTAGGTTGCTATATAAATAAACAAAATCCCTTCGGTAACTACAATTCTGATTGGGGCTGGAATATAGTAAAAGCAGCTAATGCTTTACATCCACATCATAGCTTCACTGCCAAACAATTCTGGGGATCATTTTCCATATTCTTTTGGGCAAACCTACCACGATCTGATGAATTTAATTTTCTATTAAAGGAATCAATAAAACTAGTTGGTAAGGATAATATTTGTATTCTTTCTTCTCCTACCGAAAATCCTATCTGCGTAGCAGGGAAATTAGAATGGATTCAAAAATTCTGTCCTCACTGGATGCATCGTCAATATTTACTTGGTCCACAGAAATTCAGATGTGCTAAGCTAGGTGCCCTCCTGATAGATGATAACGATAATAATGTCGATAAATTCTACGCAAAGGGTGGAAGAACAATCCTCGTCCCTCGTCCTTGGAATCGTCAATTTGAGACAAACACCATGGATCATCTTGCTTTTTCTTTCGAGCATCTTCAAGGTCTTGGATAATGGCAAATTCTCAAAAGTGGCTACGAACAATAGCCTGGTTGCGCCGGGAGTTTCCGGCACAGCATAAGGTGCGCATTCGTTCTGTAAAAATGAAAGATTATGATGGTGAAGCAATATTCCAAAATCAATCGCGATACAAGCAATTTCTAATTCGCATCAATCGCAATAAACCCCTCGCGACTAAACTCGATACACTACTTCATGAATGGGCGCATTGCCTAACATGGTTTGGGGCCGAACAGGAGGAACATCACAGCGACGAATGGGGCCTTTGGTATGCTAAAATCTATCGAGCATTTGAAAAGTGGAATTTTGGAAAAGAATAATGAAACTAACGGCAAAACAGAAATTTGAACGTACGGTGGACTGGCTCCGCAAGGAATTTCCGAGCATTCTCCATAGTCGTCCAGAGAATAACGTTATTGAAATTTATGTTGAAGCATTAGCTATAGAAGCATATGGATATGCCAGAAAACATGGATATGCCGAAAGAAATGAAATTCATATCAGCAATAAGATACCCTGGGATTTCAGGCTCCATGTATTACTTCATGAATGGGCGCATATTCTAATTCCGCTAGATATAGATTCTATTAAAGAATGTAAATGGGATTCAGAACGACGTGCAGCATTTCATGATGATAAATGGGCGCTATGTCATGTTAAAATTTACCGTGCATATCTCAAGTGGCAATTTGGCTTCGGAAAGAAAGAGAAAAATGAACCACAGAATCATTAATGGCTATTATGAAGATGTATTACAGAAACTTCATGGTAATATAACATGTATTTTCGCAGATCCACCAGATAACCTGAAATTAAATTACGGAAATAATTTTAATGACAATATACCAACTGAAGATTATTTAAATTGGCTAAGTGAAAGTATGTATAATTTCTGCAAGGCGGCAGACATTGTATGGCTTTCTTATAATGCACAATGGATAATCCATCTAGGTAGGATCACACGTGATCTTTGGTATGAGCTTAACGACATTGAAATTAAACACTGCGTCCAAACATTCACCTTTGGACAGTACAATCAGCATGATCTTGGAAATTGCTTCCATCCTCTACTGCGTCTTAAACACAACGACGCGCCACTTTACCCCGATCAAATCCGCGTACTCTCATGGCGCCAAGAGCATGGTGACAAGCGAGCTGACCCACGAGGGCGAGTACCGGGGGATGTCTTCAGCTTCCCTCGTGTCGGAGGCAATTCAGCACAACGGCGATCCTGGTGTCCCACTCAGCTTCATGAAGATTTAGTGGAGCGATGTATCAAGCTGTCCACTAAGAGTGGGGACACCGTACTTGATCCTTTTGCTGGCACAGGCACGACATTGCGTGTCTGTAAAAGAATCAATCGAAACTGCATATTGATTGAACAGAATCCTGAATACTGTAATCACATTGCAAAAGAACATGGCCTAGAGGTGGAACATGCCTGACCAAGATGATATCTGGACATGCATACAATGCAGTGGAGACATGGTCAAAAGGACCAGCTTAGAATGGCTGGTCTGCCATCGGTGTGACGCGAAGCCCGTTCGCATACCGAAGGTAGAAGATTTGCCGCTTGCTTCTAGTTGCAATTCTACAGAGTCAACAAGTGATCGGCTTTATTCGATCGAGGGCCATGAAGGGCTCTGGCGCCCTGTGCCCCTGCGCACATACAAATCAATTCTTGAGAAGCGACCGGGAGTCGGTCATGTATATGCAAAGATGCGCCATGCGAATGGATCACTCCGTCCGAAGGAACTCAGGAGGGTACACGAGGATCTTCGTGAACTCCCATTTGAAGAAAAGCCTGCTTGAAGTTTTTCATTGCCTTTCTTCGGTGGATACGGCACGTAACAATGCAAATTCCGAGTCGTTCACTTTGTTTTTTCTGCGTTTCCATCAACCAGAATATGGATTGAAGCATTTCTCTATCCATTTTGTTCAGCTTACTTATTGCATGTTGAATTTTTCTAGCAGTTTCACGGGAAAATATAATATCCATGAAGCTTTTTTCATGCATAAATAAGACAAGTGATATACATTGCCAATCATATAGTTCTTCAGAGTCTTGTAGCCTGAAATCATATCCCATTGGTGGAATGCGCTTACGTTTCATTGCAATACATCGCCATTTAATTAACACTGTCAACCATGCTGTAAAATGAGCAGCTTCTTTTTTTATTCCAATATTACGCCAGGTATGTAACATCACCTCTTGGAACATATCTTCCTTATCTTCTTTTCTGTAATTACGCAGACTTCCTCCTATGATATTGCGAATTTTTTGTTCGTGATGCGCAATAAGCCGTCCAAATGATTCATGGCAACCGGCCTGGGCTTTCCTGACGCACCTTACTATTTCTTCGTCAGTCATGCTAAACTTTCCTAAGGGTGTTTCGGTTCGAGGGAAATGTCACCATCGGGTCCTGCCCAGAACATATGACGTTTAATAAGTTTTCGGACGGTCCGAGCACTCCAGGGTTTGCCGCGGCAAGGATCATGCCATGCATTTATGTACTGAGTAATTTCAGTAGATGAACGATCGCCACGTTGCTTGAGTCGACAAATAGCAATAATTGCTGTTCGCTCCTTTTCGCATACCACTAACTTCTTCGGGTCTTTTGCTTTCTTCCACCCGATCGGTATTTCCCCCGTTGTCCGCTCGCCGTTCTCGCGCTTCTTTTTCAGCCCTCGTTTCGTGCTTCGTTGAATGCACTTTCGCTGGAAACTCGAAACGGCTGCGAGAATATCTTCAACCAATTCGCCCTCTGGTGTTACTGATGTAGGCGACCCGTCGGCATACTCAATTGTCGCGCCGGCCTCTTTGACCATGTGGCGGATCGTTAAGTTGACCAGCATATCACGAGCCAGGCGATCACTGCTGTCCACCACGAGTACCATCCCAGGCTTCAATGCGGCAAGAGCTGCCTGGAGTCCAGGGCGATTCAGGACAGAACCAGAGACCTTACGGTCCTGAAAACTTATCGACCGCCAGGACCAATCCCTATCGTTGCAATATTTTGCACATCTTTCAAGTTGCTTTTCATTCGATGTGCATTCCGCAGCGTTTGGTCGTGGACTAAAGCGACAATAGATAATTGCTTGTGTGGCCATGTCAATTTGTCTCCAAATAACGAAGGACAATGATTAATTCTGGTGGGTACCACCCATGACAAAAGGGCACTAGTCCAATCATGGGGAAACTGACACCCAGTATGAGGGGACTTTCCATGTAGAATAGCATCTAAGGTCCTGTAGGGTTGAAGGTACTTAGGTATGGGTCGGGGTGTCGGCGCTCGTTAGGAGCGACGTGGCGACTTGCTATGATGGCGGGTCAGAGAGATTCCACGGTGACTTGCACTTTTTCGATCCGCAGCGGTTTATCATAAAGATAACTGCAACTTTCCCTTGCTTTTTGTGCATTTCTTCGCGTAAGGAAAAGAACCGCATTTTCAAGGTTGCAACCTGGAAGGAGTGCTCCAATTAAATATCGTTTTCCTTCTTTTTTAATTGACAGCGACCATCTTGTGAATGTTTTTTTCATTGTTGTTTTTCTTCATGTCGATTCGGACATTCTTTGTTCGCGGCATCACCAGTGATGACGTTCTCGATTCCAGCCGGGCGAAGTGCAATCACAGCAACGGCGCTACAGCGAGTGCAAATAGCAATAGCAATCGCTTCAGTATGTTTTTCTTTTTTCCATTTGAGATCATGGCCCCAAAGTTTCATTTGCCCATTTTCAACAATGGTCCGCAGGCCGTCCATTGTCTCATGGGGTTTCGGTTTCTGCTTTCGGGGTTGCTTGCGTCCGCGCTTCATGGTTTCCTCTGCTTTTCGGCATAAATCATTTTCAATAATTGTTGTCGCTGATATCCCTCGGTAGCACTCCAGGCAACACACTCGGCAGTATTTCGGGCAGCATTCCAGGTAATGCCTTCAGCAGCACTCCGAGTGGCACTCCAGGTGATACCCTCGCCTGCACCTCGAGCAGCACTCCGAGTGGCATTTCGGGCAGCATTTCGGGCGGCACCCCAGGTAACACCCTCAGCAGCATTCCAGGTAGCACCCTCGGTAATACTCTGGGCAGCACTCTCGGTAGCACTCCAGGCAGCACTCCAGGCAGCACGCTCGGCAGAACTCTTAGCAGCATTTTGGGTAGCATTTCGGGCAGCATTTCGGGCAGCATCTCGGATTCCTTCGTCCTGTGTGCGCAACCATCGTAAAAGAATGTCAGGAATTGGTGTTTTCCAATTTTCCTTTACATCTAATGCACAGAAACACGCAAACCTTATAAGTAGTTTCTCTCCGGGGATTGCCCATATTGTTTTACGATATTCGGCACATATCTTATCTGGTTTAATTATTTTAGATCCACTTATTTCAACGCGACGAATGATTTCACCTCTCGCGTATGTTAAAGCATCCATGATGTCAATCGAAGCATGAAGTCCACATTGACACATTATCAATTTATTGTTCTTGTGCTGTGGCTTAAATCGCTGACGCACGCCAATACGCATGACGCGATTATCTCCATAATTCAAACAGCGATCACCGAAATGCCAGGCTAAAATCTTATCACGTTTCATGGCGCACCTTGCTGCTAAAGAAAAGAAAAAACCCCATGGCAACTGTCTTTTTTCAACCAGGACATGTATCATTTCGGTCAGTCCTCTGGACTCCATGTCCCTTGCGAAAAGAAGACTTTCTGTTGCCATGAGGCGAAAGTGCCCTGCCGGGTTGCGATCCCCGGATATTGCAGCGTTCGCATGCAAATCGCAATTCAGGGCAACCATCGAGCTAATCACCCGGCATTCAATCACCTCCCTTGAGCGCGCACGCGCTATGATAAAGGCAACAGATTGGACAGCTTCGCGCGACCGCGGGCGTCCTTCGCGACCTTGTGCCATTCGCGCAGACGCCGAGCGCAGAATTGAACATGGCTTTTCCCATAGACATGCAGGCGCCGGAGCCGGACGGCTTCAGTAAGACGAGCCGTCCAATATGCGATCCGGAGTCGAGAGTCAAAGAGGTTCATTTGGTTCGTTCTCTTCTGATGAGTTGTCACGTAAGAGACGTAGATCGTGACGAATGTCACGAATGAATGAAAGCCAAGGAAAAGGAGACTTCGTCCTAAGGAGCCAATTTTCCAAAGTTGTGGCTGCTGTGATGGCTTCATGGATAGACGGGCGCTTAATTGGACGAAGTTCTTCTGTCATGGTGTTTCCCTTGAAAGAAAAAAACTCCCCACCCGCTTGAGGTAAGTCGGAGAAGGAAAAAGACCTACCCCCAGGGAATGGACTAGCTGAGTCTGGGAAAGTACCCCGACGGTCATTGCCGCCGACTGGTCTTTCCGTTTTGACTAATCCATCCCCTGGTGCGAGCAGACTTCCCGCGCGGGCAGGTAAAACACTGCGCCCCGAAATAGTCGGCGTGCTTGTACAGCGCCATCGAGGCTAGTGCTTCGTATTTATTACTTGGCGGTCTTCGTGGAACCCTTCGGCCGTCCAACCTTCGGGGCGTTCGGATCAACCGGAAGCGCCACGTAGCCGGGGATATCCGACAAGCTGAGCATTGTCAGTTCTTTCTCGACGGCGCGTTCAGCGGCCTTGGCGATCTGCAAGAGAGTCTCGGGAGAGACGTCGATGCCGGAGTCAAGGACGAGCGTGCCGACCTTGAAGACCGTATTACGAATAAACTGGACAGCTTCGGGAACAAGTGTCTTGCCAGCGGGCAACTTCATGATAATTCTCCAATGTGAAAAAAAGGTAGAAAACGAGAAAACGTTATAAAGCTAAATTTCCTCCTTCGGGGTAGTTGGCTTCGAGATCGCTATGTAGCGTTCTCGACGGCCATTGTCTCGGGCATTGTTATTCCATGTTTGGACATGTTCTTCTGCCTCTTGGAGTGTATCGAAACTCTGGACGAATTTTCCATTGGTGTGACAACCATGGAAAGGTTTGTTTGGGTCCTTCATTGAGATGTCGGTCATTGAGCGATCCATGTGTGTATTGTAAGCGCGATACTCAATTATGACGCATGGAAAGTTGATTGTCAAGCGGAATTTCTGTTGCGGATTCTCAGAGTAGTCAAAAAGAAGGTTGGCTGTCTCCAATGTGAGGGTTTTTACTACTATTAGGGAGGGGCACCGACCCTAAGTAGCACGGTCTATTGATTAAATCGACACTTTGTATAGCGCTACTGAGGGACGACTGACCAACCCACAACCCATAATAACTAAAGTCCCATATTCTGAGGGGGAAGGTGGTGTAGTCCATATCTTTAGGGCTATACAAAGTGCCGCGAAAAAAAGAGAGTTGTGCGCATAGCGCTATTCTACTATGATACCATTCCCCGAAAGAGGGGTGTTTTACGGGTATGGGGATGGGGATGCCATGGGGATGGGGATGGTGATTGGGATTGGTAATAGGATAATATATAATATATATATATATATACATATATATAGTAGTATATGTTATACCTCTTGAGAACTGTCTCACTATTCTGTTGATTCTGACTTTACCCCCAGATATTATCTTTTGGGTGGGTACATACCGCTTAGTGGGGGGAAAAATAAGGTGAGATTTAGAGAAATATAGGGGGGCGCGATTTCGTTCCCACATTTATTTGAGGTATTAGAAGCCCCCCGGCACACTGACCCCCCGGTCGTTTGATGTGCCAAATCGAGGAAGAAATGAGAATGGACGTTGGCCACACTCACTGGATGGCCAGAGGGAGCCCTGACGTCGATCGTAAGCGGTCCCGAGGGGTCTCAGGGTATTCTGCTATTGATTGGGGTGTCGGCGCTCACTAGGAGGCGTCCTGGGCACGATCCCCGATTGGGCCGTCGTAGAGGAGCTGGTATTCGCCAATGCCTTTCCAAGTAGTTTTTTCGACCCTAATATAATCAATTTTATTTAGGCAATAGGCGGTACATCGAACGGCTCCGCAGTAAGATGCGCAGAATGTCACGAGGCCGGACTTTTTTGTTCCTTGACGAGTGGCGGTCCCTTTCGCCTGTCCATTGACGGTTCCGTAGAAATGACTCATGCGTGGATTTCCTTGAGTTAGTGAAAGTCGAATCTCAGGCAATCGTTGGAGCAATATTCATGGAAACGTTCTTCTGGAATGAAGTGTTTTCCACACCATGCACATTTACGCGAGCGGTCTTTCCAGGAATCCGGGCAGCCAGTTTCGTGACAGCGGATTCCTTGAATCATGAGTATTTCACAGCTATTGCAGATTGTCATGGTTGTCCTTGTCATTTTGTTGGTCTATTGTGGTTTACCTGAATCGCCAACGTAGAGATTAAATTTTCCGAAGCGCACGCTTGCTTCAGTCAATCGCTCGGCAGCTGGTTCGGGCCAGTTACCATCCCCGAACCCGGCGCTATGGCCGTTACGTGTCAACCAGAAGTCATGCCCTGCTTGGGAGTGATTATTCTCAAGATCATCCCAATTATCAATTTGAAACTGAGTGCAATGCCATTGCATTACAACTAATGTTGCGGGGTTTATATCTTCGGGTCCATAGTTGTCGTCGAGCGACACTCCACCCGACGGGTCCGATTTGTCATTCGTGCTCCACAATGCGCACTCGACGTAGGCTTGCGTGAATTCGTCAAGGTTTCTCATGGTTGCTTTTTCTGGTTGTATGCGTAGCCGGCTTGCCAACCTTTATTGTAGAATTTGTTGTCGCATGATTCGGAGAAAATTAATTCAAGTCGCGGTTGCTGTGCTTTGCCGTCGGCGAACCCTAATTCGTATGCGCTTTTGCCTTTATCTTCCATTTCCTGATCGCCATTTCTTTTTTTGATCATGTCGTGTCCTCGTGGTGTCGGTCCGCATGGCCTTTATGCCAACCGCGGTTGTACGCATCGGTATCGCACGGTCGGACAAAGATGGGCGGGCCGCTCCCGTTGAGAAGGCCGTCGATCCAGCCGATGTCGTACGCGCTGATTGATTCATCCATCTTTTCTTTGTCGCCGTCTCTCATGTTCGTGTCTCCGGGCGTTGGGGTGGTGGGTGGCGTCAGTCTTGACAGATTTCAAGATCCTTGACTCTAGACATGGCGATGACGTAGTTCTCTGCGGCGTCGGCGGCTTTCCTTGCTGCAATGGCTGAGGTGGTGTCAAAGGCCGCCTGGAAGATTTTATGTTCGGCCAAAACTATGGTGGTGGATGAGTAAAACTCTGTTGCTGTCGCCTTTGCTGATTCGGCATTGCCTTTCGCAATTGAAGCGGCAATGTCTGCGTGCAGGGCGACAACTCTGGCAGTGGCAATTTCTGCGATGAGGCCGGCTCGTTTGGCATGTTTTGTTTTGTCGGTGATGGTATTTTCCATGTCGTGTCTCCGGGTTCGTGTCTGGTTCGACCTGTCTCCTCAGTGCCGGGCGGTCAGCCCCAGCAGACGCCCCGCTGGGCGTTTCGACTATTACTGAATGGGATGCGGGCCGTTTGCGAGAGGTGAGTTAGGGTGATGCTAGACACGATCAGCTAACTCCTCATCAAACTCGTCTTCAGGCCACGGGTCACAGATCGGGCAGTCGCCGTGGTACAGCTCGGCACCGCAATCTTGACAAGTCTCTACTTTTTGCTCGGTAGTCATCGTCTCATTCTCCGTGTGATTGGGTATTGGTAACATTGTCGAGCGCGGCTCGATTGGCTACCTTTCCGTGATGTGGTGTTAGACTGGACACTCTGTCTGGGCCCGGCCTATTGCCACCAGGGTCAGTCGCCTAGATTCGGTGACTTGCTTATTGAGGTTTTTTCGGCAGAGCTGTGTTTAATGCGCGGCGGCTATGGTTCTTTGCTCGGCCGCCCTCATTTTGGCCTGGGCGTCTGCGACCTTGACAAGTTGCGCGTCATGCGCGTCAAAGGCTTCCTGAAGTGATCTGCTACGCATTGTTCGTGTCTCCGGGTAGTAGTGATGGGTGATAATTCAGTTGCCATACTCGGCGGCCAGCCGCGCCGCGACCGCGGCGGCCGCCGCGGCAGCGCACATAGCATCTTGGGCGGCATCTAGGGTCGCTTGGGCGCTATGTACCTGCCGCCGAGCCTGTGCGACTGCCTGGCAGGTTAATTCATGGGCGTGCTTGGCTTTTTCTTGCAGGGTGGCGATCTTCTGCTCAAGGGCGGCTGAATATGCAGTGATGGCTTTGCTCATGTCGCTTCTCCAAGTGTTATTGGTGGTGTTAATTTGGGTCGCAATCACAATCATCGGACAGGCAAGCACAGGGATCCTTATAGCAGCCATCGCAGAGAATTTCGCGGTCGGCAATCGCGCGGGCTTCGTCAATTCTGGCAATGGCCTCGTCAAGGGCGGTCTCCACGGCCTTGTCTGCATTGTCGTCTTTCATGTCATGTCCTCGGGTAGTAGTGATGGGCGCACCCGCGCTTACATGACGGGCGCACCCGCGCTTACATGAGCTACTGCCATATTCGGCCGCGGCAGCGGACGTCGGTTTCCGCTGCCTCTGCGGCTAGGGCTGCCGCCGCAACGGCCCTGGATACATCATTGGCTTTATTCGCGGCGGCGGTTGCGTTTCTGATTGCCTTGGTTATCCCATCGGCTAGGGCCGCATTCAAAGCGGCCCTGGATACGTTATTGGCTTTGTTCGCGGCGGCGGTTGCGTTTCTGATTGCTTTGGCTGCTTCCACGGTTGCATTGGCTGCCTTGGCGGCGTAGGCTTCTGCTGCCTCTGCGACGTCCGCGGCGGTTGCGTTTCTGATTGCTGGGCCATTCATGTCGCTTCTCCAAGTAGTAGTGATGGGTGATAATTCAGTCGCCATACTTGGCCGCGGCCGCGGACGCTTTTGTGTCAATGGCTGTTTCTTCTGCATGCATTGCGGCTCGGGCTGCATCGGCCGCATCGGCTGCGGCTGCATCGGCTGCGGCTATGGCCTCAGCTACATGGGCTGCGGCCTCAGCTGCGACTACGCGGGTTGCAACTGCGGTTGCGCGGGCTTCAGCTGCATTGGCCTCAGCTGCGACTACGCGGGTTGCGGTTGTTGTGTCGTCGATCATGTCATGTCCTCGGGTAGTAGTGATGGGTGGTATACTATGCAAGTCTAGACCAATATACTGCGACTGTCAAGTGATTGCCATATTTTGTGGTGCGGTAGACACATGACTACAAGATGTAGTGGTGCATCATTCGGATGGCGCCGGCGTGTAGTCAGTGTGATGACATATGCAGTGGGTTGGTGTCACTGTGACACTAAGCCATTGTGCCTTGCTTACGGCACGTGCCGTAAGGATTACATGTCTACTACTACACATCTAAGCTTAGTCCACTAAGCGTGAGCAGCTCAGCCTGAGACACCGCTCGGCCCGACCGACACGTTCGGGCCGCCCATGGACGGCCCGCATATACAGCGTTTACCAAGGTAAAACTAGTTCTCAAGGGGGGCCCCATTGACTCTGTGGAGTGGACCACACCCCCCCGTCCCCCGCGCCGGCGGGGCCCCGGGTACCTGGTATTCATGATTGTACTGATTTTTTGGTATCATGGTTCCATACTTGACAGACTCCAGACGGTCGACTAGAATAGAGGGTCTGGACTCCGTTTATTCCATCTAGGAGAGAAAGAAAATTGATGATTACTAAACAAGACCTCGTAACACTCAAAAGACTCTATACACCACTAAGTAAAATACTCCTCAAACATTTTCACGAAGATCATGGATGCAGCGAGTCAGGGGAGATTAGATTCGCGACATTAGACGAAGAAAATAGAAAGCTTCGCAAAAAACTCGATCGTCTACAGTCAGCAAATCCTTTTACGACATATAATCAGAAACAAGAGAAAGAAATTAGAGCTTTACTTGCTTCAAATTCTTTACTTGAAGATGAAGTCAATGAACTCATTGAAGAATTTAATTTTCTGAAGGCCGATTATGTGGAAGTAGTAAATCAACTCTCCTCAAACATTTTCTCGTAGATCGTAGTAAATCAACTTTCCTCAAAGGTAACCCAAAATGTCTAAGCTACATCTCGATCCAAGTGATATTAAGGTGCTTAGTTACCTACTTGATGGCCAAGGACGGGTAAATATAACCCATGATCGTCCACCACATGGCATCTGGTTCGTTGATGTAACAGACACCTGGACGGACATGATAACACAGCTTTTTACATCTCCAAGTCTTTCCACGGCATTAATGAAGGCTGCCGAGAAGAAATCAGATATTCAAGAAGACGACCTAGACGAAATTCTTGGCTCGCATACTGATGAAATCGAAGAAATTGAAGAAGAGGAGGACGAATGATGTCATTTCCTGAAGTTTTAGATCGAGACTTCGACGAAGATTGGGATTTTAGTGACGAAGATGACGATGATGACGTAAGTTTTTATCCTGAGGACGACGAAGATTGCAGAGAATACGGTTTCGACGAATACGACTTCGATGATAAAGAAGAGGAGGATCTAGATTACTAATGGCATTTCCATTACCTGTTATTCCCGACGACCACGAAGATGATGAATTAAATGACGATGGATGGTGCGAAACTGATTATGGAGAAGATGATGAAGATTACGAAGGTGGATTGTACTGGCGACGTCAACGGAGACATTAACTAATGCCTTGCACTTCAATTGAAAATGGTATTCTTTGCACTGGCAACAGACTGCTTCAGATAACATTCAAAGGAAAGATTTACTCTTTTGAATGGACGGCTGCTGGAGGCTGGTGTCCTGTAAATCCAGATGGAAGTGGGCGACTTTCGCCAATTCCTGTAAAGGCATGGGATAAGTTCCTTAATTCTACGCATTGCCTAGCTTGGGAGAGAACTCGGAAAATGAAGGAACAAATACCAATGACTGCCGATACGGCGATTTACCGTGTCAGTACCCAAATGTACCCAACGGAAATAAACGTAGTTCTCGCAAGAGAAATCGAACGACTCAGGGAAGAAAGAATTGTATTACATGAAAGAATCGAAAGCCTAGAAGAGGAATGTGTGTGATGAATATTAAAGAAGCTATGAGGCATGCTAATCGAGAATTTGTACTTATTAAGTGGCCGAATATACTAGTTAAGGAAATCCTGCGCCTTCGCGAGCAACGTAAAGTGCTATATGATTTGATTCCAGATGGTATTGGTGTACCATTTTCTATTTGGCAAGAGATTCACGAAGAGGAAACAAAGGAAATGAATATTGTAAAGGACGAAATTGAATGTCTTGTGGCGATTAGTGTAAAAGAAGAGAAAGGAAAAACAGAAATGACAGCCGATGAAGCTATAGGTAATATTGAGAAACTTGAGAAACTTGGGTCCTACGTCTCAAAAGAAGTTACAGCATTGCTAACTGAAGTCAAGCGCCTTCGTAAGGTTAAATGCTTAAAAAAACAAGTGACTGATGAACGAAATGACGAAATTAATCGACTTCAGGAGTTAAGAAAGAATCTTCATGAAGTTATCGATCGGCGGAATGAAAGAATCAGCGAACTTAAAACATCCCTTAAAAGCGTTAATAAGGAATGGGAGAAAAATAGAAAGAATCTAGGAGAGGATGTACGTAAGGTACTGAAAGATTATGCAGTTTAATGCCAGGTCCACTGACTAAACTCTCTGAAGGAGAAAAAATTTCGATTGCAGAGAGGTATTCCTGTGGTGAGACAATGGCAACCCTCGCTAGGGAACATAAGGTATGCAAAGCCAGCATTGCGAAATATTGCAGGAAGGAAAGTAGGAAAAAGGAACCGTTTACCGAGCAACGCAATACACCAGCAACCTTATTCAAGAAGTTCGCTCGATCAGCGAATGTGATCCTATGGAGACAAAATAAGACAAGAAAATTACTGCTTGAGCAGTGGGAAGCAAGAAAGCTTGAATTGAAAGAGGGTGGCCTAGGTGATAAGCAGGCTATTGTAATGGCTTCTAAGGATTTCCATTGTTTACATCCTCTTTTTCTTCAATATCCGGTGAATGAATTTGATCCAGATCCCGATTCACATCCGCGCATTCACATGCATGGCGAGGAAATAAAGATGGATGGCATAGAATGCGATGGGCAAGAACTTACTCATGCTCAGAACTTAATGTGGGCAATGAACGCCGCCGGTAATTACTTCCGAACAAAAGAATTACCGAAGAAGTGTCCGAATAATTCGGCATATTTCCTATATCGCCAAGCGATTGAAGATGGAGATAAATTTATGGCGAAATATCAGCAAATGATGCTCGATAAGGCTAAGAATCCCGATGAAGGGGATAAGTCAATTAAGCTCGGGTCTAGGAAAAGTATCGAAGAGATTGGTTTAATGTTAGATACACTAGGAGAAGAGACATGAAGAAGAAGTGTTATTATTGTAAAAAGAAAAAGAAAAGATGGGATTTCATTGTTATCGAATGGACTAGGATTAAGAAAAAGCGAATAGTGTGGTGCAGAGCATGTCAGAGGGCAATTAATCTACATACAGTTCATAGGTTGCTTTTGGGATGCACTCAAGTACGAAAGGATGATGTGTGGACATGACCCGCTATAATTACAATTCCGATACCTGGGTATTTAAGTGTATTAAATGCGGGGTAAGAAGTGCCGAAGGTGACTTTGGTCCTGCGCTAAAAGCTCGTCAGTCGGATCCTTGGGTTGTAACTGGATTGTGGTGTAAGCCCTGTAGAGATAATTCAAGGGAGAACAAATGATTGATACTCACTTACGGTTTAGGGGTCACCGGATCTTACTGGAAAGTAATCCGAATTTTTCAGAAGAAATGAACATAGCTCGGGCCCGTGGATACCAGCGATTGATTGATGAGAAGATTCTTTCACCACGAAGTGAAAAAATGGATCTTGATCTGGTATGTCTGCCGGAACCAGAAGTTGCCTACGATAAAGTTACATGCTTGAAGAAGAGACAGAAGTAGTATGATTAAAATCAAACCTGGCCGAAAGTTAAATCTTGCAATTGCTAAGGCGGTTGGTATGACGTGGTGTGTATCACGTACTATAATAGAAGCATGGTGGTATAAGGATAAGAAACGCTTTCATTGCCGATTGCCGTTGTTTTCTACTGACTTACATGACGCATTCATGGCTGCTGAAGAAATTGAATTGTTCCATGCGTCAGAAAACACACACGGACAGGGACCCTGGGTGTCATTGACCCGTGGACCAATTGGATGGTTAATAATGAAAGGTGAAACATGTATCGGTAAGGGTGACACACCCGCTCTTGCGATCTGCGCAGCGATTTTGAAGGCAGCTGAAGAGAAGGAAGCTAGTATGACTGATTGAAAACCCCTTTTATTAAATATGTTCCGACCGAAATTTGCGCGAATCTCAAATGGCGCGCAAAGGTCCATAAGCGGGTAATGGACGATCCATCGTACGCAGGTGCCGTGTGGGACGCTTGCGCTGCCGATCCGCTATTCTATATCTCTGGCTTCGGGTTTACTTATGACCCGCGACCGGGAACCTTTGGTAGGCGCCCGTTCATTCTTTGGCCAATCCAGCATTGGGGTCTAGGGGAAATCTTAGATTCTATTGGTAGGTATGACCTATTAATTGATAAGTCTAGGGATATGGGCGCTAGTTGGATGTGTGTCCTTGCATATGAATGGCGCTGGCATTTTCATAGGGAACAATCTTTCCTTCTTGGATCTCGCGATGCGACATATGTAGATAATGCAGCAAATCCAAAGAGCCTTTTTTGGAAGATAGATTTTTTCCATAGGAGTCTTCCGCAGTGGCTCATGCCGCCTGGATTTAAGTATTCGGAGCATCGACGTAAAATGCATATTACTAATCCAGCAAATGAAAGCGTAATTGATGGCGAAACGACTACGAAGAATTTCGGTCGTGGTGATAGACGAACAGGGGTAATGTGTGATGAATTTGCTGCCGATCCTGATGGTCATGCGGTTCTTGCGTCAACACTGGAGACGTCGGATAGTCGCCTCTTTAATTCGACTCCTCAAGGGATTAATACTGCACATGAAACTCTTCATCAAACGGATATTAAAATAATTCGATTTCATTGGAGGGATCATCCTGAAAAAAGAAAAGGTTTGTATTGTACGGCAAAAGATGGTACATTAGAGGTACTTAACAAGGAGCATTATCCAAAAGATTATGAACCTATATTAGATGGAAAACTTCGTTCAATTCGTTACGATATAAAATGGAAAAAATCCACTCCGCGGATCATGGCGCAGGAATGGGATATTGATGCTCAAGGTAGTGGTGAGCAATTCTTTATTCCTGCTTCGATTCAGGAAGCTATCGCTAGGTTTGCACGACCCCCGGTGCTTATTGGTGACCTAGAATATGATAGCACTACAGCAGAGCCAATCAAGTTCCGCGAAAGTCCGCAGGGTCGCATTAAATTATGGGGATTGCTTGATAAAAATGGTAACCTACCGAGAGATCATAAATATAATCTTGGTTGTGATGTCTCAGCGGGAACGGGAGCATCAAATTCAGTTGGATGTGGATATGATGCGACTACAAATGAAAAGGTGCTTGAATATGTAAATCCGTATATTCGTCCAGAAGAATTTGCGAAGCAAATGGTAGCCATTGCTAGGTGGCTCTGTTTTGAACAAAGAAGCTGGGCTGATGTACTTAAGATGGGCATGGGTTCTGGTCTCACTGGCGCCTATCTCCTTTGGGAGGCCAATGGTCCAGGTCGTCAATTCGGATCGCGAGTAATGGAACTTCAATATGGAAATATTTACTTCAAAAAGAGAGAAGAATCGATAACGAAAAAAGTTTCCTTAATTCCTGGATGGGCATCTACTAAAGAAGGAAAACTTACACTCATTGGTGATTATCGTGACGCAATTGAAAAGAGAATGATAGTCAATAGGTCCAAGAAAGCACTTGAGGAATGCCTTGAGTACGTTTTCGATCCGCTGGGCGGCGTGTCTCATGCTCGCGAAGGTAGTAAAGATGATCCATCCGGGGCAAAGTCCAACCACGGAGACAGAGTGATCGCCGACGCACTGGCATATCGTGGGCTATCTGAAAGAGCAAGAAAGCCCAGGAAATCTGGTAAACCAGAGATTCCGATTGGCAGTCTGGCCTGGAGACAGCAGCAACGTAAAGTAAATGAACCTAAACCTGGACGTCAACTTTTAAGTAGCGAGGGCTGGTATTAATGGTCAAAATGA
>SDBV01005620.1_pt1 | contig 17649 bp, 31 predicted proteins | sample 2277081 | NCBI WGS metagenome assembly SDBV01 (sample SAMN10402039, study PRJNA504765) | marine sediment metagenome | isolation source: marine sediment core GS10_PC15, 223 cmbsf | place: Arctic Ocean: Southern Knipovich Ridge | collected 2010 | reverse complement strand
CTACATCATCATCGCCAACACCAGAGATCAGGTTCGGTGCTCTTATCTCCCCACCTGTCAGGGCAGTTACTCCACCTTCACCTAATCCACAGACGACATCGGTAGTGTGGAAGTCGCCATCAGAGGAAAGTTCGAAGACACTTGCCCCACCAAGAACGATATGCAGGGTATCACTAGCCCACCCTATACCAGTGTCAAGCTCTGCTCGATTAGGAATGAGGGTTGGGTTAGTAGATGTAACTGCCTCATTTAAGATAGCAGGACCAGCCGCATTAGGGGCTACAAGCTTTATAGCAACTCTAGTTGATCTTGGGCCACTCTTCATCTCTTCCCCCTACTCTGTAATTCCTTGATAGTGTAATACATCACCAGAAATTACGGCCACCGCCTTAACTAAATTAAAATTAGATATATCTAAAGGATATGAATCCCCAGGCTCTAACGGCATCCCTAGCCCTGAATATGGGGGTTCCCCTGAACCCCCAATCCAAATATCAGAGCTATTAAAGCTCGCAGTCTTTAATACTATTGATTTAGTGTCACCTGATAAGAGGAATGATCCACCAGAGCCAGCAGTCACAACCAAGGGTACTCTAGCCCTTATAGTCGTCCCTCGTTCAATCTTTACAGTTTCGCCACTCACTTTGACTACCGGGGCATTGACCACCTCAACACGTCCTGACAGCATCTTGAGTATGTCCACACGCCCTGAGACTAGCATGTTTACTTGTGTGATAGGGCCAACGACTTCAACCCGTCCAGATAGCACCTTGTCAACCTGGGCTATAGAAGGGACAGCCCCTACAACCTCAACACGGCCTGACAATAGCTTATTAACCTGGGTTACAGGGCCAACGACTTCAACCCTGCCGGAAAGAAGCTGAGTCACGGGGCCAACTACTTCGATCCTCCCCGATAGTTGCTGCAATATATCCACACGCCCAGACATCAACTTGTTAAGTTGGGTCACAGGCCCGACTACCTCAACTCTACCTGAGAGCACTTGACCGATGAATACCTCACCAGAATGGTCAACCCGTATTTCAGTAAGTTTCCCAGACGTGGCATGAACAACACGACCAACAACAGCGGCTTGCCCGCTATTCCTGGCAATTAGCCATGAGCCGGAGGCCATCGTGACGGTCTGGCCGCTATTCAACACCACCTCACCACTGAAGGGGTCAAGAGAAGCTACCTTGCCCCACAGGGCAAGCCTGAATTCTCCGCTAGTTGGGGTCAATCCGGATACGCCCTCAAAGATGGGGTGGACATACTTGGCAAATAGGGGGATAGAGATGCGGACGGATTGGCCTGATACAACCGGGATGGTATCAGTGATGTCCCAGGTGCCGCTCAAGTCACCTTGCCTGACCTTGAGTTCCCCGGAGGCATTGGCAATGATGTACCCCTCCATGAGGTTGTAGTCTTGGCCATCCCAGAAATCAAAGACTACAGAAGCATCAGTGCTGAAGGTTGGTGCCCCGGATAGCCACTCAGTAATCCTTGCCCGTGGTGTTCGGATATTACGACTCATTGCCGCCTCCCCACATACGCTAGATTTACGCAGAGCCCCACCATTGCGGTGAGTAGAGGTTCAGCGCATATTCACTTTTTTCTCTGGGGATGCCTTATGGGGCCAGTCCCCCTAGCAACCCCCTAAAAACGTCCTCTCATCAACTCCTACAGTGTGTTTTCACTTGCCCTTATGGACACGGGAATGGGCATGCAACCCACTCAAACTCTTGAAGGGGCCCGCCTTGCACTTAGGACACGTGAGGGCATCTGCCTTCACTACTGGTGTTTCCACTGGGGCTTCCCCTTCGATCTCCTCAACCACTTCCTCTGCTGGGGTAACGTCCTCAAGTTGACTTGGGAATATGCCCAGGAGATATTTTCCAAGTATCTCATCAAACTCCACCGGCTGGCCGCCAGGTGGAATCCTGAGGTCTACTGGGGTTTGGCCCTTCACGAAGTATTTTGTGCCATACCCCGGAATATCCTCATTTGACAGGATACTTGGCTTCGGCTTCACCTTGATCCACATGGTATGCTCCTCCTATACTTTGCGGTTGATTTCTACCTCTGCCCCCATGATAACCTGATGACCAGATTCAGATGTCGAGCCCGCTATCTCTAGCGTATACTGTGTGCCGCTTGTCACGGTTGCCACTGCGTTCAATGTGGCAGCCGCATAGAAGGCAGCCGAAGTCGTAACCTGCACTATCGCACCGCTAGCCAGATCTGACGCGGTGACAGGTACGGCCTCATCAATACGGGCCAGCTTGCAATCCAGTGTGTCTCCGCTTAATGTCGCCCCAACCGTATATCCTGCCAGTCTATAGCCGACAATCTCATCGCCAAGTTTTAGGGCATTAAGTGGCAACCAGGCCTTTGAACCCGTCTTGCCATATATCAGTCCGATCCCCGTTTTCTCTGGTGTCCAGTCCGTTCCTGGGGCAGGACACTGGAAGTCACTGAATAGCAGCTTCCTGCCATCTGCATGGCCACCTATAAGAATATTCCCGCCAGCACTCAAGGGTCCTGACATGGATACACCACCAGAGTTCACCACGATGTCGCCGGAAGTCACCACAAAGTTCATGCCTGTCTTGAGCCGCTTGAAGAACCATAGTCCATGCTTTGTAATCATTCGCCTACCTCCTCCACCTGATTACTATCGTGTGGCCCGGGAGGGGGTCTTTCCCCTCCCACGGTCCACTACCCTTCAACCACTACCGCCATTACCGATTAGGCCACAGCCATACATAACGTATCCTATGCGAACAGGTCACGCCACGGCGTTTATAATTTCATATCCGCAATCACTGGCTGTGATCTTCTGGTCAAACGCACTATCGCCCAGAAGCATCGCACGCCTGCGCAACCTGTTGTTGTAGTTCTCGATTGCGACGGTGAAGCCCTGTTGCTTCCACAGGAACGTGTAACCGGCACTCGGCACCCTGATACCAGGGTTGGGGGACACGTACATGAGGATCATGTTCTTGTCCCAGATGTAGGCACCACTGAAACTCTGCCCCTCAGCGGCAGACTCATAGATAGCCTTACCAATGGCAAGCCTATCAACGTCAATTGCCTGTGCCACCTGTGCCTCATTGAGCTTCCCGCTCTGGGTGTACTTGTACATGTCCAGTAAGTCCGGGTGCCGACGTAGCTTGTTCCAGACCTCAACGCCCATCAAGGCAACATTAGGCACTCGCCCGATTGCCTTCTGGATGGTTTCGATGCCGGTCTGAATATCACTGATCGGGTCACTATTCTCATAGTCACTCCACTGACCTGTGCTGGACTTGGTGGTATCGCTTCCCCAGGCTGAGGCATCCATGATCTTGTCTTTCAAAGCGATCTCCCGATCTATCATGAACTGTTCGCCCAGCCAGTCTGCGCCATCCCTCTCCATGTTGATTGCGGCATCGGCATTCTGGGTAACCTCCCAGGGTATAGGAAACGACAAGCCCTTGTTGACACACCCGTACTCATCATTGGAAACCTCGAAGCCGCCCTCAGCATAGTTAGCACCAGGGCCTCGGCGTTCAACGTGGTTCCTGAACCAGAACTCCTTGGTGAAGATGAAATACTTGTCACTCTGCTTCTCCACCGGGACAACCGAGAATATGGTATCAGCGATGTAGGCTTCGTTCTTGTACCCGATTGCCAGATTGGACAGGGCATTATCTATGTGCACGCTTCGATCTGTCGGTTGAGCCATTATTCTACCTCCTCCTCTTCCTCACCGATTTCTATGCGGCCCGTACCGGCGTGCCCCTCAAAAGGCACTCGCCTATATCACCGCTTGACATTGTGATCTTCGCCATTGCCGCAACGTAGTGGGTCGTATCCGTACCCACATTACAATACTCGCCAGCCCCAGTTGCAGCAGGGTTGATAAGGTTCCCAACAGCTAGGTTGCTGGTGCAAACCATCTTGCTCCTGCCCAGGTGCATGACCACGCAACTCTGTCCGCTATTGGGCTGGTCCTGCAGTATGCCGCAAGTCACAGCAACTTGAGCACTACACTTTTGGACAACCCCATCAGCTTGATATTCCACAAAGTAGAATTGATTGGAGCGCATGTCGCCATACGACTGGTAGGTTTCTTCCCATATCTTGACATCACTTGCCATCTCGCCTCCTCCTCAATTACTGAGCCCTAACTGGTGTCCCTCTGACCAGAATCTCAGATATTCTTCCGCTGCTGAATGTTTGTGCCGCTTGCCCACCCACGTACTCACCAGAAGTCAGGGTGACACCCAGCCCTAGCCCAGAATGGCTAGTGGTCAGCAATCCACCGATAGTGACTGAGTCAGCCCCCATAAGCTTACTCTTGCCTACCATTCTAACCACGGCATTCATGCCAGACTTGGGGGCATTCTGGAGGGGGCCAAGCATCTGTTCACCAGAGGTGCGGCACATGGTGACTCCCGTACCAGACGTGCGGACAAAGATATACTGACTGGATTGCAGGTCTTCACCGGCAATGAAAGTCTCATCCCATACGTTTACTTGTATTGCCATTGTGCCTCCCTACGAATCGTCGCCGTCTTCTTCAACGTAGACCTTGACCCTCTGGTCACTGTTCATGTACTCACGCCACAAGGCTTCATCCTCATTCATGATTTCCCGGAAGGCATCAGCCTCAGAGATCTTCTTCTCTGTTATGCGCTCTTCGACCTTCACCATGAACGGGTGAGGCGCATTGGAGTTATCCAAGTTCGCCAGCGGCGTGCCGTAGCTCACGAATAGACCGGCCTTGATAGCCGACTCGGACAACGTGCTGAATTGCTCGACTTGCATTGACACGGCATCAGCACCGGCAAGCTCCTCAATGACAACCAGCTTCTCAGCTATCTCATCAGGAGTGCCGGAGACACCCTTCCAACCAGCAGCCATCTTAGCGAAGTGGGCCAGCCGGTCTTTCCTCTTGAGTTCGGTGATCTCGATGTTGGCCTTAGCCAATTCTCCCTTGAGGGTGGAATACTCAGTGACTTCCGGGGGTTCTACCTTCTCCCTCAGGCCGGTAATGGCCGTGGTGATCTGCTCAACCGTGGCTTCCTCACCGAGGTTCAATGCCTTGGCAACCTCTACCAGGCGGTTCACCTTGAGTTCGGTAATACTGGCCAGGACTGCCTCAATGGCCACTCCCTCAACAAGACCTAGAGCCTTCAAAATTTCCTGTATCATAGTCTCCTCCTCTCGCTTCATCTCGATATATTGGGGTTCAACTTCTACCTTTGAGGCAAAGTCAAACACTACACCCGCCTCCTCGACCTGGAAGGGGATTCTGTAGAGCATCCCTGCCTCATTGGCAATCACGTAATCGGCAAAGACCTCAATCACATAGCCGGGGGCAACTTGATCTGGTGACCGAGTCCAGTAGTAAGACCAGTATGCCTCACGCACCTTGTCAACAAACCGGCCAATAGCGTCAGGGTCAGCGGCCAACTTCCTCATGCCCAGCATGGTACTGATACGATTTCTGAGATCAAGCCAAAACCCTTTTTCCACTGGGTCCTCCTTATCAATGGTAAACACCACGGACTTTGCATGGGCTGGCAAGGAAGTGTAGACAGCGGCCGTTTCAAGACCGGCATCCGGGACTGCTTGAATCTCTGCGCCCAGGAGGGCCATGCCAACCAGTACCCGTGAATAGGTCACCCCCTCAACTTCATGGTTCCAGATGATCTCAGCACTGACCTTCTTATACATCTTCTGGTCAATGAGATCACGGATGAGCGTGGGGATACCGCTAAGGTCAGCATATAGGACTTCCCCGACACGCCGTAGGTTCTCAATCCAGCCCAGGGCTATTGCACCTTGCCCTGCATCATCGCCGGTCACAAGCTCCTGGGGTATACCTAGCTTCTCGGATAATGCACGGTTGAATTCGTCAGAGGTGTGGCCGACTTTCACTGGGGGATCCACCTTGCCCTTCAAGGCATGGAAGGCGGCGACCATGTTCTCCAAGTCCTGGACAGTGTACTCATCCCCGTTGTGTGTCCCAGTGGTGAAGATAGGTACACCGGCAACCATGTGAGTCTCAATCTCACTGTAGGCTACCTTGACCCACCTACCGTTGCGCTCACCCCAGCCATTCTTCTTGATCTCCTGGTTGGCTACCACCAAGGCCTCTATGAGCAACAGGCTCCCGGCTTCGGCAGCCTCAAGCTGGTTCATGAAGATGGTGCGGACCTCACCAGGCATGCCCTCTAGCAAGACCGCTGTTTCTACAGCAGCCTCAAACGTGCCACCCTTCTCCTTGCAATGGGCACGGGCACGTGCGGTAGACCATATATCAACGGCATAGCGGATTGCCTGGGTGGTCTGGGTTTCATCGCCTGCTTTCTTGGCCAGTATCAGGGTGATACGGTTGTCTCCCTCCCCCACATCTTTGCGAGCAAAGGAGTCAAATTGTTTAGGGTCTTCCAGGCGACAGGCGTGTTCTTGGTACGGCATTTGCCCTCATCCTAAGAGGGCAGGGAAAGGCTGTCAACCCCCTATTTCGTGAGTGAGGGTTTCCGGATTACGACAACGAGAAAATCAATGGCCATCTCTATGCCGCACTTCAGACACTCGAATTCATAGACCAGCATGACCATCTTCTTCCTGGCAATGGCTATGCCCAGGGGAGGCTTGGTGCGATAATATGAGCGGGTGATCAACATGGAGTCACCCGAAGCTGGCTCCCCATTGTTGTAGCAATTAGGGCAAAGTGGGTTAATCATTCTTCTCTCCATTCATATTGTCCCATAGGTCATTGGGGCAAGATTCTAGCATGAACAGGATAGCAAATAGCACCCCCAGTATAGCGTCCTTCATAATGCCCCTCCTACTTCTCATCGTCAATGTACTTGGCCACCCGTGTATCATAGATCATGAATCCCACCAGGCAACCAAGCAAGAACAGGGTCAAGCCACCGAGAATGATCATTTCACCGCCTCTACATAGAGTGATAGTTCCACGTGCTGGTCCTGGTATGCCTTGAGGATTTCCACTGCCTTGCAGTACCCAGGGGGGCAACGCTCTATGTGGCGCCGGTCAAATCCCGCTTGCACCAGGAAGTCACGTAGCATGGCAAAGTCATATGTGGCCTTGTGGTCATTATCCCCGGAGAACATCAACCGTGAGAACTTTTCCCCCTGGGTACTGGCCTCCCTAAACTCGTCAGGCTGGATAGGGATGAAGTCCTCCATCTTGCCCTCCATGTACCGGCTTACCAGTATCATGGTGTCCGGAACGGCAATGCGAACCATCCCGCTATTCCTCAATACCCTGTAGATCTCACCCAACATGAAGTGGCCATCCTCAAGCGGCACGTGCTCCAGGACATGGCTTGCCCGTATGAGATCAATGCTCTGGGTGGCAAACGGTATCCCCTCGGTGAGGTCGTGCTGCATGAACCTGACACCAGGGGGCATGTGGCAAGCCAGTGGCAGCTTGTCAATGTTCAACCAGTCTGGTTCCAGGACAACGTCCATGAAGCTGCCGAGATTAAGATTGAACATGGTGCTCCTTTTTGTGCCAGGCCATATGCTCTCGCCATTTTCTCAAACTGCAACCTCCATCTAGTTCTTCCCTTAAAAGCATAGAACCCATGCCACAATAACGACACTCCCCCATATCACATGACGGGCATATGTCAATTCCCCCCACAGATGCGCTGCCTACTGGTTCACCACATATTCTACAAGGTGCGTCTGGGTCATATTCTATAGTTACCTCCCCACCCCCAATCAATTGATAGGTTACGGTTTTCATGGTTCTCCTTTCTATTCTACTCCTAGCCCAATGGGTTCAAGTATGGCTGATACCCCTGAGATCGGGTCAAACCAGCCCCCCTTCTCCTTCTCCACCTCAATGGTACACCGGCAATTTCCACGACAGGTCACCATCCCACCAGGGACGGTTGGCATATCCTCCCAACTGTCATATGACCCTGCCAAATCAGGACACCCATGATGCCCAGCAGAGGCCATGCAATGCTCTGCCCCGAAGTCCAGTACCCACTTCACCTTGCGTGGGGGTTTGCCACTTGCCTTGAGGATGCCGTCAATCTTCTTTTGCTTGTGGCCAGCCCCTTTGAACATGGTGCTCCAGAAGTTCCCAGCCAGTTGCATGATTGTCCCTAGCTTGCCATCAAACAAGACTGCAAGGCCAGCGTCAGTCAAGGCATAGGTCTGGACACCCAGTAGACCAGCAATGCCGAGAGCCATGCGCTCACGCAACCAGGGCACTAGCTTAGTGGAGACTATGTTCTGGTTGAAGTCCAACTGCTCTTGAAGTTCCACCTTTGCCAGTTCATCAAGGGGATCTTTGTACCCCAGTTTGAAGGCATCGGTCAGCCCCTTTTGACCGGCCTTGGTGTACTTCTCCTCGAGTACAATGAGTTGCTTGTCCAGAACCTCTAATAGCCTGGTACGATTCTCCCCCGCCTTGCGCAACTTCTTCCTGGTGGCCTTTGCCCAATCCTCGAATATGCCCACCAGTTTCTTTTGATAGGCATTCATGGCCTTCGTTGCCGTGTCACCCCCCGTCCTCAAGTCGAACTTACCAGAGCCAAAAGGGTCACCCTGCCCTCCTTCCGGCAGAGCACGTTTTTCGGTGATGAACAGTTGGTTGGTAGGGGGTAGCTCCCGGTCACCCTCGCCCACCCCTTCTGGTCTATCTGGCATCCCTACCATAGACCTCAACCAGTCTTCCAGGTCTGCCCCTGGGGTGATGAGCTTGGACCTTACCAGCTTGTCCAACACCTCAGACAGGTTGCCCAATGCCGCCTTGGTCGGGTCTGACCATTTCAGCTCGGGGTAGCCGGTGATGCCGGGAAACGGGTTGAGCTTCATCAAGAAGGGCACCAGTTGGAGGTTCCACGTTTCTAGTAGCTCTTGTTGGATTGACTTCAAGCCCATGCTGAAGAAGTCCTGGCTACCCTCAACCAGGGCTTGTGTCCCGGTGCGCTCCATGCCCAACCACAAGAACTGGGCAAAGAACCTCATCATGATACTCTTGTTCCAGTCCCGTATAGTCTCCCTGGCATCATAGCTCTTGGGGCCACTGGATAGAAGCTCGATCTTCCAGCCATGCTTATCCTCAGGACTCAACGGGGCAGGGACCACGATACCGGCTTGCTCGTCATTGCGCATGGACTTCACTATCTTGAATGCCTTGGCCGCATCCTCTTTGCTTGCACCCAGGGGCAAGTAGATCACCGGCAGACCAGCCAGGTCACGCTCAATGCCGATTGCCTCAATGGTTTCCAGGTTCTTGCGGAAGTACCAGGCACGATACAGGGACTCCATCGGGCTCTTGCCCTCCGGGTTGCGCTTGCGGCTACGGAAGGTGCTGTGCACACACTTCCATAGGGGTATCTCAATGAGCATTGATGTTTCAGGGTCTTGCTGGATGAAGCTTATGATCTCCTTGCTTTCAGGGTCCCGCCCCCAGGAGTCCTTTGTCTCTTGCCCACGGGGGTCAAGTATTTGCAGCCCCAGTTTACCGTCATTGAACTGGGAGGGCGGGTCGGCCTCTTGCCCCATGCGTTTCTTAATGACTATCTCTGAGATTGAGTATCCCCAGGTTAGCTCGGACAGCATATCCAGTGCATGTTGCCTCCAGGTGTAGCCGTTCATATCATACATACAGGACTCAATGAACTCGGCCGCATCAAGGTCCGGCTTCTCCTCTGTCAATGGGGGCACGCTAAACTCTGCCGACAGCAAGGGCATAATGAGGGCATCCAGCAGGGCACCGATTACCAGGTCATTCTCCATCTCCCGGAAGATGTACCTTGCCCTGTTTCCCCGGAGGGCTTGCAAGTAGAACTCATCAATCCTGCCGCCCCAGATACTAAGCCCAGGGACACCTATAATCTCCTCAGTCTTTGCCCTGGCAATACGCTCTTGCGCATGGTCAACTTGCCCTATCTTCTTCATGGTCATTACCCCTTCCTCCTCCTCATCAATAATTGGACTGATCTGATAGTGAGGCCAAATCTACTGGCGATGCTGCTATTGGGTATGCCGTGATCTGCCATCCGATATATCTCCTGGTTCCTGACCAGTAGGTCTTGTCCCCCGTTCATGTCAAACTTGCAGCCGTCTTGATACGGGCAAGCCAAACAGGCATCCAATGAGCCACCGTGTTCAATCAACCTCTCGCATTGTTGCTTTCTATCCATTATCCACAAGCCTCCCTGCTGGTCAAGGCACAGTTTCGTGATCACCCATGCGACCCTGGCATCATCACCTGGTCATTGCCATGGGCTTGAAAGTACGGGCCCTGGACGTTTGGGTTGTTGAGGGTGGGGGATCCTTTTACTATTGGGCACTCATGTCCTTCATCCCATTCGCCGGTTGCTCCACCTTTATATCCACAGCCCCAGACCAACACTCAGCAAAATTAACAACGGAATGATAATTATGGGGGCACACCCCATTTCCTTGGCCATCATGCCAAATGGAGTTCCAGAAATGTAACTATCCTCCCAATCCTCCATGTCACTCGCATGATAAGAGCAGTACGGTTCACCTGAAACTTCTCTTGTTGCATTATCCCAACAACCATGATAGCTACAATATCTTTCCATTATCCTGCCTCCTTCTTATCCCCCGTCGTCCATTCCTTCTGGGGTGTCTTTCCAAAATAATCATCAACGCTTTTCTTCCATTCTTTCCATTCACGGGTTTCCTCAAGAGCTTCCCTGCATTGACACCAAACACCAGTACGCCCACAGAAACGCCTCTGGCAATTTTCATCATACCTGTGCAGTTTCAAACCAGCACACTTAACTCCATCTCCCCAGGTACAGTCAACATGCAAGGGCATATCTACTGACCGTCCTTTATCGCAAATCATGACCTTTCCCGTAGGAGGCCACCTTATGTCTGGAGTTATTGGAGGTGCTGTTATAGATTCTTCCTTCGGCAGGGATTCATGGCTGGTCAATTGTATCGGAATAGCTGCATGGAACAAGTGCATCCAAAATAACTTGCCACACTTAGCTGCAACCTTTACATTCAACCACATGTGCTTCCTGTAGTTCATACTCATTTCCCTTTCTCCACGAACTCCCCACATCTATCATACCTACTTACCTCAGGTTGAGGTATTGGATACCGTCTACAAACTCCGAGATTCTTCTTTTCCCAGAAATACTTACACATATGACACGGGTTACTCATAGCTTGCCTCCTTTATTCCACGTGGAATAATTACTCCTCTATTAGGTGGCAGTGTGCATGGTCCCGAATCTGTCTCTGCTCAAACCTGATTTGCCTACCTGGGAACATGGCCTGGATTTGCTGCTTTTCCCCTTCTGAAAACTCAGCTTTGTGAGATCGGCTAACGATCATAGGCACGTTGCATGTCCGGCACATGACCAGGATGAAGCCGTCATTGGTGTGGCCAGCCAGGTTGCAGAGGTCACAGTCCCAGTGCTCGGCCTTCATTTGCGCTCCTTCCATAAGTTCATAAGCATACAAATAATGGTTACTAGTAGGAACCAAGTCGCAGCATAGGCAACACTGGCCCAGGGCTCAACCCCTTGAGCTATGAGTTTGCCAAAAGCAAAACAGGATGCCCCACACCAGAAAATCCAGGTTAGCCAGAGTAGTAACCTCATTTGCTCACCGGCTTCAAGCAATAGCGATCTGGGAATCGCCCTATCAAGTAGTCTATTGCCTTGTTGGTGTCACCCACCTGGTGTGTTATGCCAGCCCCCCCATACCTCAATGGCCACACCTGGGGAAAATGCCCATACCTTGCAGCCTCAGAGATCACGGCTATCATCCAGTTCTCAATCAATGCCCTTGGCTTGACGTGTTCTAACTCTATCATTTGCGCTCCCTCCTTCTCGTTGCTTCGAAATGTGGATCGGCATAATTCGCTCCTAAGATTACTACTTCACTAGAATGAGGGAACGGCACCTTGATATAAGACCAGAAAACTCTCTTGCATCGTTTGCATCGTCTTATCTGCGCCTCAACCCATAGAGATTCAACAAAGAAACCACTGCTCACTTGCTCAACCACATCATGTCCCCGAAGTAGACAGATTCCAACCTGTAATCGCTCTATCATTTGCTTGACTCCCTGGCTGTGATCTTGAGATGCGGGTCAACCCGCCCTGGCTCAACTATCTCCAAGACTTGCTTGCGAAGCCAGATCATTTCAAGGGGAATTGCCCCTGTCACAGCAAATGGCTCCCAACCATCAGCGAGCAAATCATGATACGCATATTATTATATTCTACCGCTCTCACTTCCCACATAGTGTTCTTCACTGTACTCCTCCTTTGTTCTTGATGGCAGTGGTAGTATTCTGCTTGATAATCAAGTTCATGAGCGACACTGCAGTGTCGCTTCACTCCTCATCTAGTAAATAGCAAGTGACATACTGGGCAACCGACCTTTTCTCTAATTGCCATCATACCCCCTTATCCCCACACATCACTAGCGAATAAGATACCACAGCCAAACATTACCCATCCATAAACCAAAAGAAACAAAAGTCTCCACATTGCGCTCCTCCTATTCTACTTTCCACATTGACTCCTTCTCTAGCTCCCCTGCCTCATCTATCTCCTCAAGTGACATACTGAGGCCATTGAGCCGTATCCAGTTGAGAAACATTGTGCTAGCGTCTACCCAGTCGTCATGTGTGCCACCGGGAAACATCTCGTGCTCTGCCTCCCACATTGGTCTCCACGGGGCATTCCTGGGGAGGAACACCTTGCCAGCCTCAACGGTGGGGGTACAGGCGTTTGCCCTTGAAACCTTGTCTGTAGTAGGGATTATCGGGATGATGGGCAGGGTAGACTTGGCCGTCATTTCCTGGTACAAGGTTATGCCGCTGGCCTTCTTCTCCAGTAAGATTGCCCCTGGCCGGTGTAGATCATTCTGGTTGATAAAGGTGCGCTTGAGGCCAGGGAACTCAATGTGCTCCCTCCATGCGTCAATCAGATAGTAGCCATTGGCGCATACCGCCCAGTGCTCCGAGGCACTATAGGATGCCCCGCTAGACTTCTCATGTGCCGTGTCCCATGAGCCTACCACCATCAAGACTTCGGGCAATTCACCCTCGTCATAGTATTTCCACCAGTCACGCTTGAAGATGCTGCCCTTATCGGGCATGATCTTTTGCTGGTGCATGAGCAGGAACTGCCTGAATCCCAGGTCAATCCTGGCTTGCTCAACTGACTTAGCATCCCAGAACTCAGGATAGGTGAGGGCCAGTTGGCCTTCCGGGGTGAGCTTCCAGCCCTGCTTTTCATCAAGCGTCCAGGCCAACTCATCATCAAGGGCAATCTGGGGGATCTCCACGACAACCCACCCCTCCTTGGCGAACTGGGCTACTGGATCGTCCTCATCCCACCTGGTACATGTCATGATGATGCGGCCACCGGGAACCAACCGGGAGAAGGCCGTGAGGCGTAGCCATGACATCAACTCCTCACGCTGATAGGCCGTCTTCATGTTCTCCTGGTCTGCCACGTCGTCAAGGAAAATCTCTTGTACTGTGGCCCCCAGAATAGGCCCGTGGATACCCACCGCCTGCAGAGTGGGGTCTTTGTCAGTCAGGTTTTCCCGCTTGACATACCAGGCAGATGAACTCCAGCCCTTAGTGCGGTCAATGCCCTGGCCATAGACCTCCTTGTAGGTATCATCCTTGTCTATGAGGTCACGTATGGCGATTGAGGGCTTGTAGGCCTGCCCTGCCGTGTTGGAGATATAGAGGCAATGGTAGTTTGGGTCGTGGCCTATACGGTAGCTCAGGTAGTCAGCTATAGTGGGTGTCTTCCCGAACTTGGGGGGGGCTACGATTATCAACCTGGTAATGCTCTGGTCATTCAGGTAGTCATACCACTCCAGGTGATGCTCCTTGGGTTCGTACTGGTGAATATAGCGCACGTGGCCCGGGATGCTAGCCCTGGCCTCAATTGCCCGTTCTGCCTTGGACCCTGACACGTTGAGCAACTGGCGCATTTCCACCCTGGTATCAGTTGTCACTACCTACCTTCCTCACTATCAGCTTATCAAGAGGGGGCATCAGGGTAATCCTCAATAAGTTGTTCATGAATCACTAAGCCCATCACGTACAAGATTATCAATGGGCTAAGAGCCACTAAACAGATAGGCCCCAAAATACCTAATAGAATAAACCGAATGTGCTTCATATCTACCTACCTTCTTTGAGCACAGGGTATACACTCCCTGCCCCCGTGACAGTCTGGCACGTAATCAAGCTACTGGGTCACCCCCAGTAGCCGGTTGCAGACACTACACCTCCCGGCCAGTACCCCGTTGAGATAGTCCCTGATCTCGACAAGCTGCTGACGTGTCCCTTCCTTGGTCATGCCGTCAGTGTGGCCAGAGGTATAGTCAGCTACCATTTCCCGAATTGCAATTGGTATCATTCTACCTCCTTCCATCAGCTACGGTGGATGTCCTCTCCGATTTCAAAGAGTTGATACACGTGCGCAAACTTGGCGAAGCTTATAGCCCCTTGCTCAAACACTTGAGCCATTCGATGAAGCGCATCACAGAGTGGTAGATGCGCTGCCCAGAATTTCTCAGTAGCTACAATCTCTGCTTTGGTCGGTACTATCATCTTGCCTCCCTTGTGATGTATCCAGCCCCAGGAATTGGCCTCAACCCAGACATGGCCTGTCGTGTATGCCCCCTTGCATTTATCACCAGGGGGGATGCCCCTGTCCTGTGCCTGAGGTATGCAAATGTCAAGTTCATAACTGGAGACCTAATCGAATCCGCTCCTTGAGTCCTTTTGAGATGTAATCTAAGAGTTGTCCTGCATCCTCCTCATTCATCGGGAGTGGCCGCTTCAGGATTGCACAGGGGCCCCCTTGGCGATCCACTATACCGCATACCTCCCACCCGTCTAGGCCTAACTCATTCAACCCATTAGAATCCCTTATCAGACAGATTAGATACTCCCACTTAGTCATATAGTCGCCTCCTTGACTTCCATATTCTCACTAGCATCCAGCCCAACAAAAGACCAGTTACAAACCCTGCCAAGAAACTCATATCACTCGCTCCTAAACTTGACGGTCACCTCCACCCAATACAAGTGAAGGGTAACCGTGACCTTCCGCCTACTGGCCCATACCTGGACACCCCATGACTTGATGAGGGGGTTCTTACTGACGCTTAGATACTTCATACTACCTCCTTCCTCCTTATGGTGATGGTGACCCACTGGCCTTCCAGTTTCTTCACCCCGTCATCGTCGCCACTTAGCTCTATTATTTCAATGGTAATCTTTTTCTTCTGCCCAATCGGAGCAAGGGGATAATTTTGGAGACATACACGAGCCAGCACCCCGCTAACCTCAACAGAGGGGGCGGGCTGCGTAGAACCACACTTAATACATTGAATACAGTCTAAGCTCCCATCTGTGTTATAACTGGTATCCCACTCATGCTCGCACTCCTCGGTGGGTGGCTCTATTCCCGCCCCGCTGCCAAATCCTGATTCGTCTAGTACCTCAGTCATTGTCGGCCTCCTTTCAAGGGCGACAGCGTTTACTTGTCCTGCTACCCCTCTGTTAGCTGTAGCTTGCAATCCAGCATCCTGTCGTAGAAGGTTTGGCCACTTTCGGTCAGCATATAGGGCAAGAAGACCTGCTCCATCCTGACCATCTCGGTCTCAATGATTGCCATTTGTGCCAGTATCCAGTCCTTGACGTTCCGCCATGCTACTCTACCAGCCTTTGGTAGTAGTCCCTGTAATCCGCAAGCACTTGTGCCTCTAGTCTCCTCTGCTCCCTGAGGAGAGTGTTAACGGTCCCCATTAGCTCATCGTCGTCAATCATTAGTGCCCCCACAGGAACGAGCAGACAATGACAGCCACTCCTGAGACAATCATCAACGCAGCCAGCCCATAGAAGAAAACATACTCGTTCATTACTCTCCCTCTATCTCCTGGTTCTCTTGCTCACTCTATACATGGGTCACCCCTTCTCCATGCGCTGGCGTATGGGCCGCATGGCCTCTGTTGCCATTGCAATAGGTCGAGCCATTTATTCTGCAAAGGCAACCAGCCTAGCAACCATCCTATTATTAAGCGTCGTTTACAGTAGATCATAGTTGAACCGAAGGGCGTTCTAGTCCAATAATACCACTCACGTTTTGAGCACTCACCAATGCCCATCACCCCGCTATGCCTCCTAACGTATTGCTCTACACTTTCCATCAATTTGCACTCCCTATCTGTGCCTGATATTGTTTACCCAGTTCGTCAAACTTGTCAGCGAATATCTCTGCCGCCTTGTCAGTATTACCCTGGGCCTGTGCCATGGCCTCCTTGAAGATCGGGGCCACCTGGACAGCAAAGACGTTCCATAGGGTGACCACCATCTCCTTGCGCTCAGTGGGTTGCCCCATAGCCATGCGCTCCACTCGGCTCCCCTGGATTATCAGGGTTGCCGCTTGCTCCGGAGAGAGGAAGGCCAGATCAATATTCTTCCCCTTCTCCTTAGCCATATCAATTGCCTTCTGGACTCGTCGCTGTAACCTGGCAAACTCCTGAGTGCCGATGCTTCTCATCAACCGGCCAGCCAGGGCTTGCTCCTCATTCATCTTGATGATCCTGTTTACCTGGTTGCGCTCCTGCTCAATCTTCACCTTGGCATCCATTTCAATGACCCTGGATTGCCACTGGCCTTGGACCGAGTAGGTCTTCAAGGTATTCAATGCCAGTTTCAGCCCAAGATAAGCTAACTTATCATGAAGTATTTGAAGGCTGCGCCCTGGTCCAAGTTCATAGTATAACCCGAACATGGCATTTGCACGCTCTTTTTGGACTTGATGCTTAGAGAGTTTCATCCTCTAACCTCTTGACAATTTCCAGGGTTACAGTGATAGCGTCAATGGCCTGACTCAAGACCGTGTGCCGTTCCGAAACCGCCCTAAGCTCTATCACCAGTTCCTCCAGTGTCTCGGTTAGCCACTCCTGAACGGCATGGGCATTCCTGGTTTCCTTGCCCGACCTGCGCTTATCTCCACGCCTTTCCCGTACTCCCCAGCGATACAGTAGCCCGTACATCGTGCGAGAGCTCACATCAAGTTCCTCACACACTAGCCTGACATTGCCGTTATGCTTACTGTAAGATTCCAGTATGTGATCCTTGGCTGACTCGAACTCTCGGTTCTTTTCCATATTTGATCGTACTGGCATAGTTTCCTCCTTCGAATTATGGGGAAGGCTCGAGATCTTGTCCCGGGCCGCTTCCTGGTCTACTCCCTTAGCCTCACTATGCGCCTTGCGAGAAGGAGTAGCTGGTAGAACTCCCCATTGCGCTAATTTCCAACGTAGCGTACTCATGTTCATGCCCAATTCCTTGGCTGCTTTGGTTATACTGTGGCCATCAGCACTACGGGCCGATTTCCCATAGTCCGTTTCTGTCCTCAGGTAGACAGCGATTATTTCTTCCTTCCTGTCCTCAAATCCTCTCTGCTTGAGTGGCCTGTTCAGTCAGATGTAGCGGGTTGGGTGTCAGTAGTTAACTTTACCAATGTAGCGGGTGATCATTTCTTGCTCGCTTGTGATGAGGCTAACGGCTATTACGTGTTTGACGGGACTGATTGGGCGCAGGGCGTTGTTACTGGTGGTGGGCCAG
>SDBV01005619.1_pt1 | contig 17650 bp, 14 predicted proteins | sample 2277081 | NCBI WGS metagenome assembly SDBV01 (sample SAMN10402039, study PRJNA504765) | marine sediment metagenome | isolation source: marine sediment core GS10_PC15, 223 cmbsf | place: Arctic Ocean: Southern Knipovich Ridge | collected 2010 | reverse complement strand
ACGGGTAAATGCGATCCATCCCGCCGCAACGGCGACACCCATGTTGAAGGCGGGGTTCGCGGGTCGCGAACAGGCTCTGCTGCAGCTTGGAGCCATGCACCCGGTAGGGCGGATCGCGGAACCGTCGGAGATCGCATCTGTTGCCGTGTTCTTGGCCTCAGACGCCGCAAGCTTCGTCTCTGGTTCCACCGTGAGCGTGGATGGCGGGATACTCGGGCGACTGCATGATCCTGAATAGGCGAAACCGGTGAGAACTCTGGAACATGCGAGGTGACTCCACGATGCGGCGCCTGATATCTTCCTCGCTGCGGCGGCGGATCAAGGCGTTGCTAGGGAGGAACACCGTCGAAGAGGTCTCCATCGTGCTCGACACCATTGGTGACCTTCCCGGAACAATGGTCGATGTCGGTGCGCATCATGGGACATCGCTTGAGGGATTCGCTCGGCGCGGTTGGCGAGTGTTTGCATTCGAGCCGGACGCTAAGAACCGGAGTATCCTCACGAAGGCTGTTCGCGGCTTTCCATCCGTGACTATTGACGACCGGGCGCTGTCGGACCGTGCGGAGGACCGCTTGCCTTTCTACACGAGTCTGGAGTCGTCGGGGCTTTCCGGCCTCCTGCCGTTTGATCCTAGCCACCAGCGACAGGGGTGCGTGAGGACGACGACCCTACGTGATTTCTGTGCCGAGATCGATCTTAGAGAGATTGACTTCCTCAAAATCGATACCGAAGGCCTCGATCTCCTCGTCTTGCAAGGCGTTGCCTGGGAATCGGTAAGGCCCCGGCTGATTCTCTGTGAGTTCGAAGACCGAAAGACGGCCAGCTTGGCATACACCTTCCACGATATGGCTGAGTTCCTACATCGTCGTGACTATCAACTCCTCGTCTCTGAGTGGTATCCGATTGTCCGATACGGCGCACGTCACAAGTGGCGCCGGTTTGCGGAGTATCCATGTAGACTGGCCAGCAACAAGGCGTGGGGCAATATCATTGCGGTCGATGACCCGGTCGTCTACAAAGCCTTGACTGCAGTTGCCGCCCGCCATCAGTCCCGTGTCGCGTGACTGCTCAGCCGGAGTCCGTGCCGAGGCGGTATGCGCCTCGCACAACCTAAAGCTACCCAGCGCCCACCCCCTCACCGAGTGTGTCCGCCATCCCCGAGACGGAGGTCCGAACCTCCGAATCCGGTGTCCCGAAAGGTCCGAAATCTCCAAACGCTGCAATCCCGATTGGAAAGCGGAAAAGCTGTGTCGTTCCGATGCCCGGCCCAGCAATCGCACTTGCACGTGGCGGGCAATTAGAAAAGTAGAGTGGCACTGAAATAGGCTGTGAGCGCGAGAAACGGAACGAAGCTCGTGCGCGCCTCGAACGACCAGAACGTGAACTGCGAAACGCGGTAGGAATGCCTCGCAGAGTACCACGTATAGAAGAAAAGGTCGCTCAAGAACTGGCTCACAGGAAACGCATACACACCTATCACCGGGAGCGTGACGAAAACGAACGTCAAGTAGAGTGTCCCGCTTACACCGTTGGCAATGTGCCAGAGAATGTGATTGGTGGTGCTGTACAGTTGCAGGTGCATCGCCCCGTATCGGGACACAAATGTGGCGAGCGCCATCCCGCCCCACAGGGCTGCAGGCACAAACTCCACGTTCGACCCAAGAAACTCAAGTAGCGGTTCGACGAGTACGGCAACCGATACGAAACCGACGACCAGCACCCAATGCGCGAGGCGCATCCCGCGTTCCGCCAACAATTCCTTCTCCGTCAGGCGACCCGCGGCGTGAAATCGCGCGAGAAGAGGCAGCTTGCTGTAGAAGGGAGCTTGCGCGAACTGGGTCAAGTACCGGATGAACATCAATGCAAGCAGATACGCCGCGACTTCGTCAGACGAGGCAACACGTGCGTAGAACACCCCCGTCACCTGGATCACGCCGGACGACATGGCGACACCCACACCACTTCGCCACACTGCCGGCCATACTTCGCGACAAATCGATACCTCCAACGGTGCGTGACGTACGTCTGTGTCGGCTGAACGCTCCGCCCTGACCGCAAGGCTCCGGTTTACTACCGCGTTGACAACCAGGAGGCCGTGAGTGATCGATACCAGACCGATGAGGCCCCATCCAGAGAACACTGCGACCGCATTGCCGAAGGCGGCGAGCGCCAGGAGCAGGGTCTCCCAACGCCGAATCAGCGCGACCTTGTTGTAGCCAAGCAGACGCGACGAGAACTGGACACCATAGAATCGCATCGTGCTCAGAACAACTACGATCAGCCAACTAATCCATCCGACCCCGTGCGACGGGAGTTCTCGGATGATCGGAAGTGCGAACCAAGTCCCGCCAAGGGACAAGAGGAGAAACCAGGCGGCTGCCATCCCAAGGTAGATTCGGCGCATGGTCCCGACAATGCGCGCTAGAGTGACCCAATTCGGACTACCAAGAGTTCGGGGTCGATGGGGATCGCGAAGATCACCTATGTCACTCGCCCCACCCATGCCATAGGCAATAACGCGCGCGAACGTCGACGCAAAGCCCATATCGACGACCAGCAGAAGTCCGCTCATCGTGCTGAACAACAGCCACAGCGCGATTTCCGGCGTCGACAGTGTGCCAGGACTAGTGGAAGCACCAACAACATCCCCAGCGAGCGTGCAAGGATGCTTGCCCAACTCGTGACTGTCGGGCCCTGGTGGTGCGCAACGGGAAGGCCCGTCTCCGCAACGTGACGCTGGGTTGTGGGACCGTAGAGATCGCGGCGCCGCGGGTGGATGATCGTCGTGAACGGGACCGGTTCACGAGCAATATTTTGCCTCCCTACATGCGGAGATCGCCGAAGGTGTCGAAGGTCCTGCCGGTGTTGTATTTGCGAGGTTTGTCGACGGGCGATCTTCGCGAGGCGTTGCCAATTTTGTTGGGCGATGACGCCTCGGGATTGTCTCCGACGACGATCACGCGATTGACGGCTGAGTGGGAGGGTGATTGCCGGGAATTTCGCCGGCGGCATCTGCGCGACACGGAGTATGTGTACGTCTGGGTGGACGGGATCCACTTCAACATTCGCCTCGAGGAAGACCGGTTATGCACGCTGGTGATGCTGGGGGCCCAGGCGGACGGCACCAAGGAGCTGATCGCGGTGGAGGACGGCTATCGGGAGAGCACGGAGAGCTGGTTGGCGGTGTTGCGGGATCGCAAGCGTCGAGGGATGCGCGCGCCGGTGCTGGCGATTGGGCACGGCGCGTTGGGGTTCTGGTTGGCATTGCGGGATGTGTGGCCTGAGACGCGTGCGCAACGTGACTGGGTGCACCGGATGGCCAATGTGTTGGACAAGCTTCCGAGACGTGTGCAGCCGTCGGCGAAGCGGGCGTTGCGCGAGATGATGTACGCGGAGTCGCGTGGGGAGGCGGAAGCGCTGGCCGGGCGTTTCGTCTCCGAGTATAAGGCCAAATATCCCAAGGCAGTAGCATCTCTGACGCGGGATCGGGAGCAGCTGTACCGCCATTTGGATTTTTCGGCCGAGCACTGGAAACACATCCGTTCGACGAACGTGATCGAGTCCGCCTTCGCGACGGTACGGTTACGTCATCGCGTGACCAAGGGAGCGGGCTCGCGGAGCAAGGGCTGACGATGGCGTTCAAGCTTTTGGAGATGGCACAGCAACGCTGGCGTAAACTGAACGCTCCCGAACTTCTACCCTGGTGTTGGTGGGAGAACGATTCAACGATGAAATTTAGGAAACTGACGGCAAGAAAACGGATCGACGGATCGCCGCTTGATCAAACCGCGATCCACAACATTTGGCAATATCTCCTTCTGTAGCGAAATCCATGGCAATTTGATAATGCAGATCGTGTGGAACGGCGACTATCGCGCCATCCACGACGTCCACGACTTGTCGATAGTCGGTGAGATAAGTATTCACACGAAAACGAGTGGCTAGCTCCCGGGCCCGGTCCTCGTCGGTGTCGACAAGAAACAAGTTCCTCAAGACAGTCGGGGTGTCGGGCGATGGCGGGCAAGTAGAAGGTTTCTGTGATTGCGCCGCAACCCACGACCGCTATTGGGACTTCTATCCACGGAGGTCACGTTCTGCACTCAATGAACTAGATACGAACGGTGCTTCGTAGCAGCGAAAGTGTGGCAACCCTGCGCTATATGTGTTCATCTCTTTGAACAGTGCCTTGTTCTGTCTCCTATGTCTTAGCGAAGCAAGATTGAACTTGACGAAATGCTCTAACATTCGATATATATTGACGTTGTAGATAGCAGCCGCGAGCTTCAGTGCTTCCGGAAAAAGCTCCGCCACCTTTGAGGAAAACAGTATGTGTTCCTGTCCACACAGTTGGCGACTTCGACCCGTAGGTGGATAACGGCGCCGTAACTTGTTCTGTTTATCTCGCACTACGATGTTGATGCCGTTCCACCACCCTTCCCGCGCTGCTTCTTGCCCTGCCTGCCCCATGTTGAGCGGATGGCGTTCTGTATAGGCCTCACAGAGTAGTGCCCATTCCGGGTGTGTTACCAGGAAATCGCGGTTAGCCTGCCGCACGTGTTCGTAGTTACTGTCATCGACCACGACCACCGCGTGCTCGTGCAGGTATGGCAGGGCTAGCTCCAAGCACATGCGCTGGCTACGATAGTCGTGTGGACCGTCCACGAAGTATACGGCGATCTTCTTGTCGCTGATGTGGTCGTTGAGGTTTTCGAACGCGTCCTCGTAGTCCATGTTTACTACTTCGAGGTTGTCCACCCCCAACTGGCGCGCGTTGTTCTTGACCATATCGAGATTCGTATTATCAGGATCGAACTGGGCGAAGTTGTCTATGCCGTAGCAGCGTAACGCTGGGCAGCTCTTGGCCACCGAGATAAGTGTGAGTCCCCGAAAGACTCCCACTTCGAGATAGCACGCATGTGGGTCGCCAGAAAACACATGTAGCAATCGCTGAAGTACACCGATGACCTTGTTTCCGGACAATCCCGTCAGGCTACGCGTGTTCAGTTTGGTACTCAACCCCTCAGAGTCGGCAAGTTTTGCTGCGTCGGTGAATTCCTTAAGGATACTAGCCATCGTTCCACCTCGCGGGGCTGCAAAAAGTGTATCGCCTCGATGACGTGCTCAGGGGAGCCTCATCCACAGGAAATGACTGGGAAGTGCTGTCCGTGTAACCTTTCATGACAGCTGTTTGCAAACGGAGCCTCTGTAACAACTCTCCGGTATTTCATACATTGTTCGTCTCCGGACTTGGCCAGGTCAAACCCGTTTTTGTGCAACAGTTGACGATGCGCCTCGTTTCCAGCATCACGCCGCCTGATCTACCCCTGTTTCTCAAGCAGCGGCCCTGCGTGGCAATCGCACTGGCATTCGTGGCGGCAATTAGAAGAGCAGAGTGCCACCGAAATAGGCCGCCAGCACGAGGAACGGAACGAAACTCGTGCGCGCCTCGAACGACCAGAACGTGAACTGCGAAACGCGGTAGGAATGCCTCGCAGAGTACCACGTATAGAAGAAAAGGTCGCTCAAGAGCTGGCTCACAGGAAACGCGTACACACCTATCACCGGGAGCGTGACGAAAACGAACGTCAAGTAGAGTGTCCCGCTTACACCGTTGGCAATGTGCCACAGAATGTCATTAGTGGTGCTGTACAGTTGCAGGTGCATCGCCCCGTATCGGCACACAAATGTGGCGAGCGCCATCGCGCCCCACAAGGCTTCAGGCACAAACTCTACGTTCGACCCGAGAATCCCAAGCAGAGGGTCGGCGAGTACGGCAACCGACACGAAACCGACAACCAACACCCAGTGCGCGAGGCGCATCCCGCGTTCCGCCAACAGTTCCTTCTCAGTCACGCGACCCGCGGCGTGGAATCGCGCGAGAAGAGGCAGCTTGCTGTAGAAGGGAGCTTGTCCGAACTGGGTCAAGTACCGGACGAATGTCAATGCAAGCAGATAAGCCGCGACTTCGCCGGACGAGGCAACACGTGCGTAGAACACCCCCGTCACCTGGATCACGCCGGACGACATGGCGACACCCACACCACTTCGCCACACTGCCGGCCATACGTCACGGAAAATCGATACTTCGAACGGTGCGTGGCATACGTCGGTGTCGGCTGAACGCTCGGCCCGGACCGCAAGGCACCAGTTTACTACCGCGTTGACAACCAGGAGGCCGTGAGTAATCGATACCAGGCCGATGAGGCCAAATCCAGAGAACACTGCGACCGCGTTTCCGAAAGCGGCGAGCATCAGAAGCAGGGTCTCCCAACGCCGAATCAGCGCGACCTTGTTGTAGCCGAGCAGACGCGACGAGAACTGGACACCATAGAATCGCATCGTGCTCAGTACAATGACGATCAACCAACTAACCCACCCGACCCTTGGCGACGGGAGTTCTCGGATGATCGGAAGTACAAACCAGGTCCCGCCAAGGGACAAGAGGAGAAACCAGGCGGTTGCCATCCCTAGGTAGATTCGGCGCATGATCCCGACAATGCGCGCCACCGTGACCCAATTCGGGTTACCAGGAGTTCGAGGTCGCTGGGGATCGCCGAAATCGCGTATGTCACTCGCCCCACCCATGCCGTAGGCAATAACGCGCGCGAACGTCGACGCAAAGCCCATATCGACGACCAGCAGAAGTCCGCTCATCGTGCTGAACAAAAGCCACAGCGCGATTTCCGGTGTCGACAGTCGTGTCAGGACTAGTGGAAGCACCAACAACATCCCCAGCGAGCGTGCAAGGACGCATGCCCAACTCGTGATCGTTGGGGATTCCCAGAGTTGTCGATGCATAGAGTTCAAGGCGTGGAACGCTGAGTTGAACCACATTGGTACCCGTCACGCAGCACCCACGCGATGGTGTCAGCCGAGGCTATGACGTGCAGTGCCGCTCCCAATTGAATCAAAAGAGCGTCTCGTAGTCGACGCGGTCAAATACCTCGAGCGCGCCGCCACAGGTCGCGTTCCAGATTCTCCCACCTGCACGACGAAAGGCGGCGTCTGCCGCACGGTACGCCTTTTCCATTCGATCGAGCCGCGGGTCATGCCAGCGCATTCCCTTTCCGAAATAGTCCGGATGGAAGTGATTTGGATCATCGCCCTGCGACATCCACTCGGTTCCCCGGGTGATCGTGTGGCCCGGCTTTGTATACGTGTGATCCATGCCGATCAGGTACACGTCCCGGACTCCCATATAATAGGCGAACTGGAGACATACATACGTCACTGTCCCTCCTATCCAAACCAGCTCCGAACAGTCCTTTGCAAATGCCGGCCACCCAGGTCGCTCGTCCAAGTCATAGACGGCTCGAAAGTAGCTGAAGTTCGCTCGGCCGAACGCACTGGTGCGGAACTGAATGGGAAACAGAGCGCGAGACTGCGTCACCGAGTGAAGGATCTCGTCCCGGCGATCCTCGTAGACAAGCGAATCTTCAACCACGTAATAACTCGGGTGAAATCCAAGCCAGTCGAAGATCAGAAAGCAGCCGTTGACGCCGAACGTGATCTCGTCTACGAGGTGAGCCGGATTCATCTTCAGCAGAGACGGCCCACCACCCAAGATAAAACAGCGATTTCCGGCGTGGATGTTGTGCAGCCGCTGAATGTCCGCTCGTCGAGACTTCAACTTCCGGTACGCCGCGTAAAACCATCGCTTCTTGCCAAAAAGCGCCGCAGCCCGCAGTGCGTACCACTCAGGTGAGGAAAAGAGTTGCCGGTAGTAGTTCATGGATACATCCAGCTGGAGACCCTCACCCGGCATACGTCCGGCGCGTCCCTGCTCACGTCAAGACATGCGGTGGCCCGATGCGCCGACGCCAGCCGACTGTGCGTTCTGCTCATCGGCCCACAGGTCACTTGTATCCGACCAACGCACGACCCCGAGTGCGGAACTGACGGGTGGCTTTGTACCACACACGGCGCAACAGGATCATGTGGCGTGGGACGCGGCGACCGTGGGTTGCGTGGAAGAAGAGCGTGTGATTGAAGAAACGGATCCATCGGTACCCATAGTGTTGGAACATCTCAAACATAGCCGCATTTTCACCGCGCTTGTCGACCTCAACGAGGAACTGCGTGACACCTCGCTCGAGCAAACCGCTCGCCCCACGCACGACCTCATACTCCGCGCCCTCGACATCAATCTTGACCAGCTGTGGTATCGCGTCTCCACAAACGGAGTCCAACGTGACCGCGCGAACGGGGACTGTAACGACCTTCCGGGGCACACTGCGATTGTCCGGGTCCACCTCACCACGACCACCCATTGCGGCTAGCTCCTGAAAACGCGCAGCGAAATCCGAATCGACGATACTGCCACTCACATTGCTTTCGGTGCTGTGAAAAGCGACAGTGCCATCCTTTGCGCAGGCGGCCGCGTGAACTGCCGAAATCACGTTGTTGCCTTCTCGAGTCCACTCGGCACAGCGCTTCCTAAGCTCTCCGTAGCGGATGGCATCGGCCTCAATGCACGTGATACGGAGACCGCGAAAACGCTGGTTCACAAAATAGGGGTACTGGCCGAGGCTACCCCCGACGTCCAGGAAGCGATCGCCGTCGCGGAGTAGGAGGTGGAGATTGGTGATGGTCTCACGTTCATGGAACTGCCGAAAATAGACATCGTCGAGAATCTGTACGATCTCGTCTGCGTTCATGACCCTGGCTCCGGACGACGGGACATAGGATGGAACCGATCCTAGAATAGCGACGTTGAGGTGGCGGACCTGGCAAACAGCGACTTAGGTGAGTACTGCATCGGTGAACCGATATCGATAGTAATCACGGAGCAGGTCAGCTGCAGCTTCCAAATCACATGGCCTGAAGTTCGGAAACGCGGACGCTAGGCGGTCGGTAGACACCAGGCGATCGGTCGAGTAGAACGGCGTGCAATACGAATCGTGCTGCAGCCACGTCTCAACACGGGAGACGTGCCGGTAGTCCGGTGCGCCAACACGGGTTCGCACTGCACCCTCCACGGAAGCGGGCACTCGACGAAGGAGACGCATCCCAAGTTCCTTCACCTGCCGGTCCTGCAACAGCTGCCGGAGCAGAGTACGGATACCCGCCACCACCGGTGTCGTTGTTGTGGATGCCGGCGTCGACACCCGGACGCATTCGCCCCGTCCGACAATCCCCTCGAAGAAAGAGAAGAATTGACTCCACTCAATTTCCTCGGGCCCGGCAATGTTGAAGATGCCGGATCTGAAGTCCGTCAACCGCTCAACGAGGAAGTGTGAGAGATCCCCCGCGAAGAGTGGCTGTATCCTGCCGCTCAGGTCATGAACGCACACGTCACCGGCGGAGAACGCAGCCAGAAGGTTGTCCGTCCACGGCCGGCTATACGGCCCGTACACGATCGTTGGCCGAAGGATGAGCAGGCGTGAGAGGTGCGACGCGGCGCTGCCAAGCTCACGCTCTATGCGGTACTTGCCGTAAGCGTATTGATCCGACCGTGGCGGGGCCACGAGGGGATCCTCACCAACACGGTGACCGTTTGCAAACGGCTCATATATGGACATCGAGCTAATGTGGATGACACGGAGTTGGCGGCGTGCACGCAGTTGGCGCCGCAGGAAGCGCCCTAGGATACGTACCTGTTGGCCCACCGCAAGGCCGTCGCGCGCCCCGAAAGGGTGCGCGAAATTGACGAGGAAGTCAGTATTCAGATCGAGCTCAAGTCCTGGCAGCTGAGAATACGGCGTCAGTCGGAACTCGACATCGTGGCGGGCAAGATTCGAGAGGCCCGACGCACTCGTGCAGTACACCACGGGTTCGATGCCGCTCACCTCCAGAAGCTGGCGAACAAAGTTGTATCCGATGAAACCGGTGCCACCGAATACGGCGACCTTCATCAAAACGGGCCTCGGAGCGGCTCGGCAATCTCATAGGCCCGATCGATGATCCCCAACACTTCCCTTGATTGTGAAGCGTTGACGGAAGCGTTGTCGCCTGGAACCAGGAACTGGCGATAGAACGCGTCGTTCAGATCCGTGAAGGTGAGGGGGTGGGTGGTCGCGGTGTCGGGAGGGTAGATCATGTAGTGTTCGCCATCGGGATGCGTCACCGTGATGGCGTTGTCCCGGACTGCGGCGGCGCACGTTGCGTTCTCGAACTGGAAATATGCCGTGTTTGAGAGGTGACGGCTCCTACTGAGGGAGACGGTGATCGGAATCCGGTCGTCTGCCGTCATTCGGAGCGTGCAGTTAGCTTCAATCGTATGCTGGGAGCCGTCCATGCGTGCTGAGTCGAGCTCAAGACGGTCGAATACCTGGATGAGCAGGTCCAACGTGTGTGGGCCCGTATCCATCAGGACCCCACCGCCGTTGAGATCCCTCGAAAAGGAACCGAGCGAAGTCGCGCGCCACCCAAAAACGTCGCCCTCCGCAACCGTCACGTGCTGCAACTTCCCGAAACGCTCCGAGGCACAAAACTGCTTCACCAGTTGGAAACTCCGGAGACTGCGCCGAATCAGATTCACGAACACCGAGACATTGTTCCGGGCCGCGGAGGCTTCGATGGAGGCAGCCTGCGATGCGTTCAGCGCGAGCGGTTTCTCGATGAGAAACGCGGGCGATTGGTCCTCCAACTGGGCATAGAAGTCGTAGTGGAACTTCGGTGGAGTAGAGACGAGCACGATGTCGTAGACAGCATGTTCGAGGATTCTTTCGATAAGGGCGATCCTCCGGTTCCGTCGAAAACGGCGAGCAAGCAGTGCGCGTCGGCGAGGGTCGATATCGAAGATATCCACGTGTTCGACACCAAGCAATGTGAAGATACGCGGTAAGTGATGATCGATTGCCATCGCGCCACCACCTACGATCAGCGCACGGCGATATGGTGTGCTCTCCACGCACGCTCCTGGCGTTGTGATCAAGACGCGTTGCGTCTCTTCTGAAGCCCCGTCGGCGCGGGTTCACCCCTGAATCCCGCCAGCCTGGCATGCACAAGACCGGCCCAAGATGTGCGGCCGGCCGGTCTTTAACGCGACTCAAGATGTATTGTAACTTCCTGCAGGTCAAGGGATTAGATTCCGACGTGGAACCGCCAGTCTTTTCCACAGCAGTCGATCCGGCCAGGGGTACACGGGACCCTGGTGGCCCACCGCCACCGCGCGCCCGTCCAACCGACGCCCGGTACTCGGGGGAGCGGCTGGTTTGCCAGGAGGATGAGGAAGCAGGGTCGGCCAGCGATGCGCGAGCGTCGGCGGTGCTGCCAGCACCGGGTGTAGGGCGGGGGCTTCACAGGTTGAGGGTGATCACATCGGCTACTCCTCACGAATAGTCAAGGGACGGTTGCTTGGGTGAACCTGATGACGGGTTGATGGCCCGACGAATCAGCATGACTGAGAATCAGTGATGTGGGCCGGCCTGTTGCTATTGAGCACCGTATTCGTCCAGCTCGTGGGAATACTGGTGCCACCGTTCGGCTTGTTGTCGACCCTGCCGTTTTGGGCCGGCGTGTACATCGTGTTGGCTGCGAGAATGACTGAGGGACGAGCGCGTATCCAACTGACCGTGTGTGACCTGCGGATCGTCTGGCTGATCCTTGCGTACCTAGGTCTGCAGGTGTTCGCCCTGACACGAGGATACTTGGCGGGAGTGATCCATGTTGGACTGCTGCGATACGAGGTGGTAGTTCTCGCCACCTTGTTCTGCTTTGGCGCAATGGCGATGTGGCGGCGAGATCCGCGCTTGTCTGGTGGGTTGACGACGACCTCCGCCACGTATCTCTCGGTCGTGCTGTTCGTTACGGTGAACCTGGTTCTGTTCGCGGCGGGGTTGACCTCAGAGGCTACGGGTTTTGCGGAGGTTGGGGTCGTCCGCAAGTCGGTGGTCCTAGGACTCCTTGGATTCGATGTCGAGCGCGTTGTGTTCCTACTCGCCAGCGGAGTGAATTACTCTGGCCTGCTTGCCGGAGCAGCTCTGTTGGTGGGGCTGGTCCTCCTATCGAGTCCGCATCGTCAGGGATGGGAAACCATCGCGGCGTGGACCTCATTGGCAATAGGATTGCTCGGCGCTCTGCTGGTTGATTCCAGAGCCGCGTTTGTTGTGGCCGGGGCAAGCGCGGTGTTGGTGCGTGTGGGTATGCGCTTCGCACCAGGCAAAATGAAATGGTTGGCGTTCGTCCTACCGCTGACGCCGCTGCTGCTCCTGCCGGTTCTCGGGACCATTGCACAGTCGGGTTTCGGTTCGGCATTGGCTCGGAGTGGGACTGACATCCAGGGATTAAACGGCCGACTCGGACTGTGGGTACTCGCTGCGGTTCGGTTGGGTGACGTCGATCTCACCCACTTGATAGGATACGGATACTTCGGTCAGATAACGTCGGGAATCTCGCTCAGCTTTGCGAACCTCGGGTTTGGCGGGTACGCAAATCCCGAGTACATCTCCCTCCACAACGTATACCTCCAGACAATCTTCGACAGCGGGTACATTGGCCTGGTCTTGCTTCTGTCCCTAGTCTTTGCGGTCATCGGGCGTTTGACTCACTTCCATCGGGCCAATCCGGTCGCTCGCGCGGACGTGTTGGTTGGAGTCCTCGTCTACTACTTGATGTACGGGAATATCGAGGTCGCCTTTACTCAGTATCATGAAGGGTATACGCTGTTCTTCTTGATCATCATGTTGGCGGCGGCACTTCCCCTGCACGGCGAGATAGGTGACTCCAAGCACCGATTCCGCTCGCCGCACCAAGAGGACCCGGGAGGAGGGGCGCTTGCTCGTATCAATCCTCATCAATAACTACAACTACGGCCGCTTTCTGGATCATTGCGTGCGTTCGGTTCTTAGCCAAACGTACGACACGGTTGAGGTGATCGCGTATGACGATGGTTCCACCGATGATTCGTTGGAAGTCCTGCGACGGTACGCTGGTCACGTCCGGGTGATTGCAGCTGCGCACGGCGATCTTCCACCGGCTTTCAACCAAGCGAACGCCATCAACCGGGCGTTTGAGGCCTCATCGGGCGACCTCGTGTGTTTGTTGGATAGTGACGACGCATTCCTGCCGGACAAAGTACAGTCGGTGGTACACGCAATCCGCAACAAGAGCGACGCCGTCATGGTGCAACACCCCTTCGAGGAGATCGATGAGAGCGGCCACCGGACCGGTGTGGTGAAGCCGTTCTTGTCGGGCAAGGACCCTCGCGCAAGCATCTACCGGACGCACAGCCTAGCTGGGCTATTCACGCAGACAAGCGGCCTCTCCTTTCGGAGGACCTATTTGGACCGCGTCCTCCCGATCGAGCCCGACAGGTTCGACAAGATCTGGCCAGATGTCCGACTATCACGCCTCGCAATGTTCCACGGCACGGTCATCACACTGCCGGATCCGCTGGCTGAGCACCGCATGCATGGCGCGAATGATTCGGCCAAACTGGACGACGATGGTTTCTTTCGCGAAGCGATGGACCAAATGTACGCGTTCTTCAACCAGCAGGCAGGGTTGTACGGTTGGGATCCAATCGACCCGGCCAAAAGTGTCACCCGACCGGGACTGAGAGGAGTCAGGCGACTCGTGGCGCAGTTGCAGGCGACCGACGGGTGGTCGGAGAAGGCCGACCTAATCGTGAGAATGCTGAAGAAGGCGACCCGTCAAGGTGGGAGGAGCTACGTCGGACGACCCATCGGATCACTATTCCGCCGTTCAGGGCGCCGGCGCAATCCCCATTAGGAGCCAAAATGGGAACGAGGTTCAGACGTTCAGAAGTCACGGTAGAACGGGTTCTCACGGCTGCAGCCCGTCGGGTTCTTGACATACCACATGGCCTTGCGTGGCAGGCCAAGTGGGGTCTCAGTCGGGTGAACAAGAGGCAATTGGACGCGTTACGGGGGCGACATCAGGGCCAACGGTGTGTCGTAATCGCCAACGGGCCCAGCCTGGCCGCTATGGATCTTTCGACTCTCGAGGATGAGATCACGATCAGCATGAATAGGGCGTATCTGCTGTATGGCAATCGCCTCCCGATGCCCAGGTACTTCGCCTGTATCAACGAATTGGTGCTTGAGCAGTTCCGGGACGACATTGCAGCCCTGCCGATGCTCAAATTCCTCAACTGGGACCGGCGGGCTCTGTTCCGCCCCGATGACAACGTCGTGTTCATCCGGACCGGGCTTCGGTTGCGTGATCGCTTCCAACCTGATTTGACGCGAACTATATCCAGCGGTGGCACGGTCACGTTTGCGGCCCTCCAAGTCGCGTATCACATGGGGTTTGACGAGGCCATCATCATAGGTCTAGACCACAGTTTCACGGACAAGGGGACACCGAACCGGACGGAGGTGCGGACCGCAGATACGGATATTAACCACTGCCACCCTGACTACTTCCCCAAGGGGACAAGCTGGCAACTTCCCGACCTGCGCCGTTCGGAGACGGCCTACGCTCTTGCCAGACGTGCCTTCGAGGAGCGTGGCGGTCGCATCATCGATGCTACGGTGGGGGGGGAATGCCAGGTGTTTGAGAAAGGGGATCTTTCGGAACTCCTTGGCCAGCGATGACGGCGGCGCACCTCAACCACGGCCACGACCGCCACGGAACCCGAGAAGGTCTCGCCACTCGGTTCGAGTTCGACCCCATTGGCCTGCCAACTGCCGGAAATCGCCGTCGTCCACACGCCGTGCCTGCTCAACGTACTCCCGAACAACCGCGACAACGAGGCCGAGCATTCCTGCCGCAAAGAATGCGAGCATGACGTTTACCCTTCGCCGCGGGCGAGACTTCTCATGCGGCACCGCGGCGGCGTCCAGCACCGTAAGCAGGGGAGTGTCGTTGACCTCCTGGATGCGAGCCGTTTCATACTGAGTGTTGAGGGTGGTGAGGACCTGTTCCTTGATGCGAACGCGACGCTGTAGCCGCTCGTGCTCGAACTGCAATTCAGGGGATTGTCCGAAGAATCTATTGCCCTCCAAGAAGTTCTTGAGTTCCTCCTCCGCGCTTCGGAGTTCGGTTTCGGCGTCCACGACTCGCGCCTCCACAAACTCGCGGAGTGCTCGGGCGTTCGACTGTCGTGTGCGAAGGTTGAATTCGTTGAGGAAATCCACGAAGCGATTGGCTACCGACGCGGAAAGCACTCGGTCCGGAGTCTCGACGGTCAGCTCCACGATACCAGTTGTGCGAGAGACGCTCACGGTGACCATTCGGCGGAGGCGACGCTCTCCCTTCTCACGAATCTCTGCATCGGATTTTCCGTCGATGTCCAGAATCTCCAAGAGCCTGGATCGGTCGTTCGGGTCACTGGTTTGCGGGTCAAGGAACTCGGCCTGCAACACCCGGTCGAGAAGGGCTCGACTTCGCAACACGTCCGCGTAGAAGTCGGGGGTGTTGCCACTCGCGGGAATATTCACTCCGAACTGGGATGCCAGCCCGGCCAACGCGCCCGGTAGTTGACCTGATGGGTCGCTACTCTCAGGAATGAACGAGGTCGTTGCCAGGAATCGGGAAGGTAGAAGAAACTGCGCCGCCGCGACGGCGAACGCGACAACGACAGGCATTCCCAGTACTACGCGCCACCGCTTGATCAGCACGGCAAGGAGTCCCACGATTCGAACCTCCCGAGTAGCTTCTGAATCGCTTTGGGCAACCTGATTCACGATGGGCGTCAGTCCCGGTGGCATTGGGACTCCGATGTCGATTCATGGGTCGCGAACGTACCTCGGAACAAAGATGCGCCCGAGCGTTCAAACTGAACAAGTCGACCGATTGGCTCTAGCCAACACGTCGTACTGAAACGGCTATTGTGCGAACCCAGCCAAGCACCGGCGCTGGTGGTGGCAGTGAGAAGAATGTGCATTATGCTCACCGCAAGTCAACGAACTCGCGGAGGGCAGACCGCGTGTGCGCGTTGCCTCCACGGGCCCACCGCCCCACCCAGCTGGGCGCCCCCGTCATGGAAGCGAAGACCGACTGGCGACTTTTGCGCCGGGCCTGCGCTGATAGTCGCCGCTCCGGGCGATCAGAACTCCCCTGGAACGCTCAATACGCACCGGTCCGACGTAGGACGGCGGGGAGCGTGCCGAGAAGGATCTTTGCATCGAGCCACAGGGACCAGCGGTCGATGTACTCGCAATCAAGCCGGACCACTTCCTCGAAGTCCAGGACCGCGCTCCGCCCATTCACCTGCCAAAGTCCCGTGATTCCGGGCTTGGCACCCAGTCGAACGAAATGATGATCAAGATAGTCGTCAAGATCAGTTTCGAAAAACGGCCGAGGGCCCACCAAAGACATGTCACCCCGCAACACATTCCAGAGCTGTGGGAGTTCATCTATGCTCCAGCGGCGAAGCCAAGCACCCAACCTTGTGATCCTCGGATCATTCGGGATCTTGAAGAGCCGAGGATCTCCTGTGTGATTCAGATGCACTATCGAGGCCTTCTCGGCATCCGCGCCGTCGCGCATCGTTCTGAACTTCAGCAATCTGAACAGACGACCGCCATACCCGACCCGCTCTTGACTAAAGAACACAGGTCCCGGCGAATCCAATTTTATAGCAATGGCCACGACTACCATGAGCGGAGCAAACAGCACTAATCCAATGATTGCTCCCATGATATCTATCAACCGTTTGACAAGCAGGTGCTGCGCTTTCAGAGCAGGGGCCGTGAGTTCGACAAGCGGCATCCCCTGAATCCAGACGCTCCGCGGTTGGATACCGGCGGTCCGAGCCGTACGCGGGGCAGTGAGCAATCTGCATGCGCTGACCAAGGCCGTGTCGACCACAAACTCAAACTGGTCGTCGGAAAGCGGTCCACACACCAGCACAGTATCAGCCTTACGCCGGTCAATTACCACTCCGAGCTGCCGCAAAGGGGCACCATTGCCACCCGAGGCTACGCTCGAAGTACTCACTTTACCTACCACCCGCAGACTAGACCCACCCACTCCCCCACCCATGTCTTGCATCGAAGGATCAAGCCAATCGCTCCCGCCGTCGCACACGGTGACCACGCGGTGAGCGCCAATGCGAGGAACGAGCCATTTTAGCAGTGCATCGAGAGTCATCCGAGAAGCAGTTAGGACCATCCAGCAAAGTATGGTCACGGCACCAAAACTGAGTGAAACCGCTAGTAAGCTCTCGAGCCAAACCAAGTGGTACACGGTTAATGCCGCCGCCAGACCGCTTGCCGCCATGAGCCGCCCAATATCCCGTCGCTTGTCGCGGGGGCCGTAGCTTCCGACCACCAAGAGGGACAGCACGGCCGCAAACGCAAACGGCCATCCGGCTAGGAACTCTTGAGGCAATACTGCCCTCGCAAATTCGGCCACGGAGGACGCGACAACCCCAGACTCGGTGACGGCCTCCAAGATGCCACGCAGGACCGTCAATACAGCAACGTCTGTGGTTATCAGAACCGCGACACGGAATACATTACGGACCCAGTGACGTCGCATATTGCGGGAGGCGGTCCGCTGTAACAGAACCCGCTCGGGACGTTTGGATTGACCGCGCGATGGCGCGTAACCCACCGATTCTGTCCGGTATCTCGGTGGTTTTTGTGTAGTAGTACCGGTCACGTCTGTAACTACTCCTTTAGAAAACACCACGAGTAGACTGTTAACGACCCGACAATCAAAGGACAGCCAGCCAATGTGAGGAGAGAGCGGCCTATCCCGTGCCCCCTAGGGGACGCCAAATCTGAACGGTATCCAC
>SDBV01005618.1_pt1 | contig 17653 bp, 15 predicted proteins | sample 2277081 | NCBI WGS metagenome assembly SDBV01 (sample SAMN10402039, study PRJNA504765) | marine sediment metagenome | isolation source: marine sediment core GS10_PC15, 223 cmbsf | place: Arctic Ocean: Southern Knipovich Ridge | collected 2010 | reverse complement strand
TGTAAAAATTATTATTACTAATATTTTTCAGTTGCCTCTTAATTGTAACCATTTGGATTTTGTGATTGCCAACGCCATAAATCAGCACACATTTCCTCCAACCCAAATTTTGCTTCCCACCCTAATTCCTCATTAGCTTTTGTCGGATCCGCATAACTCTCGGCAATATCCCCAGAACGTCGCTTCACAACTTCAAACGGAATCTCAACGCCAGAGACCTTCTCAAAAATTTCTGCCATCTCAAAAACACTATACCCCTGACCAGTACCCAGATTATAGATGACAACCCCAGGCTCAGAACGCAATTTATCTAAGGATGCGATATGTCCACGGGCCAAATCTACTACATGGATATAATCTCGAATTCCAGTGCCATCCGGCGTGTCATAATCATCCCCAAAAACATGAAGTTTTTCCAATTTCTGAACAGCCACCTGTGCAATATATGGCATTAAATTATTGGGCATCCCCCTTGGATCCTCACCAATCATTCCGCTGGGATGAGCGCCTACTGGATTGAAATATCGTAATATTGCTACATTCCAATTAGGGTTTGCAGCTTGTTGGTCAATTAGAATGCGTTTAATGAAATATTTTGTCCAGCCATAAGGATTTGTTGGTTGTAAAGGAAAATCCTCCAAAACAGGTACAGTTTGAGGATCCCCATAGACTGTAGCAGAAGAACTGAAAACAATATTTCTAATACCGCACTCCTCCATGACGCTGCATAAATTCAAGGTTCCAGTAATATTATTATGATAATATGGTAAGGGAAATTCCACTGATTCTCCAACAGCCTTCAGCCCAGCGAAGTGAATCACAGCCCCAATCTCATATTTTAGGCAAACATCCAATAAAGCTTCCCGATCTAACAAATTAATTTTATGAAACTCTAGCGATTTGCCAGTTATGCCCTGTACTCGTTTTAATGATTCCTCACTGCTGTTACTTAAATTGTCCACAACAATGACCTGATTACCAGCCTCAATGAGATCAACACATGTTTGGCTGCCGATATATCCTGCTCCACCAGTTACTAGAATCATATTAAATTCCTTTTCATCAAATTATGCCGTTATTGAAGACATTTTTTAAAAATACATGTTGGGAAAACTTAGAAATATTTTAGTTCCTCACAGATCCCGAATTTTTGATGACTCAGGCAGGTAAAATATCGCAGGTGATTGCAATAATATTATCATCACCACCTGCTTGATTTGCCGCAGAAATCAAATCTGTTATTAATTCTTGGGGGGGCGCAGCTTTTAGAAGAACCTTTTCCAAGATATCATCCATCACTAATCCCCAGAGACCATCACTGCATAACAGGATCCTCTCGCCAATCGACAAATTAGCTTTTCCCGCTTCAACTTCAATTAAACTTTCTCCGCCCAATCCTTGGGTTAGTATGTTTCGCTGCGGATGAGTATAAATGTCCTCTCGTTTAATAAGTCCTGCTTCAACCATTTCGGAAACTGCTGTATGATCCGTGGTTAGCTGTGTCAGCCCATTTTTTCCCAAGAGATATGTACGGCTATCTCCAATATGTGAAATGAATGCCTGCATTCCAATTACGACAATACAATCGAGCGTTGTTCCAATATTTTGAATCCCAATGTCATGTTCAATAGCATAATTGCCTATCGCCAAATTAGTTGCACGCATAGCCTCTGCCAACTTGATCTCAATATTTTTTTCTTCGATCTCGCCCTGCTCTAATATAGATCCTAGTAACTCAACATGCGTCTCGACTGCCAGACGACTAGCCACTTCTCCTCCCTCGTGTCCTCCCATCCCATCTGCAACCATTAGAATAGCCCGAGGGGGAATTGATTCTTGAGAAGATTTCCAGGTGTAAATAGCATCCTGGTTAATACTTCGAATAAGTCCCTGATCAGTTCCTGCAGCTATTTCATACCGAATTCTTGTCGATTGGTTCATTTCATTGCCCTTCCTCACGAGAGACAGCAAACAAATCCAGAATACTCCCATCTAATAACTTGACAGCATTTGCAGATTGGGTAGCTACCCATATATCCCCCTCGTATTCAACTAAGAATACAGGATCATCTCCAATAGGGACAGATTCAGTAATTTCCCCTGAAAACCGGTCAATTTGCTGTAAAGTTCCTTCTTTTTGATTTGCGACCCATATAAAATCACCTAGCAAAAGGAGGTCTTTTGGTTGCTCATCCACTCGAATTGGTTCTCCGACAATTTTCCCAGATAATGGATCATACCTTCTCACTTCATCAAGATTATCTAGAGCTACCCAAATATATTCACCGCCCCAAACCAGATCAGAGGGTGTCCCATCCCCAAGATCTATGGACAATAAAATCTCTCCTGTTCCAGGATCGATCTGAATGATCTTATTATCACTTCTCAATGCAACCCACAATCCCTCCCCATCATATTCTAAACGGTATGGTCCAACTCCAATTTCCTGATATTCATTTATAACTTCCTGATTTACTGGGTCTAAAACCATCAAACTGTTACTACGGAAATTCGCCACCCAGATATTTTCACCATCCCATAACGTGGCTTGCGGCAAAGTGCCAACTTTCACCTGAATAATTCCTTCTCCTTCCTCAGGGTCAGCCAGAGTAACACTCTGACCTACAATCTCAGCAATCTGAAGCAACCTGCCATTCTCCACATCAGAAACCCAAAGAGTTCTCCCCGTAAAGATCAGAGAAGAAGGCGTCCCATCCATTTGGATTTCTGAGATGACATCTTGGGTATTTAAATCAATTTGCTGAACTGTTTTTTCTCCAATATTTGCCACCCACAAACTGTTTCCAGCGACAATCATCGAACGCGGTCCATCTCCAACGTCAATTGAAGCAACAATTGCCCCAACCTGACGCTCAACCCATTGAAGATTATTATTGTTATAGTTTCCCACCCAAATGTTTTCACCATCCCAAGCAATTGAACGAGGAAAATCCCCAACCCCATATGTAGCTAAAACCTGCCCTGTTTCAGGATCAATCATTTGAATTGAATCATTTCCCCGATTAGCCACCCAAATACTAGCCCCATCAAAAGCAAGGGCAACTGGTGCATCTGCAACTTCAACATTCTTAATTACTCTCCCAGATTTTGGATTAAATTGTTGAACTGTATCCGCAACCCGATTAGCTATCCAAATATATTCACCATCCCATAGCAGGTCAGTTGGACCTTTTTGTACTATATAAGTTCCTGTAATTTGCCCTGTTCTTACATCGATTCTTTGAAGGTGGTTGCTTTCAAAATTTGCCACCCATATAAAACTATCGACATATTCAAGCGCGACAGGGCTTGAATCAACTGATTTTATGAGAAGGATTTCCCCGCTGGAAGGGTCAATCTTCATTACTGTATCCTCAAACTCATTTGCCACCCATATGAATTCCCCATCAAAGGCTATGGCGCGAGGGCCTTCCCCTACCTGAAAGACCTCAACCTCGAAAGAAGATATATTGATTTTGCTAATCGAATTATCACCCTGGTTCGCAACCCATAAAAAATCGCCGTCAGAATACAGATCAACTGGCTCATCTCCAACAGAAATACGTGACAGAGCCTTTCTCGAATTTATGTCTACTCTTTGGACAAAATTCGAATCCCGATTTACCGCCCACAGATATTCGTCATCCCACAGCAAATCTATTGGGCCGCTTCCAACTAATACCAGTCCTCCGCTGTCAAGAATTTGTTGTAATTCTAATTCGGTCTCCTCTAACTGTTTCTGAGCCTTATCGGCTTTTGCTTGAACAGTCGCTTGAGCAATACTGACTTCGGTTGCCTTAACACCAAGTTCTTTTATTACATATTGGGAAGTAGCAACCTGACGGGTTGCTTCATTTGCAGCAACAGTGGCCTGTACGCCTGCAATTGCTTGTTTTGTGTCAAGCTGTGAAATCTGAGTTTCTCGAGCATCCCTGGTGCCAACTGCTTGAACAGATTCATCTACCGCCTTTCCCATTGCAACAGCAGAAATTACTGCCAATAAAACTAAAACTACCACTAACCCGATTCCCCCTCGCAGCAAGCCGCGCCTGAAACGCAGAGATTTTGCACTTAAGTTTATCAATTCTTCTGCTTCAGGAGTTATTGTGAGGGTGTCTCTTTCATCATTAATTACTGCAAACATCGCCTCACCGATTAAATCTTCTGTTTTCCTGAAAGCAATTACTTGTTGATCAAGTAAATCTTGAACTGGATTCGGTGGAGTAAGCACCTTTAAAATTTGTGCCACAGCTAAATCATAATCAGTCTGAATAAAATCAATATATTGAATTTCTTCCATCCAAACAAATTGTTTAAGCGATTCAATTGATTCAATCAAAATGGGGATTAATTGCTTACCCAATCCATAAGCAATCGAACTCTCGTGCTGCACCCAACCAGATTTCACGCTGTTTTTAGAAACTATCACAACCATCTCGGTAGAATCATGGATATTCTTTTCAATTGTCCTGCGCCACTGTTGACCAACATCAATTTCTTGATCAATCCAAATATGATGACCAGCATTCTCAATTTCTTTTGCCAATTTAAACGCAAATTCAGCGTCTTTTTTTGAATAGCTAATGAAAACTTGACGAGCCATCAACACTCCTTCTCCACAACTATACCCTAGCCTAAAAGAAGATGCAATAGAATAATTTATCGTCAATAAACCTTAAATTTCCTCATTGTGGTAAGATTTTTCAGAAATAAATGGTGTCCTCTTATAATGCGTAATATCTTCGTTGGTTTAATTATTTTTTTATCCACAGCTAACTCTTCAATGGTTAGTGCGAGTTCAGATATCACAGAATATAATGCCCCCCTCACGAATCCATCCCAAGTAATTTCAGCTATAAATAATTACCGCCAACAAAATGGATTGACCAAATTATCCATAAACAACACTTTAATGAGTCTTGCCCAAGGGCAAAGTGACTATCAGGCTTCTACTGGCACAATTACTCATACCGGTCCAGGTGGAACCTCCCCCAAAGATCGGGCGTATGCAGCAGGATATGGAAATGGAAACACGATATTTATGTCAGAGATCATTTACGGGGGATACAACGCAACAGTTAATGATGCCATAAAGTGGTGGATGGGATCTTCAATCCATAATCAAGTTATGCTAGACTCCAGATATGTTGAAATCGGTGTAGGTGTAACAACCAGTGGTGATTGGACATATTACACAGCCGAAATTGCTTGGGTCTCAGGTTATCCAGCCTCCACACAAAATGGGACAAATGGCGACCAGGGAGACGGCGATGAGCAGCAAAATGATTCCAACCCTGTTGTTGTTCCAATTACAAAATCCACACCGCGAGCAGATGGTACTGTTATCCACATCGTGCAACCTGGACAATACCTTTCAACAATTGCTGATGTTTACAGCGTAACTCTTCAATCTTTGTTAACAGAAAATAATCTCAATATGGACTCTCTGATATTCCCTGGTGATGAAATTCTTATCCCAACGAGTTCCAACCTCACGAAAACCCCTGACCCGCCATTACTAACTCCCACGAATCCTTCCCCCTCGCAATCTTCACCAATAATAGGAAACCCAATAAGTACCGCCATCACGCAAATTACTGTTTACCAAACACCTACAATAGGACCTTCAATAGAACAAGTTCAGGAAACAGAATCTTCTAACCCATCCGTAAAGTGGGTCATTATTCTAGCATTTGTCTGTATTTTCGCTGTGGTAGTTGGGAGTATATTCCTCCAAAAACAACCAGAACGACCATCAAAAGATGATCCGGTAAGGTAAAGGATAATAAAATCCAAGGAGCAAACATTGATAACACAAACCTCCTCATTCACGAGGCGAAATGAGTTTTGGGATGGGGTAAAAACCACCCTCCCCTTAGTTGTCGGAGCAATCCCATTCGGTATAATTTTTGGGGCAGTCGCGATCGCAAACGGAATATCACCTGGCGGATCCCAATCAATGTCATTGTTTGTATTTGCAGGGTCAGCTCAATTTGTCGCTGCTGGATTGGTGGCAAGTGGAACTAGTATCTTGATTATCATTGGGACAACATTCATAGTAAATTTTCGACATGCGTTATACGCGGCTACACTAGCTCCACACATGAAAAACCTACCACAAAGGTGGTTAATTCCACTGGGTTTTTGGTTAACAGACGAATCTTTTGTAGTTGTTTCTCAGAGGTATCAACAATCTGATAAATCAATATATAAGCATTGGTTTTTCTTTGGCTCAGCGATCAGTATGTACACAAACTGGCAAATCTGCACGTTCATTGGGATTAAAGCGGGGCAGGCGATCAATGATCCCCTATCCTGGGGGTTAGATTTTGCGATCGTAGTTACATTTATTGGAATGTTGGTTCCTATGGCAATCAACTGGTCAGCGAGAGCAACCATAATAATTTCTGGATCAGCAGCTTTGCTCACACACAATATGCCTCACAATTTAGGATTAATAATTTCTGCTATCTTGGGAATTACCGTAGGGGTGATCATTGAAAATTTATTTCTAACGAAAAAAATTCCTGAGAAGAAAAATGAATGAAGTTCTAATGATCACAGGAATGGCGCTTGTTACTTTTGGAATACGATACCCCGTGCTGGCAATTTTCAGCAGGATTTCCATATCCGATTCGTTTTCTCGAACTCTAAAATATGTGCGGCCAGCTGTTCTCACAGCCATCATCTCTCCAATCATCTTTTTCCAAGACGAAAAATTCGCTTTCAATTTCTCAAACACTCGATTTGTCGCGAGCATCCTAACTGCAATAATCGCTTGGCGCACCAAGAACTTATTGCTCACAATTCTTTTAGGGATGTTGACATTATGGATTTGGCCTTACCTTTTAGACATGGTATTATTAAAATGAGTGGGAATGATTAATAATCCAATTTGATATAATCAGCTTTGATTTGAAAACCAGGAGAGAATTCATTGGTAGAGATTATTCAACGAACATGGAACAAGTACCAGGAAAGGTTAGCGTATGCTGTTTCTTCATTGGGAGTACTTGTATACGGGGTAAAATCCTGGGTTTTTATTCATACGCTAACCTCCATTGTGTATGACGAAAGTGGGTACATAGCAAGAGGATTCATGTTGTCGACTGGGAAATATTCACCATATGCAGATTATGGTCCATTCCTTGACCACATGCCCCTATCATTTTTAATTCCTGGCTATGTTCAAAAATTCTTCAACCCGGGTATTGGAACAGCCAGATATTTTACTTTCACAATCGGGTTTCTAAGTTTGCTTGGATTATGGTTAACTTCTCGAGCCATTGGCGGGAAATGGTTAGCTGCCCTTCCTATTTGGGTAATGGCGCTGAACCCTGCATGGATAGAAACATATAGTTTAGGTTACTCTCAAATATTAATCCTTTTTTTTACTACTTGGGCAATTTTTTTTGCTGTTGGGGAAAAAAGAGAAACATGGCAGATAATTCTAGCTGCTTTATTTGCCGCGCTGGCTGGGATGACGCGAATATACATGATGCCAGTAATTTTTTTTGTGGTTTTGTATATATTCTGGCAGCATGGTCGTAAAGCTGGTTTAATTGCCCTTGCATCTGGATTAATCCCTATCTTCCTAATCCATTTTGTTTTTTGGCCTGAAATTTTAAAAATGTGGGCATTATATATCCCAAAGGGCTTACTCTCTTTCATTGAACCTTTCCAAGTGCCTTACACAGAAACATGGAAAATGAAATATATCCAGGAAAGTTTTTCCTTCACTGGCTGGAGTGCAAACCCAGATCATGTAATTTGGATAATTTCAAATGCATTTTGGAGAGGGATCCAATTGAATCTATTCCCAGTATTGGGTGTATTCATAACAATACTTCTTTGGCCCAAAACCAAGAATTGGAGATCAAGTTTTCATTTCCGAACAGGGGTATTTTTGCTAGTACTTTACTTGTCATTATTTCTTATCCATGGTTGGGCAGCATTATCTGCAAGCAGTTGTAGATATTCATGCTTCAAAGGTTATTTGACATTCTTTAACAACATTGGACTTCTCCTAATAATCTTAGCCATTTTATCGTGGAGAAAAAAATTACCTACCTGGCGTTATCTTCTTTTGGGAGTATTCCTGTCATTATTCATTTTTGGTCTTATTAACGGGACTTATATGTGGAGAAACTCGATATCCGATCTTATCCCAGCAATAGCAAATGCAGAAGTTCCAAGAATGAAAAATTTGCGTTTTCTGCCTGGCACAATTCCACTTTGGAGTTTTGTTGAAAACAAATTCGGAATAATTCCAAAATTTTTCAAACACAACCTGAATGTATTTTTTTTCTGGTATTTCCCAATAATTATTGGAATGATTTTTTTTCCACTAATAAGCTGGATTTTAAAGAAAAGAGTTTTCAAAAAACTTGAGTTTTATCAAGTAATAACTTTTATTACCCTATTTACTGTCATGCTTCTGTCTCCCAATAAATACTTTGGGGGAACTATCAATACTATCCAATGCGATAGCAATATAATAAAATCTCATCAAGAAGTAGGAACGTATCTTAATTCAATAATTCCAAAATCTTCAAAAGTATATTGGGGGCTAGAATCCTGGATGTTATTTTTATATATGCCAAATATTGAAATTTACCCATCCCAGACCATGATACATTACACATACATTAATTATGATATTGAAACCGACGCTGAGATTTTATTAAAGTTTGGATATTGGGATGAGGAATTAAAAGAGCAATGGATTAATGAGGCCGATTATATTTTAGTTGAAGGTCGATTTTTCGAATCTCAATGGAAATCAAGAGTAGAATCAGGAGAATTAATAATTTTAGATACAACTGCTGCCGTAGAAAGTTGTCGGAGCAAGGATGTCCAAATTTTTGTGATTACAAAAAAAACTGATATTGCTAATGGAAAATAAAATAAATACTATTATAATAGCTACGAGATCATCCTGTTTTTCATATGTTCATAAATCTCGAATTACAAAAATCATTTAATAAAATGACTAAACCATCCATATCAATTGTTGTCCCCGTTTATAGATCCGAAAAAACACTCCAAGAATTATATAAACGGCTAACAACAGTCCTAAAAGTATCATCGTCAGAATATGAAATTATCTTTGTTGAAGACTTTGGGGGAGATAACTCGTGGGATATCATAAAAATGATCGCTAAGTTAGACAATAAAATCCGGGGCATAAAATTTCATAAGAATTTTGGACAGCACAATGCTTTGTTATGTGGAATTAGAAACGCGCAATACGAAATAACCATAACAATGGACGATGATCTCCAACACCCACCCGAAGAGATACCCAAACTTCTGGAATCCTTCACAGATGAAATTGACGTCATATACGGAGTCCCTCAACTCGAAAAACATGGGCTGTTTCGAAACCTTGTATCACAATATACAAAAGCCCTACTTCAAAAATCCATGGGGATTACTGGCGCTACTCATATCAGTTCTTTTCGTGCATTTAGAACAAATATTAGGGATGCTTTTAAAGATTTTAATAGTCCCTTCGTTACTGTTGATGTTCTGCTGTCCTGGGGAACCCAAAGGTTTTCACATGCGATTGTGATCCGGGAATCACGCAAAGTTGGCCGTTCAAATTATCAGCTAAAAAAACTTATTAAGCATTCACTAAATCTAATTACAGGTTTTTCAACCTTACCTTTAAGATTCACAAGCCTGATCGGATTTGTTTTTATGCTTTTTGGTTTGGCTGTGTTAGTTTATGTTTTGTATAAATACATTACTGTTGGGATAGTACTCCCAGGATTTACTTTTCTTTCCTCGATCATCGCTATCTTTTCAGGCGTCCAATTGTTCGCATTGGGGATAATTGGAGAGTATTTAGGAAGAATATTCCACAAACTTTCCGGTCAACCAACCTACCAAATCTCTGAACAGGTATAAAACTCATCCTATGAATATAGTTGTTTTATGCGCAACAGACAGGGGCATTCAGATTCTTAATTTACTCCTCCAATTAGTACCGAATGATAAAATTACAGTCTTCAGTTTTAAAGAAACCCCCCATGAACCCCCATTCTTAGACAAGATCCGAAAGCTGTCGGAGGACAATGAATGCCGGTTTATTGAGACCAAAAACGGAAGTGGGAAACAATGGAAAGATTTTTGGGAAACTGAAGAAACTAACATTATGCTTGTAGCTAGCTGGCGGTATTTAATTAGTACCGAGATATATACAAAGCCCAAATTAGGCACTTTTGTAATCCATGACTCCCTCCTACCGAAATACCGCGGATTTGCACCCACCCCTTGGGCAATAATTAATGGCGAAAAAGAAACTGGAGCAACCCTTTTTGAAATTTCTGATGAACTTGACGCTGGGGATATCATCGCCCAAAAATCTATTGAAATTCATCAAGGGGATTATGTTTCAGATGTTATGCATCGGGTAACCCAATGTTATTTAAATCTATTAAAAGAGAATTTAAACGACCTTTTACAAGGAAATATAAAAGGATTGCCTCAAGACCACACATTGGCGACTTTTACTTGTAAACGATTACCAACTGATAATGAAATCGATTGGAGCTGGCCCTCCATTAGAATTCACAACCTTATTCGAGGAGTTTCAAAACCATATCCCGGTGCTTTCTCATTTTTGAATGGAAAAAAAATAACCGTCTGGTCAGCATCCTTGTTAAAGGACCCCCAAAAATTCATTGGCAGGGTACCTGGAAGAGTGGTCGAGTTTAGTAAGACCGGATATACAAATGTGCTTACTGGGGATGGGGTCATTCAAATCAATGAGGTTCAAATAGAAGGCGAAGAGATAGTTCCCGCAGCAACTATACTAAATAAACCAAGCCAGACCTTTGGAAATTTGTCCTCCTGATTAGAGGTTTATCTTCCCATGAAACAAAAAATCTTGAAGAAATCTGAATTAAATCTTTTTTGGGTAAAAACTAAAAAGCACATTCCTACAATTATTGCGTTTTTGGGTTTAATTTATTATTCAAATCAAGGTTTGGACGCGATCAATTATTCAGTTTCTTCGGTTTATGATGAAGCAGGTTACATGACCCGAGGATTTCAAATCACTTCAGGCCAATATTGGCCTTATGAAGATTATAGTCCCTTCCTTGACCACATGCCTCTATCGTTTATCATTCCGGGTTTCGCACAAATAGTATTTGGACCAGGTATAGGAACTGGTCGATATTTTGCACTCGCGATTAGTATCCTGGGGTTAATTGGTTTGTGGTTCACAGCCCGCGCAATAAGTAGCAAATGGGCTGCGGCTCTTTCCATTTGGGTTATCGCGCTAAATCCTGCCTGGATCGAAAGCTTTAGTTTGGGGTACTCGCAAGGTTTAATACTTCTGATATCAACCTGGGCTTTATTTTTTACTGTAGGTAAAACCCGAAAACCCTGGCAAATTGTTGTTGCATCATCCCTCGCTGGATTAGCAGCAATGACACGCCTAAATATGTTTCCCATGGTATTTTTCTTAATTGGGTATTTTTTCTGGCAGCACGGTAAAAAAGCCGGGATCATTTCCTTAATTGCAAGTTTTACTCCGATAATAATCCTGCACCTATTATTTTTGCCTGGCATTCTCAAACTTTGGTCGATTTTTTTACCCGAGTGGATACTTCCTTCACCCAACTTATTCAAGTCGGTTGGTGGCTGGAATTACAATACTGAGATTTCATATTCGGGTTGGATAGGTAATCCAGACCATATTATTTGGGACATAATAAAAGCATTCTGGGCGGGGGTACAAACAAATCTTATTGCGATTATTGGAGTCTTTATCGCAATAATTCTTTGGCCAAAAAGGAAAAATTGGGAATCGAACTACCATTTCCGACTCGGATTTTTCTTGGTTAGCTTATATCTGACATTATTCTTCATACACATGTGGACTGCCTTATCAGGCAAAAGTTGCCGCCTAGTGTGCTTCAAAGGTTATTTAATGTTTTTCAACCACATTGCGATTCTTTTTATCATTTTGGCATTGTCTTCATGGAAATTAACATTATCAAAGAAACGATATTTATTTCTTTTTATACTCCTCTCAATTGGTCTTATAATCATGTTTTTCTATGGAATAGGCATTCCCCATATCATTGCAGATTTGGCCGAATCCCTAATTAACATTGAAATACCTCGAATGAAAAATTTACGTTTTATTCCCGGGACAATTCCAATTTGGTCATTTGTTGAAAATAAATTTAATGTGGACCAAAATCAATTAAAACAATCAATTGTAACGATATTATCAATTATGATCCCGATTTTAGTTATTTGGGGTATCCTGCCTTTGATCAGAAAGGTCCTTGATAAAATCAAAATCATAAAAATAGAAATTGCTCAACCAATCATGCTGTCAATTCTTTCATTGGTCCTATTGGTTTCCCCCTCAGCACAATTTGGCGGCAAATTGAATATAACCAAATGTGAGAACAATGTTATCGATTCGCATGAAAATGTCGCCCAAAGATTAAAAAGCATAATTCCTGAAGAAGCCAAAGTTTATTGGGGGATAGAATCGTTGATGCTGCTTCTATATTTACACGAAATCGAAATTTTCCCATCCCAGATGATGATTCATTACACATATATAGCCAATGATATTGATGGAGAAATTGATGAAATGCTGAAATTCGGTTATTGGAACGAAGAATTAAAAGAAAAATGGATTCTAGAAGCTGATAACATTTTTGTTGAAGGTCGTTTTTACAAATCTCAATGGAAATCCAGAGTAGAATCTGGGGAATTAATTGTATACGAAATTACTGCTCCGGTTGAAATCTGCCGCGGGGATGATTCAAGAATACTTGTTTTAATACCAAATCCTGATAGAGATTAACCTCTAACCCCCGTCCCCGGGAATATTTTTTCTAATAAAACGAAATCATCAACGCCTAATTATTTCTTCATTCAATAAATCTTCCAAATACTTTCGATATCCGTTTTGAGCTAAGGTTTTTAAATGCGCTGAAAATTTATCTTTAGAGACAAATCCCATCCGATAAGCAATTTCCTCTGGACACGAAATCATCATCCCCTGACGATCTTCCACTGTTTGGATAAACTGCCCAGCTTGCAGGAGAGATTGATGTGTCCCAGCATCAAGCCAAGCTGTACCTCTTCCCAAAACCTCAACGAATAACTTTTTGTTTTCAAGATACACCCTATTCAAGTCTGTGATCTCCAACTCCCCCCTTTTTGAAGGTTCCAGGTTTTTAGCAAACCCCACTGCCTGGTTATCATAAAAATACAAACCCGGTACAGCATAATCAGAATTTGGAGATTCTGGCTTCTCTTCAAGGGTTAACGCTAACCCTGTTTGTGGAGGAATTCCCTCAAAAGTAACTACAGCATAGGCTTTCGGATCCTTCACGTGGTAAGCATAGATGATTGCCCCGTCGGTTAGCTCTCTGCCTTTTCTTAATCTCTCCGGTAAGGTCGTACCATAAAAAATATTATCGCCAAGGATCAAACACACAGGCTGATCTTCAATAAATTTTTCCCCAATTATCAGAGCTTCCGCAATTCCGCGCGGCTCTGTCTGCTCTGCATATGAAAAAGAAAGTCCCCACTGACTTCCATCTTTCAAAAACCTCCGAAATTGGGGCAAATCTCTCGGCGTGCTGATAATTAATATCTCCCTTATCCCTGCTAACATGAGCATTGAAAGCGGATAATAGATCATCGGTTTATTATAAACAGGGAGCAGTTGCTTACTAATCCCTATAGTCAAAGGATGTAACCGGGTTCCAGATCCTCCAGCAAGCAATATTCCTCTCATTTATTCTCTCCTCTTTCTTCGTAATTATCTCCAATCCATTCTTTATAGATCTGCTTATCCTGGATAGATGCCACCCATTCAGAATTGTCCAAATACCATTTAATGGTTTTTTCCAACCCAGATTCAAAGGAATACTTGGGTTCCCAACCTAATTCTTTATAAATTTTATTAATATTGACATCATATCGGAAATCGTGCCCAGGTCTGTCCCCCACAAATTCTATTTGTGATAAATACGGGACATTTCCTTTTGAAGGCAAACATTGTTCAAGAATCTCGCATATTTTTTCTACGACTTCAATATTTGCTGGCTGAGAATTTCCTCCAACAAGGTAAGTTTCACCTAACTCCCCTTTTTCCAACACAAGCCAAATCGCCTTGCAGTGATCTTCAACATATAACCAATCCCGAATATTCTGACCATCCCCATACACAGGTAACGACAAACCATTTATCGCATTTAATATCATTAGCGGGACAAGTTTTTCAGGGTATTGATATGGGCCATAATTATTGGAACAATTCGTTATCGTGATTGGAAGTTGATAAGTATGAAAATATGAACGCACCAAATGATCGCTTGCTGCCTTCGAAGCCGCATAAGGAGATCGAGGGCTATATGGTGTTGTTTCTGTAAATGGCGGATCTTCCAGGCCCAAAGATCCATAAACCTCATCCGTTGAAATATGATGAAAGCGGAAGTTATCAGACCCACCCCACTCCTCTAACCACACCTGACGAGACACTTCAAGAAGTGTGTATGTGCCCATAACATTCGTATCCATGAATTCACCAGGGCTGACGATTGATCGGTCAACATGTGTCTCAGCCGCGAAATGCACTATCGTGTCTACCTTGTACTGCTTAAACAAAGACCTAAGTAATTCAAAATCACAAATATTGCCACGGACAAAGGTATAGGCTTCAGAATCTGAAAGGTGTGCCAGGTTCAGTAAATTCCCAGAATATGTTAAAGCATCCAAATTAATGATCTTTAAATTAGGTTTTTGTTTGATTGCAAAATCAATGAAATTAGAGCCAATAAATCCTGCCCCACCAGTAACCAAAATGTTTTTCATAATTGCCTTCCTATCATTTCAGTGATAACCAGACTATCATATCGGAAACGAAATTATTTCTTCTATCACCCTAGCTTGATCGTCATCGCTTAGATCATTATAGAACGGAAGACGCAGCAACCTATCGCTAATGTCCTCAGCAACCGGGCAATCTCCTTTTTTCCCCCCAAACTTTTTCCCCATTTTAGAAATATGAAGGGGAAGATAATGAAATACCGAATGAATTTTTTTAGATTTCAGGTATTCGATCATTCTTTGTCGCATATCAAGGGTCGGAAACAATATATAAAACATGTGAAATGACTGCTCGCAATAACTAGGGATCAATGGCAACCGAACTCCATTTTCTTCAGCCCATCCATGCAAATTCGTGGCATAGTTCTTCCATATCTTTTCCCTTTTTGATTGTATATCTTCTCGCATTTCTAATTGTGCATATAAAAACGCTGCCAAAATATCTGATGGCAAAAAGCTAGATCCAATATCTACCCATGTGTATTTATCAACCTGCCCCCGGAAAAACCTACTTCTATTAGTCCCTTTTTCACGGATAATTTCTGCCCTTTCAATAAACTGGGGATCATTGATCAATAATGCACCGCCTTCCCCACTGGTGAAATTTTTCGTTTCGTGGAAACTCTGTGTTGCCATACACCCAAAAGTTCCGAGATATTTCCCTTTATATTTACCAAACAAACTATGCGCATTATCTTCTACAACACTAATTCCATGCTCATCAGCTACATTCATAATCATATCCATCTCACACCCCACCCCAGCATAATGAACCGGCACAATAACTTTAGTTTTTGGTGAGATCAAATCCTCAAGCAATGTCTCATCCATATTCAATGTGTCTGGACGAATATCAATAAAGACCGGTCGCGCTCCCCGTAATACAAATGCATTGATCGTTGTGACAAATGTAAACGATGGAACAATGATTTCATCCCCAGGTCGAACATCTAGCAATAACGCGCTCATCTCTAAAGCATGGGTGCATGAAGTTGTCAACAACACCCTCGGAACGCCCAATATGGTTTCAATTATTTCGTGGCATTTTTTTGTAAACAGCCCATCACCAGATATGTGCATCTGGTCGACTGCTTGTTTTATATAGTCGTATTCTTTTCCTGCCAAATATGGTTTGTTAAATTGAATGAATTTCAATAATCACCTCAACGATTTGGTATTATCTCAAATTTGCTTTTTTCAATTATAATTCCTTTATCATTTTTGTTGTAGATTAGGATTGTCAGAATTCAAATTAATTGGTAAAAATTAATTAATGAAAAATAATAAAAAAATCGCTGTTATTCAATCAAACTATATTCCTTGGAAAGGATATTTCGATATAATAAATTATGTTGATGAATTCATCCTATTCGATGAAACTCAATACACACGAAGAGATTGGAGAAATAGAAACAAAATTAAAACACCACAAGGACTTCTTTGGATCACAATTCCGGTAAAAGTAAAGGGGAAGTTTAAGCAGTTGATAAAAGATGTTCAAGTAGATGGATTAGCTTGGCGGAAAACTCATTGGAAATCTCTTGTTATTAATTACGGCAAAGCAAAATATTTTAACAAATATAAAGAAACATTCCAAGCACTTTATATGGATTCCTCAGAAATTAATTTATCTAATATCAATTATAATTTTATATTAGCTATCTGTAAAATTCTTGGTATCACTACAAAAATGTCATGGTCAATGGATTATCCACTTGTAGAAGGAAAAACAGAAAGAATAATTGACTTGTGTTTGCAAACAGAAGCAAATGAGTATATCTCTGGTCCTTCGGCAAAATCATACCTTGATGAACAATTATTTCAAGAAGCAAAGATAAAACTTAGCTATATGGATTATTCAGGATATCCTGAATACAACCAACAATACCCTCCTTTCGATCATTACGTGAGCATTATAGACTTATTGTTCAACGAAGGCCCGAATACACCAAAATTCATGAAGAGTTTTAGCGACCTATGAAACTATCAATAATCACTTCCCTATACTATTCAGCGCCATATATTGAAGAATTTTATAATCGTATCTGTAATGCAGCTAAAAAGATCACCAAGGATTATGAAGTTATTTTTGTAAACGATGGCTCACCTGATAACTCTCTCGAAATAGCGAAGTCTTTATATGAAAAAGATGAGCGAGTCAGAATCATTGATCTATCAAGAAATTTTGGACATCATAAAGCCATCATGACAGGCTTGTCCCACTCAAAAGGTGATATTGTTTTTCAAATTGATGTTGATCTTGAAGAAGAACCAGAAATTCTTACCATATTTTACGATCATTTTACTGATTCAGACGTGGATGTTGTTTATGGTGTGCAAAACAAAAGAAAAGGGAGATTTTTCGAGAGAATATCTGGGTCATTGTTTTACACAATATTTAATTTGTTTAGCAACACAAAAATGCCACGGAACCTTTTAATGGCCCGATTAATGAGTCGGAGATATGTAGACAGCTTACTATTACACCAAGAGCGAGAAGTAGCATTAGGCGGTTTGTGGCAAATAACAGGTTATAAACAAATCCCTGTAGTGATTCAAAAACTAAACAAAGGAACTACAACATATAATTTATATCGAAGAATTAGCCTCTCCATAAAACATATAACCTCCTTCAGTAATCGACCTTTAATTATCATAGCCGCAATTGGAGCAATCATCCTATTTATCTCAATCATATATTTCATCCCTTCAGGTCAGAGCTATACCGAGTCAAAAAGAGCCTAGATTATTCAAGGAGAAAACGAATGGATATTGC
>SDBV01005617.1_pt1 | contig 17655 bp, 12 predicted proteins | sample 2277081 | NCBI WGS metagenome assembly SDBV01 (sample SAMN10402039, study PRJNA504765) | marine sediment metagenome | isolation source: marine sediment core GS10_PC15, 223 cmbsf | place: Arctic Ocean: Southern Knipovich Ridge | collected 2010 | reverse complement strand
AGCCTGAAGACCTCGGCTCGATGCTCTATTACCGCGAGGACATCAACGGGCAGATTCTCGAAGAAGGTATTTCGGAGGCGGGCGCGGTGTCGTCGTGGATTGCCGCGGCAACCTCGTATAGCGTGCATGACCTGCCGATGCTGCCGTTCTACATCTACTACTCGATGTTCGGCTTCCAGCGTATTGGCGACATCATCTGGGCTGCGGCCGATCAACGCGCACGCGGTTTCCTGATTGGCGCCACGTCCGGCAAGACCACGCTCGGCGGGGAGGGGCTGCAGCATCAGGACGGCACGAGCCATCTGGCCGCTTCGACGATTCCGAACTGCCGTGCGTACGATCCGGCTTTCGCTTATGAAGTAGCGGCGATCGTCGATGAGGGCATGCGCGAGATGGTCGAGCAGCAGCGTGACGTGTTCTATTACGTGACGGTGATGAACGAGAACTACGCGCAACCGTCGGTCCCTGAGGGCGATTTGCAGCGTGTGCGCGAAGGGATACTGAAGGGGATTTATCCGCTGTCTTCCGCTGGATCGCAGGAAGAAGCACTTGAAAAAGCACACAACGCAGCACGTGTGCAACTGCTCGGTTCCGGCGCGATTCTCGGCGAGGTGCTCGCGGCGCAGCAGATGCTGAAGGATGAGTGGGGCGTCGCGGCCGCAGTGTGGAGCGTGACCAGCTTCACCGAATTGCAGCGTGACGGCATGGCGGCTGAGCGGCTTGAGCGGCTCGGCGAGGCTGCACCTGCGCCGTATGTCACCACGGCGCTTGCTGCGTCACACGGGCCCGTTATCGCGGCAACGGACTATGTGCGTGCGATTCCCGAACTGATCCGGGCGTATGTGCCGCGCCGTTACGTGACGCTCGGTACCGACGGCTTCGGACGCAGCGACACGCGTGCAGCCTTACGCGAGTTCTTCGAGGTCGACCGCGCATCCATTGTGATCGCGGCGCTGAAGGCGCTCGCGGATGAGGGCGAGATCGCAGCGAGCGTACCCGGCGAGGCGCGGCGGCGTTACGGCAAAGGCGCGCCGGCCGGCCCCGGTTCGTGGGAGCGCTAAGCGTTGCAATAGATACGCTGGCGCGCAATCTGGCGCCCGCCGGACACTACCTCGAACCCGGCTGCTGCAGAAGCCGGAACGAAGACACAGCCTCTTCCAGTTGACGGGCCTGTGCCTCCAGCGACCCGGCTGCCGCGGCCGCCTGTTCGACGAGCGCGGCATTTTGCTGGGTCACTTGCTCCATCTGCGAGACGGCCTGGCCTACCTGCACGATGCCGGTGGTTTGCTCGGCGGATGCCGTGGCGATTTCCTGCACGATTTCCGCCACCCGGCGCACAGCGGCAACGGTTTCGCTGATCGCGCCGCCCGCCTGTGTGACCAGGGAGTTGCCTGCTTCGACCTTGCCGTGCGAGTCGTCGATCAACGCCTTGATTTCCTTCGCGGCGCTCGCGCTGCGCTGCGCCAGCGCGCGCACTTCACTCGCGACGACGGCAAATCCGCGTCCCTGTTCGCCGGCGCGGGCGGCTTCCACCGCGGCGTTCAGCGCCAGGATATTGGTCTGGAACGCAATCCCGTCTATCACGGCAACGATGTCGGCCATCTTCGCGGAGCTGCTGCTGATTTCATTCATCGTCGCCACGACACCCTGCACGACGTCGCCGCTGCGAATCGCGAGGTCCGCCGCGTTACTGGCGAGCTGTCGAGCCTCGCCTGCATTATCGGAGTTATGCGTCACGGTGGAGGTCAGTTCCTCCATGCTGGCTGCCGTTTCTTCCAATGCGGCCGATTGCTGCTCGGTTCGCGAGGACAGGTCCATATTGCCCGCCGCGATTTCCTGAGCGCCGAGGTTCACCGCGTCCGAGCTGATCCGCACCTGCAGCACCGTGCGCGTCAGCCCCTCCTGCATGCGGGCAATCGCGGCGAACAGGCGGCCCACCTCGTTGTTTCCCGCGGCGGTCTTCGCGCCGATCGTCAGGTCGCCATCGGCAACCCGCCCCAGCAGGCTTGCGGCCTCCGTAAGCGGACGTATGACGTTGCTTCGCAATGCATAGTGAACCGCGACGATCAGACCGAGTGCACACAATACGCCTGCTGCGACCAGCTTGACGATCAGCGCGTAACGGTCCTGTTCGGCGTCCGACTCCTGCTGGGCCAACTGGTTTGCTTGCCGCTGGAATTGCTCCACCGCTGCCGAGTACGCTGCGCCGGAACTGGTGATGTCCTTTGCGTTGATCGCCGCGTAGGCCTCGGGGTTGTTGGCGCGCAATGCTTCAAGCGCCCGCTGCACGATCTGCGCGTGATCGCGGGCGGACTGCAGGATGGTTTGCTGAAGAGCCTCATCCTGGCCGGCAAACGGCGGAGAGTCCGCGAAGGTCTGCAACTGTGCGACCGAGTGCTTCAGGCTTGTCGTGGCGCTGTCGATGGCGCCGGTATTCACGCCGCTGGCGGGATTTTCGCGCGCCGTGCTATAGGCGCGCGTCAGCGCGGCGCGGGCCCGCGTCATGTCCTTATAGGCGTCGTTGAGCAGGATGCAGCGCGCGGAAATCGTATGGACGCGCTCGGTCGACGCGTTGGCGGCGCCCAGCGCGACAATGCCGGCGACTCCACCGCCGACGATCATGGCTGCGAAGGCGGCGAGGATCGCCAGCAAGGCTGTGCGTATGCTTAAGTTCTTCATGTTCGGATCACCGAAAAATGACGTTAACCCCAGCGGCCGGCGCGGATCAGTCACGCGTTAGCGGCTGCAGCCTGCAACCTGCAACCGTGACGCGCGACCGAGCCGCATACCGGCTAGTTGATGTCGACGATCTCGACCCAGGAAGGATTCTTGCCGACCAGAAACGAGCCGAGCCGCACCAGTTCGCCGCTGCCCTGATCGATCCTGTGAACGCTTACCGCATTCGACAACTGGCCTGCCGACAGGAGATAGCGGCCTGACGAATCGATTGCGAACGCACGCGGCTGAGTCTCGGTCGGGTATTGGCCGAAGCTCGTCAGTGCGCCATCCTGAGCGGCGATGCGGTAGCCGATCAAGGTACTCGAGGTGCGCTCCGAAACGTAGAGATACTGGCCGTCGGGCGTAGTGTGGACGTCCGCTGCCCATGGCGTGCCGCCAAAGCCCGAAGGCAAAGCGGAGACCGTCTGTTGAATGGCAAGCGTGCCCTTGTCCGGATCGAACGAGAGGCGCTCGAGCTTGCCGTCGAGCTCGTCCACTACATAGACGACACGTCCATTCGGATGGAACACGAAATGGCGCGGACCGGCCTGGTTGGCGAAGTTCAGGGTTGGCGGGTCGTTCGGTGTGATCGCCCCTGTCGCTGCGTCGAAGCGGCACTGCATGATGATGTCGCCGCCCAGATTGGTCGCGAAGAGCCAGCGGTTCGATGGGTCCGTCTTGATCGCGTGCGCCTTGGGTTTGGTCGGAATGACGAGGTGCGCGGGCTCGACGAGACCGTCGGCGCCAATGCGGCTTTCACTGATCAGATTGCCGCCATACGAGGCGGCCAACAGGTAGCGGCCGGAGCGATCGGTGGAGAGGTTCGCCATGCTCTCCGGCAGGGGACTCGTGCCGATCGGCGTGAGCTTGCCGCTGTCCGGGGCAATACGGAAGCTCTCGACGGAGTACGGTTTCGAGCGCAAGGAGGCAAACAGGTACCGGCGGTCCGGGCTGACCGCGAGCGGCATGACCATGCCGGACACGGGCACATCCTGGATCGTCGACAGTGTGCCGCTGTCCTTGTTCAGTTGCAGTACCGAGATTGTCCGGCTATCCGCGTTCGAAACGTAGACGACGGTGGTAGCAGAGGCCGCGCCAATGCTCATGGCCACGCTCGCCGCGACAGCGGCGCCCCATTTGACGACGGATTGCATCTATAGATCTCCAAAGCAGGTCTGTTATGTGAAGCGGATTGTTATGTGATGCGGACTGCCGACCCCGATACGGGCGAGCCGGGTCGCGCACATTAGTGCAACTTCGTATGGCTCAACTCGCGGCGCGCAACTCGACACGCTTGATATCCTTCACGATCACCAGATAGCCGAACACCGTCAGCAAGGCATGCGCGCCGACAAAAACCAGCGCGCCGTCGAACGAACCGGTCTTGCTGAGGATGTAGCCGATCACGATAGGAGTGACGATCCCGGCGACATTGCCGAACATGTTGAAAATGGCGCCCGAGAGGCCAATAGCGTCGCGTGGCGCCGTGTCCGCGACCACCGCCCACCCTAGCGCACCGATGCCTTTGCCGAAGAAGGCCAGCGCCATCAGGCAGACCACGAGCCAGTCGGCGCTCACATAGTTGCAACCGATCATCGTCACGGACAACAGCATGCCGCCCACAATTGGAATCTTGCGCGCCATGGTCAGCGAGTAGCCACGCTTGATCAGCGCATCCGAGAACACGCCGCCGAGCACCCCGCCGGCAAAACCGCAGATAGCCGGTATGGATGCGACGAAGCCTGCCTGCAGGATCGACATGCCGCGGGCCTGCACGAGGTACAACGGAAACCAGGTGAGAAAGAAATAGGTCAGCACGTTGACGCAGTACTGGCCCAGGTACACGCCGAGCAGCATGCGGTTGCCCAGCAGCTCGCGCATGCGCTTCAGGCTTGCCGGGTTGGCGGGATTGTTGGCCGCATCGCCGGCCGCGTGAGGGCTGCGCTTCTTCGGCGTGTGTATGACCCCGCCGCCTTGCTCGATATAGTCGCGCTCGGCCTGATTGATGCGCGGATGGTCGGCGGGACTTCGCATCACCTTTAGCCAGATCATGGCCAGCGCGATCCCACCGATGCCCATCGCCACGTAGACCTGCTGCCAGCCGAACGCATGCGTGAGCCACGCCATCAGCGGTGTAAAGATGACGGCGGCAAAATACTGGGCCGAATTGAAGACGGCCGATGCCGTGCCGCGTTCCGCAGTGGGAAACCAGCTTGCGACGACCTTGCCGTTGGCGGGAAACGCCGGGGCCTCGGCTATCCCAACGGCGAAACGCAACACGAACAGCGCGACCACGGCCGCAGCGCTGCCCATCATGCCGACGCTACTCTGCAGCAGAGTGAAAAACGACCAGATGAAGATACTGGCCGCGTAGACGCGGCGTGCGCCGAAGCGATCGAGAAGCCAGCCGCTCGGCAATTGCGACAGGACATATGCCCAGCTAAACGCGGAGAAGATGTAGCCCATCTGGACCGGGTCGATGCCGAACGCCTTGCGCATGGCGGTGCCCGTAATCGACAGGGTGGCCCGGTCTGCGTAATTGAAAGTCGTGATGATGAAGATCATCAACAGGATTCCATAACGGACCCGTGTGCGGGCCGTGGCACCGGCAATATGGCTTATTTCCATCGTGGTTCCTGAAAGTCGCTGACTCGGGCGCCACCGATGCTTTATCGCGTACTGCGGCGTGGAATGACGCAGCAGCAGTGCGGAAGCCTCGATGCCCTTCATCTTGTAAAGCAACCACGAGGGTACATATAAAGTTGTCTGTCAACAAACGTTAATGGTTAGGTATTTACCCTTACCACGCGGGGCGGCCCGCCGGTTATGAGAGGGTATCAACACAATGGGGAATATGTCAGTTGTTTTACAACTGATTCTACCTGCATGTGTTTACGACCGGAAAGAATGAGTCTGAAGGCGGCAAAGCGAATCTTTTACGCTTTAAACCGGAAGATTTTCAGGAAATAGAGTTTTTCTAAGGATTTCCTGATTGATTGGTGAGGAAATGACTACATTAATGGCCGGTATTGTCACGGCGCAGAGGACTGCGCGATTGAATACCCGCTGCATTAAAAGAAGCAATTAAGCACGGCTGCCTGCGGCTATTGCCGTATCCGTATTGGCTGGCCGCGTGCGGCTGCTTCGCCGCACGCGATGCAGAGACCGCAACTGTCCTCTTAGACTCTCAGCGCAATGCCGACCGGCGCACCGGCGGGCATGGTGTGCGCAAGCGGTGCAACCTGCTTGCGCCGTTCGCGGGTGGGGGCGGTTCCGAAGGCGTCGCGATAGCTCTTGCTGAAGTGGCACGCGGACTGGAAGCCGCACGCCATGGTGATATGCATGATGGACATATCGGTCTGCAACAGCAGTTCGCGGGCGCGGCGCAAGCGCAAGGTCAGGTAGTAATGCGTCGGCGTCATGCCGAGGTGTTCGCGGAACAGGCGCTGCAACTGGCGCTGCGACATACTGGCGAGCCGCGCAAGTTCTTCGCGCGACAGCGGCTCCTCGATGTTGTTCTCCATCAGCGCAATCACTTCGAACAGCGACTTGTTGGCTGAACCGAGCCGCGCCACCAGCGGCATGCGCTGTTGCGCGTTGGTGTCGCGCACATGTTCGACGATGAACTGCTCGGCAATCTGTGTAACGCGTGCCGTGCCGACGCGCGCTGCAATCAGGTTGAGCATCATGTCGAGCGGCGCGACACCGCCGGTGCAGGTCACGCGGTCACGGTCGATCACAAAGAGTTCCTTGAGGAAACGTGTGTCCGGAAACTCTTCCTTGAGCGCCGACATGTTTTCCCAATGGATCGCACACGCATATCCTGCTAGCAGCCCGGATTTCGCCAGAGCATAGGTGCCGGTGCACAGACTGCCGAGCGCCACGCCTGCGCGTGAAAAACGCCGCAGCGTCGAAAGGTGGGCGGGGGTGGTTTCGCGCTGCACGTCGATGCCGCCGCATACGAACACGATATCGGGCTGGCCGACGCATTCGGCCGGACCCGTGTCGACCGCGAGGCCATTGCTTGCCGTGACCGGGCCGCCTTCCGGGCTGATGATCGACCAGCGGTAGAGCTGCTGTCCGCTCAGGTAGTTCGCCATGCGCAGCACTTCGATCGCATTGGTGAACGCGATCATCGTGAAGTTCGGCAGGGGCATGAAAGCGAAGTGGGACAGCGACGCGGTGCGGTCAGGCGACATGGTGCGGGTGTTCCTTCGGCTCTGTATTGTTGCGGCCGTCGTGGGGAGACGGCTTCGTCATTCTGGGTTCGAGCGCAACAAGCATGCCATACGGCTAAACCCTGGCCTTATCAAGCTGGATGAAAGGGCGGAGTGCGCCGCCGCACCGGGTGTGTGCGGCAAAGGCACTGTTCGCGGGCGCATTGCGCACGCAAGCAGTGCGGACACGCTGCGCTGCAGCAGCCCATTCGCACGAGCGGTCACTTGTCCAAAACGGACTTGAATGGCGGAAAAGGCAAAGAACGCGTCTGAATTCATAAATTGGCGTTTCAGACGAGGGGGAAGAATAGAGCCGTCGGTAGCCGGTGGCAGCAGGCCAGTCAAGGGATTCACGGAGTTTTGCGGGCCGCCTCCATCCATGCATTCCATCCTATTACGGACGCCCCATGTCGAACGCCAACCCTTTCTTTTCGCAGACTCTCGCAGAACGCGACGCGCCGGTGCGCGGCGCAGTGCTTAAGGAGCTCGAGCGGCAACAGTCGCAGGTCGAGCTGATTGCGTCGGAAAACATCGTCTCGCGCGCCGTGCTCGAAGCGCAAGGCTCGGTGCTGACCAACAAGTATGCGGAAGGCTATCCGGGCAAGCGTTACTACGGCGGTTGCGAATTCGCCGACCAGATTGAAACGCTCGCTATCGAGCGCGTCAAGCAACTGTTCAATGCCGGCTATGCCAACGTGCAGCCGCATTCCGGTGCGCAGGCCAATGGCGCAGTGATGCTGGCGTTGACCAAACCGGGCGATACGGTGCTCGGCATGTCGCTCGATGCGGGCGGCCACCTGACCCACGGCGCGAAACCGGCGCTCTCCGGCAAGTGGTTCAACGCGGTTCAGTATGGCGTGGACCGCGAAACGCTGCGTCTCGACTACGACCAGGTTGAAGCGCTCGCGCACGAGCATAAGCCCACGCTGATCATTGCCGGCTTTTCCGCTTACCCGCGGGTGCTCGACTTTGCGCGTTTTCGCGCGATTGCCGACAGCGTCGGCGCGAAGCTGATGGTGGATATGGCGCACATCGCCGGGGTGATTGCGGCGGGCCGGCATCCGAATCCGGTCGAACATGCGCATGTTGTGACTTCGACGACGCATAAGACCTTGCGTGGTCCGCGCGGCGGCTTCGTGCTGACCCATGATGAAGACATCGCGAAGAAGATCAACTCCGCGGTGTTTCCGGGCCTGCAGGGCGGGCCGCTCATGCATGTGATCGCCGGCAAGGCGGTGGCGTTCGGTGAAGCGCTGCAGGATGGCTTCAAGTCGTATATCGACAGCGTGCTTGCCAACGCTCAAGCCTTGGGTGAAGTGCTGAAGGCCGGTGGTGTGGACCTCGTCACGGGCGGCACCGACAACCATCTGCTGCTGGTGGATCTGCGTCCCAAGGGCCTGAAAGGCACTCAGGTCGAGCAGGCGCTGGAGCGCGCCGGCATCACCTGCAACAAGAACGGCATCCCGTTCGATACGGAAAAGCCCACGATCACTTCCGGCATTCGCCTCGGCACGCCCGCGGGCACGACACGCGGCTTTGGCGTGAGCGAGTTCCGCGAGATTGGACGCCTGATTCTCGAAGTATTCGAAGCGCTGCGGGTTTCGCCTGAAGGCGACGCAGCCACCGAGCAGCGCGTGCGCCGCGAGATCTTCGCACTGTGCGAGCGCTTCCCGATCTACTGATTCGCTGTCAGGCCAAACCACGTCACGCCAGGGTCATAGCAGCGTCCCCACACGCCAGCCAGATGGAGCAAACAGAATGAGCAATCTGCACGAGAACAGCATCATCATCGACGGTCTGAACATCTCGCGGTTCGACCGCTCGGTGTTCGAAGACATGCAAAAGGGCGGCATTACCGCGACGAACTGCACGGTATCGGTCTGGGAAAGCTTTGCCAAGACCGTCGACAACATTGCATTGATGAAGCAGCAGATCCGCGAGAACAGCGAACTGCTGACGCTGGTGCGCACCACCGACGACATCCTGCGCGCCAAGAAAGAAAAGCGCACGGGCGTGATTCTCGGCTTCCAGAACGCGCATGCCTTCGAGGACAACCTCGGCTATATCGAAGCCTTCGCCGATATGGGCGTGCGCGTCGTGCAGCTTTGCTACAACACGCAGAACCTGGTCGGCACGGGCTGCTATGAGCGCGACGGCGGCTTGTCCGGATTCGGGCGCGAAGTGATCAGCGAAATGAATCGCGTCGGCATCATGGTCGACCTTTCGCACGTGGGCGGCAACACCTCGTCCGAGGCGATTGCTTTCTCGAAGAAGCCGGTGTGCTACTCGCACTGCCTGCCCTCGGGCCTGAAGGAGCATCCGCGCAACAAGTCGGACGAGCAACTGAGGGAGATTGCCGATGCGGGCGGCTTTGTCGGCGTCACGATGTTCGCGCCGTTCCTCAAGCGCGGCATTGATGCGACCGTGGAGGACTATGTCGAAGCCATCGACTATGTGGTGAACCTGATCGGCGAAGACACCGTGGGGATCGGCTCGGACTTCACGCAAGGCTATACCGTCGACTTCTTCGACTGGATCACGCACGACAAGGGCCGTTATCGCCGGCTGACGAACTTCGGCAAGGTGATCAACCCCGAAGGTATCCGCACCATTGGCGAGTTCCCGAACCTCACCGCGGCAATGGAAAAGGCCGGTTGGAGCGAGACGCGAATCCGCAAGATCATGGGCGAAAACTGGGTGCGTGTGTTCCGCGACGTCTGGGGCGCTTGAGCCAATAACAAATAACCTCTACCCCACGGAGCGCCCCGCCATGCAACCGCAACTGCCTATCGACGTCGATCCGAGCACCGGCGTCTGGACTACCGACTCGCTGCCCATGCTGTACGTGCCGCGACATTTCTTCACCAACAACCACACCGCGGTCGAAGAAGCACTGGGCCGCGACGCCTACGCCGAGATTCTTTACAAGGCCGGCTACAAGTCTGCCTACCACTGGTGCGACAAGGAAGCGAAGCAACACGGCATCAGCGGCATGGCGGTGTTCGAGCACTACCTGAACCGCCTGTCGCAACGCGGCTGGGGCCTCTTCAAGATCGTCGAAGCCGATCCGGCGAATGCCCGTGCGCGGATCGAATTGCATCACTCGTCCTTTGTGCTGGCGCAACCGGGCAAGGAAGGCAAGCTTTGCTACATGTTCGCGGGCTGGTTTGCCGGCGCCATGGATTGGGTCAATGACACCACGGAAGCGGGTAAGGGCGCACCGCGCTCGCGCTCGGCGGAAGTGCAATGCGCGGCCGAACATCACGCGCATTGCGTATTCGAAGTGTCGCCGCTCGCTCATTAAAACCCGCCTTAATCGAACCCCGCCCGAGGTCGTCCGCGATGCGTTACCCGAACCTGTTCAAACCTTTGACGCTGAATCAGTTGACCTTGCGCAACCGCATAGTCAGCACCGCGCATGCCGAGGTCTATGCTGAACCGGGTGGCCTGCCCGGCGACCGCTATATCCGTTACTACGAGGAAAAGGCCAAGGGCGGTGTCGGCCTCGCGGTGTGCGGCGGATCGAGCCCGGTGTCGATCGACAGTCCGCAGGGCTGGTGGAAGTCGGTGAATCTCTCGACCGACAAGATCGTCGATCCGCTCGGACGCCTCGCTGAAGCAATGCACCGGCACGGCGCGAAGATCATGATTCAGGCGACGCATATGGGCCGCCGCTCGGCGTTTCATGGCGAACACTGGCCGCATCTGATGACGCCCTCGGGCGTGCGCGAACCCGTGCACCGCGGCAACGCCAAGATTATCGAAGTCGAGGAAATCCGCCGCATCATCGCGGACTTTGCCGCGGCGGCGAGGCGGGTGAAGCAGGCGGGCATGGACGGCATTGAGATTTCCGCCGCGCACCAGCATCTGATCGATCAGTTCTGGAGCCCGCGTACCAACTTCCGCTCCGATGAATGGGGCGGCAGTTTGCAGAACCGTTTGCGCTTCGGCGTGGAGGTGTTGACCGCCGTGCGTGAAGCCGTTGGACGCGATTTCTGTGTCGGCTTGCGCATGTGCGGCGACGAATTCCACGAGGACGGGCTGGACCACGAACAGTTGAAGGAGATCGCGCAGGCGATGTCCGAGACGGGGCTGATTGACTATATCGGCGTGATCGGTTCGGGTGCGGATACCCACAACACGCTGGCGAACTGCATGCCGCCGATGGCGCTGCCGCCGGAGCCGTTCGTGCATCTCGCAGCGGGGATCAAGTCGGTCGTGAAGCTGCCGGTGATGCACGCGCAGAGCATTCGCGATGCGGGTCAGGCGGAACGGCTGCTCGCCAACGGCATGGTGGATCTAGTCGGCATGACGCGCGCGCAGATTGCCGACCCGCATATGGTCATCAAGATCCGCGACGGACGGGAAGACGAAATCAAGCAGTGTGTGGGCGCGAACTATTGCATCGACCGCCAGTACAACGGTCTTGACGTGCTGTGCGTGCAGAACGCCGCGACCTCGCGTGAAGCGACCATGCCGCATGTGATCGAAAAGACACGCGGGCCGCGCCGCAAGGTGGTGGTGGTCGGCGCCGGGCCGGCGGGGCTCGAGGCGGCACGGGTGGCGCGTTCACGCGGCCATGATGTCGTGCTGTTCGAGAAGAGCGAAGCCGTCGGCGGTCAGATCATGCTGGCCGCGAAGGCGCCGCAGCGCGAACAGATGGCCGGCATTGTCCGCTGGTTCGATATGGAAACGAAACGTCTCGGCGTGGACCGGCGTCTGGGCGTCGCCGCGGATGACAAGATGATTCTCGCTGAGAAGCCGGACATCATCGTGCTTGCCACGGGTGGTTCGAGCTTCACGCAGCAGGTGCCGGCCTGGGGTGTAGACGAAGGCCTTGCGGTCAGCTCGTGGGACATTCTGGCGGGCCGCGTCGAGCCGAAACAGAACGTGCTCGTCTATGACGGCGTAAGCACCCATGCCGGCGCAGGCGTCGCTGACTTCATCGCCAGCCGCGGGTCGAAAGTCGAGATCGTCACGCCCGACGTCAAGGTGGCGGACGACGTCGGCGGCACGACTTTCCCGATTTTCTACCGCCGCCTCTATGCGCAGGGCGTGATCCATACGCCGAACTACTGGCTCGACCGCGTCTACGAAGAGGACGGCAAGAAGATTGCCGTGTTGCGCAACGAATACACCGAGGAGCAGGAGGAGCGTGCCGTCGATCAGGTGGTGATCGAGAACGGCAGCACGCCCAACGACGAACTGTACTGGAAGCTGAAGCCGGAATCGGTGAACCGCGGCCAGGTTGACGTCCACAAGCTGTTTGCAGCCGAGCCGCAGCCCTCGCTTTCGGAAGAGCTGGGCAATGGCCGCTTCCTGCTGTTCCGGGTCGGCGACTGCATCTCGATGCACAACATCCACGGCGCGATTTACGACGCGCTGCGCCTCTGCAAGGACTTCTAACGATGAGCCCGGCGTTTCTCATCACCGCGTTGCTGTGGGTCTCGGTTGCCGGTCTCGCGTTTGCGGTCGCGAAGCGTTCGTCTTACTGGCGGTTGGGACGCGCGACGGCCGCGGGCGCGTTCGGCTGGACCAACCTGCTGACTATCCCGAAGCGCTACTTTGTCGATCTGCATCACGTGGTGGCACGCGATCCGTACATCGCCAAGACGCACGTTGCCACGGCGGGGGGCGCGATTGCCGCGTTTGCGCTGGTGTTTCTCAACTATGGACTGGCGATTTACTCGCCATGGCTCGACAGGCTGATCTTTCTCGCGGCGCTGGTCATGCTGGTGGGGGCGGTGTTCGTCTGGCGCCGGCGTAGTGGGGCGAAAGCGGTGCCGGCGCGCCTGTCGCGCGGTCCGTGGGATACCTTGCCCTGGTTGCTCGGCTCCTTCGCCCTGGGGTTGCTGCTGTTCGTGCTGGTGCCCGCTTCGACGATGTCCGGTGGCCTCGCTGTGATTTTCGCGCTGCTGATTGCAGTGGGCGCGTTTGCCATGACCATGGGTGCCGCGCATGGCGGCCCGATGAAACATGCCTTGGCCGGGCTGTTGCATCTGGCGTTCCATCCACGGCAGGAGCGTTTTGCCGGTCACGCTGAGGTGCGCGCCGATGCGACGCCTCCGACGGCATTGAAAACACCTGTACTCGAACAGAACGAATACGGCGTGGGAAAGCCGGTGGAGTTTCGCTGGAACCAGTTGCTGAGCTTCGATGCCTGCGTGCAGTGCGGCAAGTGCGAAGCAGCATGCCCGGCATTTGCCGCGGGGCAGCCGCTCAATCCAAAGAAGCTGATTCAGGATCTGGTGACCGGCATGGTGGGCGGTTCGGATGCGGCCTACGCCGGCAGCCCGACGCCGGGGCTTACGGTCGGACAGCACATGGGTGCACCGGACCGGTCTATCGTCTCCAGCCTGATCGAAGCCGATACGCTGTGGTCGTGCACCACCTGCCGTGCCTGCGTGCAGGAGTGCCCGATGCTGATCGAGCATGTGGATGCGATTGTGGACATGCGCCGCAATCAGACGCTGGTGCACGGCACCGTGCCGGGCAAGGGCCCGGAAGTGCTGGCGAACCTGCGCGAGACCGGCACGGCAGGCGGCTACGACAAGGCCGCGCGCTACGATTGGGCGGTTGATCTGAATGCGCCGGTCGCACAAGCGGGCAAACCGGTCGACGTATTGCTGGTGGCGGGTGAAGGCGCGTTCGACATGCGTTACCAGCGCACCCTGCGCGCACTGGTGACGGTGTTGAACAAGGCCGGTGTCGACTACGCCGTGCTGGGCGGCGACGAAACCGATACCGGCGACGTTGCGCGGCGCCTCGGCGATGAAGCCACCTTCCAGCGGATGGCGAAGCAACTGGCCGGCACCTTGTCGAAGCTTTCGTTCAAGCGCATCGTTACCGCCGACCCACACGTCATGCATAGCCTGCGCAACGAATATCGTGCCTTGGGCACGCGTTTTGAAGTGCTGCACCACACGAGCCTGATCGCCAGCCTGGTCGCATCCGGCAAGCTATCGCCGAAGGCTGCCGAGACGCTGGCCGAGAAACGCATCACGTATCACGATCCCTGCTATCTGGGCCGCTATAACGGCGAGACGGAAGCGCCGCGGCAACTGCTCAAGTCGATCGGCATCAAGGTGGTCGAGATGGAGCGCAACGGCAAACGTGGCCGCTGCTGCGGCGGAGGCGGCGGTGCGCCTTTGACGGATATCCCCGGCAAGCAGCGCATCCCCGACATCCGGATTGCCGACGCGCGGGCGATTGGCGCCGAGGTGGTTGCGGTGGGCTGCCCGAACTGCACGGCGATGCTCGAAGGCGTGGTCGGTCCACGTCCGGAAGTGCTCGACGTGGCCGAACTCGTTGCCGCGGCGCTGGAGTGAAGCGATGAACACGATCCTCAAACGTATCGATCCGCGCAGGCCGTTCACGATTTCCGCGTCGGGACTCAGGCGTATTACGCTGGGCGCGGTGGTTGACGCAGCGGCTGTGTATGGGGAAGCGCTGGGTGGCTTACAGACCCATGCGCATGGTGGAGTTGTTGCCAGGCCGCGTCGTACCACGCAGGCGCCGCAACACACGTTGCTGGTGGTGGCTCATAGCGATCGCGGTTCGCTTGACGAGCACGCCCGTCAAACGCTGGCGGCCGCTGCTTTGATCGCCGATGCGCAAACCCAGGTTGCGTTGCTGGTGCTCGGTGAACTGAAAGACGACGCTGCCGTCCTCGGCGCCGACAAGATTATCGAGCTGGCGTCGTTCGACCGCCGCACGTTCGCACCGCAAAGCGAGTTGCAGGTGCTGGCGGCGTGCGTCGCGCAGCTTGCGCCCGCGCACATCGTGATGCCCGACAACGCAACTGGCGACGGCGACCTGGGCCGTCGTTACGCGGCCTATGCGAGGGTGAGCGTCGCTACGCATGTAGTTGAAATATCAGGTACGCACGTGGCTACCTATGTGCATGCAAAGAAGTCGTTTGCGACCCGTGCCTTGCCCGACGTCATCCTGCTGGCGGCGGGCGCGGTCGATCCGCGTCTGCCGTTTGTCGGCGCAGGCGAGCGGCTCGACATTCCCTCGCTGGTGACGGGCAACAAGCCGGCCAGCACGGCTTACCGCGACCTGGGCATCGAGGAAATCGACGCCGCTCAGGTTGCACTGGAAGAAGCCGACTTCATTGTCTCAGCCGGCAACGGCGTGACCGATGTCGGTGCGTTCGAGAAGCTGGCGGGCACATTGGGCGCGGCAATCGGCGCGAGCCGGGTGGCCGTCGACAACGGCATGTTCACGCGCGACAAGCAGATCGGCGCCACTGGCAAGACGGTCGAAGCGAGCGTGTATATCGCTTTCGGCATCTCGGGCGCGGTGCAGCATCTGCAGGGCATCAAGGACTGCCGCCACGTGATTGCCATCAATCTCGACGGCAGTGCGCCTATCGTCAAGCGCGCCAACCTGACCATTATCGGCGGCACGCAGACCACCATCGCCTCGTTGATCGAGGCCGTGGGGCTCGCGCGGGCGGCGCGTTCGCAGGCGGCACTACCGCTCACAGAAACGCTTGCCGAGGGAGTCGCAGCATGAGCACGAGCCGCAAACTGACACGGATTGCGGTGCTCGTTTCGGTGGGCCGTCACCCGGTAAGCGGGGTGGCGCGCTACAGCCGCAACGACGCCGCCGCACTCGAAATCGGCCGCACGTTGTCGCGCCAGCATGGTGCGCAACTCGATACGCTGCACGCCGGCGACCCGGCGAACCCGGCGCTGGAAGAGTATCTGGCGCTAGGAGCCGAGCATGTCGAAGTGCTTGCATGTGGCGAGCATGAGGATGCAGCCGCGGCGCTGGCCGCTCGCTTGCAGGACTACGACCTCGTTCTGACCGGCACGTGTGCGGAAGGCGCGTTCGATAGCGGCATGCTGCCATATGAGCTTGCCGATGCGCTCGGTTATCCGCTGGTCGGCGCGGCCGTCGACGTTGCGGTCGACGAGGCGCACGTCACGGTGCGGCAATTTCTGCCGAAAGGTGTTCGTAGGCGTGTTGAGGCCGCGTTACCCGCCGTGGTGGCCGTGCATCCGCTTGCCGGCGTCACGCCGCGCTATGCGTATGCCCGCCAGCGGGCCGGCTCGATCGATACCTCGCATGTCGCGCCGCCTTTGAGCGCCGACGCCGCCGAATGGAGCATTGCCGCCGCACAGCGCAAGCCGGTTCGCCTCGCCGCGCAGGAGAAGCGCTCGGGCCACGCGCGCATGCTCTCGGCGACCACCACCGAGAGCCGTGGCGGCAGCGTCGTAATTGAAGGGACTTCGGTCGAAAAAGCACAAGTGATACTCGGCTATTTGCGCGAGCATCAACTCATCGATTACTGATTTGCGCCGCACCACGGCCCCAGCAATTCCGGAGCACAAGATGAAAGTATCGGCAGACATTCACGCGCTGGTCGACCGGCGCAAGAAGGGTTACAGCCTCGAAGCGCCGTTTTATCTGAGCGAGGACATTTTCGCGCTCGACATGGAAGCGATCTTCCGCAAGCACTGGATTCAGGTCGCAGTCGAGCCGGATATTCCCGAGCCAGGCGACTACACGACCGTTCAGCTCGGCAGCGACTCGATCCTGATCGTGCGCGACGACGACATGCAGGTGAGGGCGTTTCACAACGTCTGCCGCCACCGCGGCGCGCGTCTGTGCAATGAGGACAAGGGCTCGGTCGGCAATATCGTCTGTCCGTATCACAGCTGGACCTACAACCTGACCGGCCAGTTGATGTTTGCCGAGCATATGGGCGAGCAGTTCGACCGCTGCAAGCACAGCCTCAAAACGGTGCATGTGCAGAGCCTTGGCGGTCTGATTTTCATTTGCCTGGCAGAGGAGCCGCCGGTCGACTTCGAGATGATGCGCGCCGCGATGGAGCCTTATCTGTTGCCGCACGATCTGCCGAACTGCAAGATCGCCGCCACGATCGACATCATCGAGAAAGGCAATTGGAAGCTGACGATGGAGAACAATCGCGAGTGCTATCACTGCGTCGCGAACCATCCCGAGCTGACCATTTCGCTTTACGAGTATGGCTTTGGTTATCAGCCGTCTCCGGCCAACGCCGAAGGTATGGCCGCATTCGAGCGCACCTGTCTGGAACGGACCGCGCAGTGGGAAGCGCTGGACCTGCCCTCGGTTGAAGTGGAGCACTTGTCGGATGTGACGGGTTTCCGCACTCAACGCCTGCCGCTCGATCGCAGCGGCGAATCGCAGACGCTCGATGCAAAGGTGGCTTCGAAAAAGCTGCTGGGCGAATTCAAGCAAGCCGATCTGGGCGGTCTGTCATTCTGGACTCAACCGAACTCATGGCACCACTTCATGAGCGATCACATTGTGACGTTCTCGGTGATTCCGCTCTCGGCGGGCGAAACGCTGGTGCGCACGAAATGGCTCGTGCACAAGGATGCGAAGGAAGGCATCGATTACGACGTGAAGAACCTCACCGCCGTATGGAACGCGACCAACGATCAGGATCGCGCGCTGGTGGAGTATTCGCAGCGTGGCGCCGCGAGCAGCGCTTATGAACCGGGGCCGTATTCGCCGTTCACCGAAGGGCTCGTCGAGAAATTCAGCGACTGGTATATCCGGCGCCTCGCAGCACAGATCGACAACTGAAGACTGATTTCACAACCGGATGCCTGGCGGCAGGTGGAGCGAACAATGATGCGGGATGCGGCAACCTTCGAACCCGTTGAAAGCCGGCTGACCCAGCCGCAATTCTGGGGCGCGCTGCCGGCACGCTGGACGAGCG
>SDBV01005616.1_pt1 | contig 17655 bp, 13 predicted proteins | sample 2277081 | NCBI WGS metagenome assembly SDBV01 (sample SAMN10402039, study PRJNA504765) | marine sediment metagenome | isolation source: marine sediment core GS10_PC15, 223 cmbsf | place: Arctic Ocean: Southern Knipovich Ridge | collected 2010 | reverse complement strand
TTTTCAAAAAAGCACCTTTTGTGTAGCTATGGTGCGCGTTTGTGCGCATAATTGTTTTTTTTTGTGTTTTTTTGTCATAAAAGTCACGTTTTTTCATAAGTTCTTTCTGTCATTTTTCCCACAATAACATGACTCCTCTTTACTTCTTCCAGCCAAATAACAGCCGTTTCACCCCCGTCACAGCCGTTTTAAAGACCCACCCCCTCCGATCACACGCCTCGGGATGGACTTATCTTTTTTTGCGCGCATTTTTCACCCTTTTTTCTATTCACGACTTTTAATATCTATTATCTAATATCTAATATCTCCGATGCGAAGCATCGGCACAGCCGGCCAACAGCCGGAGAACACGCAGGCGGATATAAACACTGATGGATCAAAAGGTTATCACACTAAAGGGAACAAAAAAATAAGCACCGGGCAAATGCCCGGTGCTATATATGAGATAAGAAGAAGAAAGTTTAGTTTCAGTCCCGACAGGGAGTTGATCGGCTATTCTGCCGATACAGTTTCTTTCCTACTTCTTTTACGCTGTTTAATCGTTCTTTTTGGTACCGGAACTTCCTCGTGTCCTGCCGATGCCAGCGTTACAGCTTCGCTGGCCGTGGCCGCGTACATATCGGCCCCGATCTCTTCCCACAAACCGTCGGCGCGGTCGAATATCCCACCAGACAGCATCAATCGCATTTCTGGGAATGCACCTATGGATTTTACGGTATCGATAAGTCTGCGTATATCCGGCGCACCTTTCGCAGCGGTTCCGTACACCAGCAGCACATCCGGCTTGTAGGAATGTATGAATGCCAGGATGTCATCGTTGGTTACGCTTCCGCCGAGGTGGCGGGTTTCCCATCCGTCGCTCTCGAACAGATCGGCAGTCATCTGGGCCCCGAGCTCTGCGTGTTCGCTTGGGTTGCTGCAGATGACGATTCGTTTTTCCTTTGCTTTTTTCTTCGGCAGCTTGTTCTGAAGCTGATCGACGATCGTGCGGTTGATCCGCGTTGCGAAAGCCTCGGCGGCGGAATCGATCTTGTCAGATCTGTAAAGCTTGTCGATCTCAATCATTATCGGCCAGATTATCTTCATATATACCTGGTTGGCGGGCACGCCTTGCTGAAGTGTTTCCTCGATTACCGATCTGCAGGCTGTCCTGTCACCAGCGAGCAGGGCGTCTAAGTATCGTTCTAATACATATTTCTTCTTTGTCATAATAATCCTCAATAAATCCCATGTTTACCAAACAGCCCAAGTTGACATCTGGTTTTAAATAAAAAGCTATAATCGTCACAGATGTTAAAATAGGCAAACGCGACAAACTAGGTATCGGGGAAAGGCGGCGGAATTCTTTAGTTAAAATAGGTAAAATAGAAAATTATGGTAAGTTTAGAGTTGAGTTGGTGTTTCATTGCAAGTTGTTGTTATTTGGATGTTTATGTAATATTTGTTGACTAAGGCCCGATAATCGGGGAGAGTAATTAAAAATTACGAATTACGAATTACGAATTTTTTTAGTATTTAGTATTTAGTGAATAGTATTTAGGGCGTGGAGCCGGCCGGGGGCCGGGGCTGATTTTGTTCTTGAAAAGTGTAGTTAAATGGGGTGGCAGATGCTTGGCATCTGAGATATTCGATAATTGATAGTAGATAGTGGGAAGGGAATGAAGACAGAGGACGGATGACTGGGTTGGAGGGGCGGCTGGGGGTGGGGACAAAAAGTGGATTTTTAGGCTTCAAATAGCCGAAAATAAGGTTTGACAAAGTGTATAAAAGTACATAGTATAATTACGGACGCAAGACGGAGATTGCAACTCACTCCAGACACGGCACGCAAAGAAGGTACAAAGGGATCATAATGAAAAAGGGCTATTCGGCGGTCGATTTATTTTGTGGTGTGGGCGGGCTAACGCACGGACTTATTAAGGCTGGGGTACGTGTCAACGCCGGTGTCGATATCGACGAAACATCAAGGTATGCATACGAGGCAAATAACGATTCGCAGTTTATAAAAGAGGACATTACAAAACTTACCAAATCCGACATTGAAAACCTATATCCAAAAGGAGACATTAAAATTCTAGTTGGGTGTGCTCCGTGTCAACCGTTTTCCAAACATACACAGAAGGATAAGGAAAGAAAGAAAGGTAAGAAGTGGGGGCTGCTTCGATCGTTCGCAAGAATCATAAAAGAAACAAAGCCCGACATAATCTCAATGGAAAATGTCGCACAGGTTACAAAACACGAAGTTTTCGAAGAGTTTGTGAGCGATCTTAAAAAGCAAAAATATCATGTTTTGTATAAAAATGTTTATTGTCCGAAGTACGGGATTCCTCAAAAGCGTACACGGTTGGTGCTTTTGGCTTCAAAACTGGGGCCTATCAAATTGATACCGGAAACACACAAACCACATCAATATAAAACAGTAAAACAAACAATAGGCAAACTAGAACCGATAGCTGCGGGCGGATCATCGAAAAAAGATCCTTTGCATAAATCACGCAACCTATTCGGTATTAATATGAAACGAATGAAACAGTCAACGCCGGGAGGGACTTGGCGCGACTGGGACAGAAAACTAGTACTGCCGTGTCATAAAAAGAAAACGGGCAAGACATATAGTGCGGTTTACGGCAGAATGGAATGGGACAAGCCGAGTCCGACGATTACAACACAGTTTCACACTTTTGGAACGGGCCGTTTCGGACATCCGACACAAAATAGGGCGCTGTCGTTAAGAGAAGGCGCTATGCTGCAAACATTTCCAAAAGGGTATAAGTTTGTCAAGCTCAAAGAGAACGCGTATTTAACACGTTTGGGAATTCATATCGGAAACGCCGTACCCGTAAGATTGGGAACGATTATAGGTAAAAGCATAAAAAAACACATAGAGGATTATAATGAAAAAGGATAAACCATTCACGTTCGAAATGTCTTTAAGTGTTCTAAACCATCTGGGAAGAAACCTGTACAGAAGTTTTATAACTGTTCTCGGGGAGGCAATTTCTAATGCTTGGGATGCTGACGCCGAAAATGTAAGGATATATGTTGATAGAAAAAATAATAACTTTGTCATAAAAGACGATGGGGACGGAATGTCAAGAAGCGATTTTCAAAACAAATTTTTGAAGATCGGGTATACAAAGAGAAAGGACGGAGTGTGTGTATCAAAAAAAGGAAGGCCATATATTGGCAGAAAAGGTATAGGAAAGTTAGCGTTATTATCATGCTCAAATAAGATTACCGTTATATCAAAGACAATAAACAAAGATTATGTCGGTGGCACAATCGATAATTCGGGATTAGATAAAGCTATAACTAAAGATTTAACTCCTCAACAATACAAATTAAAAAAATATCGGGCCGATATTTTTAGGAAATATACGCGAAACCATGATAAGGGCACAATTATTTGTTTTGAAAATATTAAAGGTGGCATAAAAAATAGCTTAGATTTTCTAAGAAAAGTCATTGCTTTATATTTCAGATTCTCACTTTTGGATAAATCATTCAATATATTTATTAATGATGATTTGATTACACTTGATTGTTTAGACGATCTTGCTAAAAAAACGGAATTTCTATGGAATATAAATAAGCTTGACGATCCTTATATAAATGAAAGGCTTAAAGATTTAAAAGAGCCAGCTAAACAGCTTAGAACACAAAATAATGTTAAAGGTTTTATAGCGTCCGTGTCTAAGCCGAGCAATCTTAAAATTATGTCTACCGAAGAGAGGGCGGGAGTTGATCTTTTTGTGAATGGCAGATTACGTGAGAGGAATATTCTAAAGCATATTCCAACTGCTAGATTAGCTGAAAACTATTTTTATGGACAAATTCACTTCAACACCTTGGATGACAATAAAGACAGATTTGCGACTGGCCGGGAAGGTATTGTTGCAAATGATTTGAAGTACAAGAGATTCTTAAAGAACATCAGGAAAATTGTTTTAAAGATTCTCACTGACTGGGATAAATTACGACTAAAGCATAAACTTGAGGGCGATTCAGAGAACACGAGGATTTCACGTACTAAAAGAGTTTCTCTTGGATTATATAATGCAGTTTCCAAAGGATATGGTCCCTCTAAAGGTTCCAAAAGTAAGAAAAAGGTAGATGGTTGGATAAGCGATCTTAGCGATGATGCTGCATTTAATTTTGAATCTTATGCGGAATGTTTTATTTCTGAGAATCTAATTAGAAAATATATTAAAGATAATAAGACTGCCATGACTAGCATTGCAAAGGGTGAGGTTGCGAAGTGGCGAAAAACGGAGCGTGATCGCAAAAGGAGTGGGAATATTAATATATCCATAAGACAGGGAAATGATGATTTAAGTTATTTGGATATGGATTATCTGGCTAGATTAGTCGATAAGGCAGGCGCACAGAATTGTCTTCCGCATGATGCAAAACAATATAAACCAATTAGGGGGGCTCTTATGCATACGGCCCTTTTGACGAATACTGCAAAACGAAAATTAACGACTGTCTATGAAAATATAAGAGGAAGAATAAAGACACTGCTTACTTAAGACTAACAAAAGTGTCTTGGGATAAACAATATATTGAACAATTAATTTAAAATATCAAAATCCAAAGTTAAATATTGCGAAGAAATTCAAATGGAACGGAGAAATTGGGATAGGTCAGAACTTATAGTTGCGTTTCATCAGTATTGCATTACTCCTTTCGGGCAAATGCACAATCGTAATCGTGAAATCATAGCTTTAGCAGAAAAGCTTGGAAGGACGCCAAGTGCGCTGTCTATGAAAATGTGTAACTTTGCCAGTCTCGATCCGGTAAACATACAAAGGAATGTCAAAGGATTGCCTAATGTTTCCAAGGCCGACCGTGACATTTGGGAGGAATTCAATAATAACTGTGAAGCGTTGCTTGAAGCATACCAAAGAGAAACGGAAAAACATAATATAGCGATGCCGGAAAGTGAAGAGCTATACACTTATGACCCCTCTCAACAGTCAGAAATCTTACAGGAGGTCAAGGTACGTACAACCCAGAGCTTCTTTAGACGTTCTGTTCTGTCTAATTACAATTATCAATGCGCCATGTGCCGGATCGACAATAAAAAATTGCTTAATGCAGGACATATCATACCATGGTCAGTCGATGAAAGATATCGTGCCGATCCGCAGAACGGACTTTCGCTCTGTGCGTTACATGACAGAGCTTTCGATCGCGGGCTTTTAACATTAGATAACGATTATCGAATAGTTCTTGCAGATCAAATAAAAAAAGTAAAAGTAACTTCTGACGTTCATCGCATAGCCTTTCTTGAAATTGAAGGTCAAAGTATCACTATGCCCGATAAATTTGCACCATCTCTGATTGCTTTGGATTATCATAGAAGCAATATCTTTGGAAATTAAAATGGCGGATATATATTCCAAGGCTAAACGAAGCGAGGTGATGGCTTCTGTTAAGAGGAGTAGGACGGGGCCGGAAGAAAAAGTGGCAAAGATATTACGAAAGCTGAAGATCAAACATAGGCGCAATATTAAGACACTTCCGGGTAAGCCGGATTTTGTTATCAAATCCGCAAATACCATCATATTCGTACACGGTTGTTTTTGGCACGGGCATAATAATTGTCAATATGCAAGAACGCCGAAATCCAACAAGAAGTTTTGGCGGGACAAGGTAATAAACAACAAAAAGAGAGATGCAAGGGTTTGCAGGCAACTGAGAACGGCAGGGTGGCATATTATTACCGTTTGGCAATGTAGATTGAAAAAGCCGGAGCAAGTCGAAAATAGATTGTTGCGGTCAAGGTTGCCGTCCATTCGGCTATCCCATTCTGCTCTCTAACGCTCAATATTCGTGTTTTACGGGTCAATATTGAAGAACGGGGGATAAACGGCCGATATGATGATTAGCGTTTGGCGTCGCTGATGTTAAAGCTGTCTTAGGCCGTAACGGTCAGGGTTGCCACGCGGCTTAAGCCGCTCGCAATGACGGGATTAGTGAAATAGAGTGTAGGTGTATTAGATATGATGATCGAGAATATAGGTGCGTGGGCGGTCGAGTCTGTCAGCAATATTGGCCGGTTTAATCGTTTTGCGGGTAAGACGGCGAGTGCCTCTTTGCAGAGCTGTTTTCATCCGAAATCGTTCCCTTTGATCTGGGCGCAGATGAATGTTATCGGTGTTAAGAGCGTTCCTGTTGTTATGGTCACCGGTGCTTTTGTCGGTATGATCCTTGCGATCAACGCCTACGATCAACTGGCTGGGATGGGTCTCGAAGAACGGCTTGGTATGCTGATCAATATAGCGGTTGTCAAAGAGCTTGGTCCTGTGCTTGCGGCAGTTATGCTTGCGGGCAGAGTTGGCGGGGCTCTTACGGCGGAGCTTGGAACGATGAACGTTACCGAGCAGATCGCCGCGGTGCAGAGCATGGGTACCGATCCAGTTAAGTACCTTGTTGCGCCGCGTGTTTTAGCGTGTTTGTTCCTTACGCCGGTGCTTATCCTTTATGCGGATCTTCTTGGTATTCTTGGGGGCTACTTCGTCAGCGTGATGCAGCTTGGTATCAACAGCAGGGCGTACTGGGATTTCAGCGCGCAGGGCGTTGAGCTTTGGGATATTTCTATCGGTGTTATCAAAGGGTTTTTCTTCGGGGCAGCGATCGCGGTTATCAGTTGCTATAAAGGGTTTACGTGCAGAGAGGGTGCGCAGGGTGTGGGCGAGGCTTGTACGGAAGCTTTCGTGGGGAGCTTTATCTCGATATTGTTCCTGAATTTCGTATTCGCACTGGTCGCAAAGGCGATTTACAGTACTTTCTGGACGGTTCAGTCCTTGCTATAACGGAGTTTAATTTGCAGCATGAAGTAGACAAAAACGACGGCGCTATTGTCGTACGCAATCTTGTTAAGAGGTTTGACAAGGAGGTTGTGCTGGATAATATTTCGCTGGTCGCTAAAGAAGGCGAAACTACGGTTATCATCGGGCCAAGCGGGTGCGGCAAAACCGTTTTGATGAAACACATGATCGTTCTGGAGCGTCCGACGGCCGGCGAGGTGTACTTTAGAGGTCAGCGCATCGACGAGCTTAGCGAGGATGAGCTTGTTGCGGTGCGAACGCAGTATGGTTTTCTGTTTCAGGGCGGGGCGCTGTTCGACAGCCTTAGTGTTTATGAGAATATTATCTTTGCGATTCGACAGCACCGCAAGATCACTGACTGGAAGGAAGTTGACGAGCTTGTAAAGGATCGGCTTGCGATGGTGGGGATGGATGGGTATCAGGAACACTATCCGGCAAACCTGTCGGGCGGACAGCAAAAACGCGTGGCTCTTGCGCGTGCGATAGCGCTGGAGCCGTATATAATCCTTTACGACGAGCCGACGACGGGGCTTGACCCGATACGCTCGGATATTATTAACGAGCTGATAATAAAACTCAAACGTGAGCTGCAGATTACGAGCGTTGTAGTTACGCATGATATGAAGAGCGCGTACAAGATCGCCGACCGTATTGTTATGCTGCACGAGGGGCATATCCTTGCCGACGGCGATGCGGAACATATCCGAAATCATCCGCACCCGGTGGTGCAATCGTTCATACACGGCAGGCTGAGCGAGGCTGAGCTTGAGGCGCTGCGACACGGGGGGACAAAGTTCAAAACGCAGTACCACCCCGAAGACTTTGAACCGGCAGAACCGATCTAGCGTGCAGCGGGTAGCGGATAGGATGGCTAAAGCCATCGCTGACCTGCGGTCAGTCTTAATCTGGAATAGTTATTTTTTAAAATTAGCTTGAAATGGTTGATTTGCGGTGTAGAATTGTTGTTAAGTAGCGATCTGCGAGTTTAGAATCAGGGGCGTTAGAGCGATGGGAGAACTTAATAGTTCATCGGGTTTTTCAAATGATGACAGTATTTCCATAGTCCTTTGCGGACAGGCAGGGCAGGGTATCCAGACTGTCGAGTTTCTTTTAACCAGAATGCTGAAGCTTTCGGGGTATAATGTTTTTGCTACTAAAGAATACATGTCGCGAGTTCGCGGGGGTGTTAACTCTACAGAGATACGTGTTTCATCCAGGGCAGTGCGGGCGCTGGCGGATCGGATAGATATTCTTGTTCCACTCGACGAAAAAGCGATAGGGCATCTTGGTAAAAGGATCACTGACGAAACAAAGATCATTGGTGAGCAGGCTGTTATCACAGGGACAGCCGGCTGGGATGTTAACAACTTAATCGAAGTGGAGTTTACAAAGATAGCCACTGAGATCGGGAGCAAGATATATTCCAATATAATCGCCGTTGGAACCATATTAAGTTTCTTTGAGATCGATCTGGAAACCGCATCTTCTTACATGCGCAGGTATTTTGCAGGCAAGGACAGTGAAGTAGTAGAAAAAAATGTTAAGGCTATTACGGCAGGCTACGATATCGGCAGGGGAATATGCAAATCCGGTCGAATATCAATCAATTTTGAAAGAGATGAGTGTGTTGAAAAACATATACTTTTAAATGGAGCAGATGCGATAGGGCTTGGAGCGATCGCCGGGGGTTGTGATTTTATTTCCTCATACCCGATGTCGCCTTCGACGGGAGTGCTGGTTTTTCTTGCGTCAAAAGGCAAAGAATTCGGCATAATTGCAGAGCAGGCAGAGGATGAGATATCGGCTATTAATATGGCGATAGGTGCCTGGTATGCAGGTGCCAGAGGGATGGTAACGACATCCGGCGGGGGATTTGCATTGATGACCGAGGGGCTTAGCCTTGCCGGTATGCTCGAAGTGCCGGTTGTTGTTCATCTTAGCCAACGGCCCGGCCCTGCAACAGGGCTGCCAACCAGAACCGAGCAAGGCGATATCGAATTAGCGATGTACGGCGGGCATGGAGATTTTCCGAGGATCATTCTAGCACCGGGCAGCATAGAAGAGGGTTTTTGGCTTATGCAAAAGGCGTTCGAGCTTGCGGATAAATTTCAGGTTCCTGTAATCGTTCTTACGGATCAATACTTTGTGGATTCATACTATAATTGCGAACCTTTCGAGATGGCAGATGTGGAAGTTAGAAAACATGTCGTGGAAACCGATGCCGATTATAAGAGATACGAACTGACCGATAGCGGGGTATCACCACGAGGAGTGCCGGGGTACGGTAAAGGTTATGTATGTGTTGATAGCGACGAACACGATCAACAGGGGCATATAACAGAAGACCTTGAGCTTAGAAAAAAGATGGTCGATAAGAGGCTAAAGAAATACGAATCGATACGTCGGGAAACGGTCGGCCCGGAGCTTATAGGCAACAAGAAGTATAAAACATTGATAATATGCTGGGGGTCCACGAGGGATATTATATGCGAAGCTGTAAAGGCTATGGGGCGAGATGATATTTCGATCCTTCATTTTAAACAATTGCATCCTTTGCATGAAAGTACGGCCGATCATCTCAACAGGGCCGATAAATGTGTATTGATCGAAGGTAATTCGAGCGGTCAGTTTGGTAAATTGATACAACTTGAAACTGGGATAAGTATCGAAACCAGGATATTGAAATATAATGGCCTGACTTTTACTGTCGAAGAGGTAATCGCAGAGTTATTGAAAATATTAGAGGCTAAATGATGACGAGCAGCGAAAAATATGACATGGGCGATATCGATATAGCGTGGTGCCCGGGATGTGGTAATTTTTCTATACTGAAGATCGTAAAGCAGGCACTTTGCGAACTTATGATCGATCCGTTGGAACTGGTAATGGTATCGGGTATAGGTCAGGCTGCGAAGATCCCGCATTATCTCAAAAGTAATATCTTTAACGGGCTTCACGGGCGGGCGTTACCGGCGGCGACGGCGATAAAAGCGGTAAACCCGAGATTGACGGTGATCGCAGAAAGCGGCGATGGGGATATGTACGGTGAAGGTGGTAATCATTTTATACATACGATCCGGCGGAATCCTAATATAACCAATATTGTTCATAATAATATGGTGTATGGATTGACTAAGGGGCAGGCATCTCCTACGAGCATAAAAGGCTTTGTTACGCCGGTTCAGGTTCGTGGAGTTTTTCTTGAGCCGTTCAATCCGCTTGCAGTAGCACTGGCGCTGGATGCGAGCTTTATTGCAAGAGTTTATTGCGGGGATACCGAGCAGACGAAAGATATAATCAAAGAAGCGATCAGCCATAAGGGTTATGCACTTGTGGATGTGTTACAGCCTTGCCCCTCGTTTAATAAGGTTAATACCTATCAGTGGTTCAAAGAGAATACATATTATTTACAGGGGCATGACGACAGCGACAAAGAAAAGGCTTTTAGCAGAGCTATCGAAACAGATAAGCTGCCGCTTGGGGTTTTTTATGTAAATAAGAAGGAAACATTTGAGGAAAACGTTGGCATCTGCCGAGAAGGGACGCGGTCGTTGTACGAACGAAAACTCGATATTGATAAGCTGAAAAAGCTGCTTGAAACGTTCACACAAAAAGATTTTTGATTTTACTTAAGTGTCTTTCTATACCGATGCGAGCATCTACCATATTCAGCCTATGTGCGTTTTTTCGGTCGCTCAAGTTGTTGCCCATCTGAGTTTTGCCGATGCACTTCTTGGGTTTTTGTTTATTTCTTTGTTTTCCGGGACTATTACTTCTCTGGCAGTTGCTTTGTATATTCCATTTTTAAAGCCGTCGCGGAATGAATGTTTTACGATCCGGTCCTCTCCGCTGTGGAAACTTATTATTGCGATCCTTCCCCCTGGCTTTAGGCAGTAGGGCGCAAGTCTCAGGAGTTCTTTTAGGCATCCGATCTCGTCGTTGACCAGCATGCGCATTGCCTGGAATGTTAGAGCGGCGGGGTGTAGTGAACGTTTTTTTTCGGTGCGATGACGCTGTCGCCATGCTTTCTGGTTAATGCCCTTGGCATCGAAAACGATCTGGACGAGCTGATCGGTTTGTGTGATCGGCTGATCCTGACGACAGGTGACGATCTGGTGGGCGATCTGCTGGTGATTTGTTTCATCGGACAGTTCCCATAGGGCCATAGCCAACTCTTTTTTTGAAAGAGCGTTTAGCAAGTCGGCGGCAGTCTGCTTTAGGCGGTCGTCCATTCTCATGTCGAGTGGGCCGTTGTTTTTATAGCTTAGACCACGGTCGGGATCGTCTATTTGCATGCTTGAAAGTCCAAGATCGGCAAAGATGATGTCGAAACCGTCGAGCTTTTCATTGTTCATAGCGTTTGCGATGCCTGCGAAGTTGCTTCTGTGGAAACTGACATTGGCAGGTTTGTTTAGGCGTTCTTTGGTTCGTTCAAGCTCGGCGGCATCGACGTCTAAGGCGACGAGTTTTCCGGCAGGGCCGATACGTTTGATAAACTCCGATGCGTGTCCTCCGTAGCCGAGGGTGCAGTCGGCTACGATGTCGCCTTGTGCGGGTTTGAGACAGTCTAAAACCTCCTGGGTCATTACGGGTATGTGGGTGCTTGCCGGTGTTTTTCCTTTTGCTTGCAGACGTGCCTGAAGCTCCGGGTAGGCTTCTATGTTGTGCTCTTTGTACTTTTGTTTATAATTTTTTGGGTGAGTTCCGCTGTATCTTATTCGCCGGGGCGGTTTGGGGTTGTTGTCTGACGGGTCGCTGGCGTTCATGTAAACTCCTGAGGCGTTAATGCTTATTCTTATGGATCACGGTCAGGATTTGATTCTATAGAAATGTTCGGGGACAATCAACTTGAAAATAATGTCTTTTGGGGTTATAATCTGCGTTCGGTTATTATTTAGCATTTAGTGAATGGTATTATGACATTTAAGAGTGAAAAAGAAATAGCGGGCGATCTTGGCGGTTTGGTTGCCGGCGAGGTTATAGTTGATGTTTATAATCTCGTTGCGTACAGCACCGATGCGAGTATTTACCAGATAAAGCCGATGTGCGTGGTTTCTGTGCGGGACGGGGCGGATGTTGCTGCGGTTGTTAAGTATGCCGCTAACAATGGTATTGCGATCGCTGCTCGTGGTGCGGGCAGCGGGCTGGCCGGCGAATCGCTTACCGAAGGTATTGTTATCGATACGATGACGCATATGAAAAGAATCGTTGGGGTAAGCGGTAATCATGGGCTTGTTACAGTAGAGCCCGGGGTTGTTATCGACGACCTTAACAACTATCTTGCGGGGTTTGGCAAAAAGATCGGCCCGGTTCCTTCAAGCTCCAACAGGGCGACGGCGGGGGGGTGTATCGCCAATAATGCCACGGGAGCCCATTCGCTTGTGTACGGGTATCTTTCCAACTTTATCGAAAGCCTTGATGTTGTTTTAGCGGACGGGACAGCGGTAACTGTTACAAATAATATCGATCCGGGGGATGCGTCGGTTAATCCGGCGGTTGCGAAGCTGGCGAAGAAATGTTTCGATCTGCTAAACCCTGCAAAGGATCTGATAGAGGCGCGCAAACCGACGACAAAGCGTAATCACAGCGGGTATAATATTGACGGGGTGTGCCATGACGGTAAAGTCGATCTTGCCCGGCTTATCGCAGGTTCGGAGGGGACGCTTTGCGTTATAACGCAGGCGGTATTGCGAACGGTCGATATTCCGAAAGTAAAGGCTCTGGTCCAGTTCGAGTTTAAGACTTTTGAAAAGATGGCGGCGGCGGTTCCTATTATTGTCGATTGCGGGGCCAGTGCGTGCGAGCTTATGGACAGGACGTTGATCGCCGTCGCAGCCGAGGCATTGCCTCAGTATTACGATCTATTTCCGAGCGAATGTGCGGCGGTTTTGATGGTCGAGCAGACGGGAGAAAGCGAGCAAGAGGTTAAAGAGAAAATTGCTAAGACCATCGCGGCAGTTGGGGAGCTTAGCAGCGAACATACGGAGTACTTTGACGCCGATTCGCAGGCAAGGCTTTGGAAATCGCGTAAGGATGCGGTTCCGTTGCTTGGGCGTCAGCGTGGGGCTGCTCGGCCTGTGGCGTTTATTGAGGATATTTCGGTCGATCATACGCGGCTTGGCGAATACATCGCCGGTCTTGAGGCGATATCTGAAAAGTATCATGTTAAGATGGCGTTTTACGGTCATGCCGGTGACGGTGAGCTGCATATACGGCCTTACCTTGATCTTTCGAGCCCTGACGGGCTGCGGAGAATGAAGTCGCTTGCCGATGAGGTGTTTACGCTTGCGTTTTCGCTTGGCGGCTCGGCCAGCGGTGAACATGCCGACGGGCTTGTGCGGGCTGCGTTTATTAAGCAGCAGTTCGGCAGTGAGTATTATGAGGTGCTTAAGCAGCTTAAAAAGATATTCGATGCTGACGAGATAATGAATCCGGGCAAGATCATTAACGATGATCCGGAGGTGATGACGAAACAACTTCGTGCGGAGCATCTTGTTTTTGCAGAGCGGCTGATGCCGAATCTTAATTTCGATCCTAAGGATCTGCGATACCGTATCGAGCAGTGCAACGGTGACGGGGTTTGCCTTAGTACGCAAAGCGACGGGCGGATGTGTCCGGTGTTCCGTGCGGTTGGTACGGAGCTGGCGTCTTCACGGGCCAAAGCAAATATGCTGCGGGCGTGGATAACGGGGATACTTAGCAAAGAGGATTTTCAATCGGAGCAGTTTAAGAAGATCCTTGAGCTTTGTATTAATTGCAAGATGTGTTCGGTGGAGTGTCCGTCGGGGGTTGATATTTCCAGTTTGATCATCGAGGCGCGTGCGGAGGTTGCGCTTTCAAAGGGCTTGAGCAAGACCGAAACGCTTTTGTGCCGCAGTCATTTAATGAGTAAGATGGGGTCGGCGTTTGCACCGTTTAGTAATCTGCTGCTGGGTATGAAATTGTTCAGAGTTGTTTTAGAGAAGATGACAGGACTGGACAGCAGGCGGGTTAGCCCCAAGTTCCAGCGGTCCAGCTTTGTGAAAAAAGCTAACAGGTATTTGGCGAAAGAAGGTCCGATCGAAAACCCCTGCGATAAGGTGGCGTACTTTGTCGATAGCTATGCGAACTATAACGATCATGAGCTTGGGTTTTCGGTGGTGAAGTTTTTGCGGTACTGCGGGATAGAAGTTATCGTTCCAAAACAGCAAGTGCCCGTTCCGCTGCCTGCGATGGTGTATGGGGATGTTAAGACGGCCCGTAAGGAGCTTGGGTTTATCGTAGAGCACCTGGCCGAGACAATTCGCAGCGGGTACAAGATCGTGTGCTCAGAGCCTTCGGCGGCACTTTGCCTTGTAGAAGATGCGAAGCTTTTTGTCGATAACGAGGATGCGGCGATGGTGGCAGCAAACACTTATGAGCTTAGCGGGTACCTTAATACGTTTAATAAGATCGGAAGGCTAACACTTGACTCGCGGAAAGGGGCAGAGTCGTTTTATTACGATGTTGATTTTGCGTATCACGCGCCTTGCCATTTGAAGGTGCTTGGCGGCGGGGCCGATACGGTCGAGTTTTTGCGGTTGTTTACGGATGTTCGGGTTGCCGATGTTAATTCGGGATGCTGCGGACTGGCTGGTACGTGCGGTATGCAGAAGAAGAACTACGATCTGTCGCTCGCTATCGCAAAGGAGGCCGTCGGGCCCATCAACAACTCCGGGGCCGATCTTGTGATGACCGAATGTGCGGCGTGCAAGATGCAGATAGAACACCTGACGGGGAAAAAAGTGATGCATCCTGTAAAAGTTCTTGCAAAGATCTACGGCCTGCTGTAGTTGGTGCTGTATATTAATTCTATTAGCGAGTTGCTATGCAAACTGAGCTTAAAAAAGCGGTTTTGTGGGACGGGCAGGAAGGAGGCAAGGTCAGGTGCAATCTTTGTGCTTGGCGGTGTAATATCTCCGAAGGCAAGCGCGGGCATTGTGCGGTGCGTCAGAACATTGGCGGGGAGCTATATTCGCTGAGTTTTTATAAAGTTTGCTCTGCGAACAGCGATCCTATCGAGAAGAAACCTTTGTTCCATTTCCAGCCTGGCTCGAAGAGTTTTTCCATATCTACGCCTGGCTGTAATTTTCAATGTATATTTTGTCAGAACTGGCAGATAAGCCAGTCGCCTCTTGACGGGGATATGCAGGGCAGCGCGATCGCTCCTGAGCAGATCGTTGAGTCGGCTGTGAAGAATGATTGTTCGAGCATCGCGTATACTTATACCGAGCCTACGATCTTTATGGAGCTTGCCGCTGAGTGCGGTGTGCTTGCAAAGAAACAGGGGCTTAGCAATGTTTTTGTAAGTAACGGATACATGACGGCCGAAGCTATTGAGTTCGCGCGTCCATGGCTTGATGGGATCAATGTTGACCTTAAAGCTTTTACGGAGAGTTTCTATAAGAATTTTTGCAAGGCGAAATTGCAGCCGGTGCTGGATACGATAAAATATATCGCTCAGAAGACAGACATCTGGATGGAAGTTACGACGCTGATGATACCGGGTGAGAATGATTCACCTGATGAGCTGCGGAATATTGCCGAGTTTATTGTTAAAGAAGCGGGGGTTGATACGCCGTGGCACGTCAGCAGGTTTCATCCGATGTATAAGATGAACGATAAGCCTGTGACGCCTGTTGAGGAGCTTGAGATGGCTTATAATATCGGTAAGCAGGCGGGGCTGCGGTATGTCTATGTGGGGAACCTGCCGGGCGCCCGGGCAGAGAGCACTTTTTGTTATAGCTGCGGGCAGGCGCTTATCGAGCGAACGGGATATACGATAAAAGCCAACAAGATCGAGGACTATCGGTGTCCGTTCTGCGGTGCGGAGGTTGCGGGTTTCCAGCTTGGGTGAGATAAATAAGCAGAAAAGGCGTGAAAACTTATGGCATCTGTGGTTAAATAAAACTTATGAAGATAGTAGCCGATGAAAATATACCGTTCGTGAAAGAATGCTTTAGCAGCATTGGCGATGTTGTTACCGTTTCGGGGCGGGCCGTTGACGCGGCGATCGTCAAAGACGCTGACATACTGCTTGTTCGGAGCATAACGAAAGTAAATGCCGATCTGCTGGCTGGCAGCAGTGTGAGTTTTGCCGCGACCGCTACCATCGGGACCGATCATATCGACAAGCAATATCTTGCAGACAACAATATAGGGTTTGCATACGCGCCGGGCAGTAACAGCAATTCTGTAGCAGAGTATGTCATAGCCGGATTACTTGCGTTGGGCAAAAAGCATAAATTCGAGCTTGAAGGGAAATCTATCGGCATCGTAGGCGTTGGTAATGTCGGGTCAAAGGTTGCGGTCAAAACAGCAGCACTCGGGATGACGGTTATCTTGAACGATCCGCCGTTGGCGCGGGAGACCGGCGACGAAAAGTATCGTCCTATCGAGAAGCTTTACGGGTGCGACTTTATTACGTTGCATACGCCGCTGACAATGGAAGGTGAGGATAAGACATTTCACCTGGCGGGGGAAACATTTTTTAATTCGTTAACAGCCAAACCCTACTTTATAAATACGTCACGCGGCGGATGCTGCGATACAGAAGCGTTAAAGAATGCTTTGGACAGCGGGCAGGTTGCAGGGGCGATACTGGATGTCTGGGAGAATGAGCCGAATATTGACAATGAGCTTATCCTGAAGGCTGAGCTTTCTACGCCGCATATCGCGGGGTATTCGTACGACGGTAAGGTTGCCGGCATGGTGATGATATACGCCGCGGCGTGCGAGTGTTTTGGGTTGGAAGTTACGCATACAGTTGAAGACTTTTTGCCGGCACCGGAGGTTGCGGAGATAAGCGTCGATCCCGAAAGCGGCAACGAGCAGGCGATCATACAGGATACGGTTCAGCAGATATATGTTATTAACCGCGACGACTTTAATACGCGTGAGATATTGATCGTTCCCCAGGAGCAGCGGGGCAAATGGTTCGACGATCTGCGGAAGAACTATCCGGTGCGCAGGGAATTCCAGAATACGAAAGTTGTTTTGACGAAAGATGATGCGTTGCTTGCGAGAAAACTAAAAGGCATAGGATTCAAAATCGAGTAAGTATGGCGGACGAAAACTGCCTTTAGGCAGATAACTACCTGATTCTTTAGTTGTTTAAGTATACAAGTTGTGATTGTGGATGGTATGCTAATGTCAGAAGATAAATTACAGTGGCCCAGTGGGTCGATAGATTTTACGGACGGGTGCGTTGTTATGGGTATCCTTAACGTAACAGACGATTCGTTCAGCGACGGGGGTAAGTTTGCCGATGTCGAACGGGCGGTTGCACACGGGCTTGAGATGGTTACGGCAGGCGCCATGATAATTGACGTAGGTCCCGAGTCGACCCGTCCCGGCAGCGAACCTGTAAGCACCGACCAGCAGATCGCACGAGCGATCCCGGTTATAGAAAAGCTGCGCGGGCAAACGGATGCGGTGATAAGCATAGACACGTCCGATGCAGAGGTCGCGACGGCGGCACTTGATGCCGGGGCCAATATGATCAACGATGTGACAGCGATGAGCGATGGTCGAATGGGACGGCTGGCTGCGAAACGAAAGGTGCCGATAGTGCTGATGCATATGCAGGGCAGCCCGAAGACGATGCAGGCTGAGCCGAAGTATGATGATGTTGTCAGCGAGGTGAGGGATTATCTTCTAGAGCGTGCGAAGCTGGCAGAGCGGCTTGGCGTTAAAAGCAAGATGATATTTATCGATCCGGGGATAGGGTTCGGCAAGACGACGGGACATAACCTTGAAATATTGCGGAACATCGATGTGTTTGCAGGCACGGGGTACAGAG
>SDBV01005615.1_pt1 | contig 17655 bp, 8 predicted proteins | sample 2277081 | NCBI WGS metagenome assembly SDBV01 (sample SAMN10402039, study PRJNA504765) | marine sediment metagenome | isolation source: marine sediment core GS10_PC15, 223 cmbsf | place: Arctic Ocean: Southern Knipovich Ridge | collected 2010 | reverse complement strand
CGCACAGGAGGGAGAGGATCTTCGTTGTGGGGTACACCGAGAAACTCGGACGGGATGAAGGGCAAGCTGAGAAATCCGGAGGATATAAAGGATCACAGGAGTCGCCTAGAGGATCAGGTGGCAATGTATCCAACGCCTCGAGCGAGAGAGAGCGGCGATTACACCTACGACCAGGGAGACCACAGCAAGCCACGGTTGACGTTGACGGGAGTGGCGAAGATGTATCCTACCCCAAGCTCATCCGACGCGGCGAAATGGAGCAACCAGTCATTACAGGAGCGAACGGAAAAGGGGCAACAAATAAGATTGCCAACAGCAGTTTCACCAGAGGGCGGACATGGTGGACAGTTGAACCCGGAATTTGTCGAGTGGCTCATGGGGTTCCCTCTCGGGTGGACAGACTTGGAAGCGTAGGGAATGCGGTAGTTCCGCAAGTGGCTGAGTTCATAGGTAGACAGATTATGGAGTGTGTTGTAAGGAGTGATTATGCCATTAGATGAAATTCAAATTAGTGACTTGAAGAAAAGGGCTGCTGATCTCCAGGCTAAGTATGTGGAGAGGAACCTTATCTTTGAAGAACAGGAGGATATGTTCTTCTTGAGGTGGAAGGACCAGGCCAAGGTAGCAAGGACCATTGAGAATGTGAAGGTGACGTTGAGCCCAGATCCCAGGAACCAGCTGATAGGTGCAGCCAGGCTGTTGATCGCCGGTGATCCCGTGTTCTCTGTGCCCGGGGAATTGAATGACCCTGATACCCAGGCCAAGAGTGAGGATCTGGAGAAGTTTGCCCAGCGTATGTGGCAGGCAGCCGGCAAGGTGGCAGGGCGTCCTATTCACTACGATGGTGCACTCTCTGCTCTCCTATATAGCGAGGTTCATATAGCAATTATCAACACCCAGGATCTCCTGGCTGCAGCTGAGGGCAAGAGTTCAGCGCATAAGGCCAGGGCTGAGCGGGTGGCCAAGCGAACACCTTACCTGTTTGAAGTGTGGAACCCCAAGGAATGTTTCACCGAGTTTGATGGGATGGGATTGATCAGCCACTATCGGCGCACCAAGACTATTAAGCAGAAGGTTTGGGCTGAGTTTGAAGATGCAGAGAACATTGTAACGGGTAAGGGGCATGAGGAATGTATGCTCAGCGAGTGGTGGGATCTTGAGAACCATGTAGTGTGGGTGGATGGGAAGGATCCACCGCTGCTCAATGATGAACACAAGCTCTCATATATCCCTATTATTACTGCTATCACTGATGGCAGCACGGTTTTATTCTCTAAACCCGAAGAACAAGGGCAGCCCTTCCTGTATGCCGTAGCCAAGTCTGGATTGTGGAACCGCCAGAACCTGAGCCTTACCGTAATGTACACCATGCTGCATGGGATCGGTGCCAATCCAATGTTTCTCTATCAAGCAAATCAGTCTGATAAAGAGCTGGATGTGGATTGGAGTAAGCCAGGCGGCACGCTGACTATTGAGCAGGGTGAGCAATATGGACCGGTGGCCAAGCAGGTTGTGGATCCTAACCTGTGGCAATCCATGGATGTTGCCAATAACCTGATCGCTGAGAGCACCATCTATAAGCAGACCTTGGGTGAACCCTTGGGTAAGAATGCTCCTTATAGCATGGTGGCGCTGCTATCCCAGGCCGGCAGGCTCCCGCTGATATCCCCGCAGCGGATCCTGGGCTGGGCTATTGGTTCGGCTGTGGAGATCGCTCTCAAGTGGCTGAAGGAAGGTGGGCAGAAGACCTCCACTCAGTATGGTGGTGAGGTACTGGAACTGGACCCCAAGCAGATACCGGATGAGTTCGAGTTAGAGGCTACGCTGGATGTATCACTGCCCCAGGATGATCTGCAGGCTGCAAATGTGGGCAACATGCTGACTGAAGGCGAAAATCCCATGGTATCCCAGGAATGGGTATTGAAGGAAATCCTGAAGATAGAACAGCCCTCGGAGATGAGAAACCAGATCTGGAGAGAGAAATCAGCCAACCTGCGGTTTATGCAGTGGATGGCGTTCCAACTGGCCAAGGTGCAGGCGGATATGCAGCAGGCGATGACACCGCCGGTGCCTCCTGAGATGCAAGGTGCGCCTTCTGAAGGTGGTCCACCACCAGAGGGAATGCCGCCTGAGGGAATGCCGCCAGAGGAATTACCACCGGAACCAGAAGGACCGCCGGTTGAAAATATCCCGCCCGAGATGGCTGAAGGTGGGCAAGGTCCACCACTGCCACCAAGAGGAACACCGCCGGCAGATGGGAGTCTCGTGTAGTCACTATAGGAGATGAGTGATGCCGTACAGATCAGCAAAACAAAGGCGTTATATGCACGCAAAGCATCCCAAGATCGCAAAGCGATGGGATGAAAAGTATGGTGGTCGAATTATGAAAGTCAAGAAACGAAAGAGAAAGAGGCAAAAGAAATGAAAGGGTTTGGATTTCTTATTTGGAAGTTGGCGCATGTGTTTCCCCCAGCTGAGCAGATTGCTCTGTGGAAGGAGATCGGTGTGGAGTGGGTGAGTATCAAGGTGCGGGATTACATCAATAAGTACAACCGCATTTCAGGATCTAATAAGCTGGAAGATTTCCTAATCGCCTGCGAGGATGCTGGAATAGATGTAGGCACTTGGCACTTCATCCATACCACTAATATGGCTAAGCAAGCGCGCCTGGTTAGTGAGGATATCAAGCGGTTCAATCTCAAGCATCTGATGGTAGATGCTGAGGAGAACAGCAGGGTGTACCCTGGCGCCCATTGGAAAACATACCCTAGATCTAGGGTGATTGAGTGTGCCAGAATGTACATGGATAACCTGGATTTACCTGCTGGGTTCCCTGTAGGCTTGTGCTCCTACCGGTTCCCTGAGGTTCATTGGGAGTTCCCGTTCTATGCGTTCTTGAGTCATCCCAAGATGACCATGATCAATCCCCAGGTGTACTGGATGCGGGCCAACAACCCGGGCTATCAGCTGGCTAGTAGCTTGAGGCAATATCGAAAACTCTCCTCGCTGCCCTTTGTCCCGATCGGCGCTGCGTATGAGGAGGGAGGCTGGGAGCCTACCGCTAAGGAGATCGCTGAGTTTAGGGAGTTGGGACAGGAGAGTCTTGGTGGAGTGTATGGATTCTATCGCTGGGGGCAGGCAAAGTATCACGATGATTGGCTGGCTGCGATGAAGGTAGAAGTGAAACCGCCTCCACCGCCTCCACCGCCTCCGCCTCCACCTCCACCTGTGTTTATTCCCAAGGCAAGATTGGCACCTGGGATCAATGCCCTGAGTATTCGCACGGGTCCATCTACTGGCTATGGGCGGGTGGGCTATGTGACACCTGCCGATCCCACAGTGGAGATCCTGGAGCGCAAGGTGGTGAGTGACGTTACCGAGTGGTTCCGCATCGGGTATCACCAGTGGAGCGCGGCTCAGTACAACGGGAATAGGTATTTGGAGGAATTATGACCTTGACGATTGATCAGGTCGAGGATGCCGATCTCTCTGGTAAAACAGATTTTGAGTTGTTTATAGCTGATTTTGATAATAAGTTTTTTGCTCCTGTACAGCGAAGGATGATGATGATGAATTGGGCTACTATCACCTCTCAGGAAAAGGAACTGCTGAGGAAGATTATTCCTGATGTGATGGGTCCGATTGAGGAGCAAATGGACCAGATGATGGAGACTTGAGATAGGTGAAGCAATGCAATTTGTAGATCTAACAACTAAGGATATACAACGGTTCTGGTCGAAGGTGGATAAAGCGGAGGGTGATAGCTGTTGGGAGTGGTTGGCTTGCAAGCTTAACAACGGTTATGGCGGGTTTCGGCTGAACGGGAAGTTGGTTCGTGCTCACAGATTGGCATGGTCACTTCACTACAGAAGGAAAATCCCTGAGAGCATGTGGGTGTTACATTACTGTGACAACCCTGGTTGTGTAAATCCTCGGCATTTATTTTTAGGTACTCATCTAGATAATGTGCGTGACGCAGTAGAAAAGGGGAGAATGAATCAGGGTGAGGATAATGGTCGATCAAAACTCACCGAACCTCAGGCGATCTTGATCAAAGAGATCTATCCAGCTGCTACCCAAAGTCTACTGGCTAAAATGTATGGAGTAGATCGATCCCAAATAAGCAAAATTGTAAATGGCGAGAGATGGTCTCACCTATTGATGGAGGATTGAGATGCCAAAAGGATTTGGACGACCGGGCACAGTACGGAGAAAACCAAAAAAGGTGGCGTATGAAGCGCCAAGCAGGTTTAAGTATAAACCCTCGACTCCCCGCGCCGATCTTAGTGAGTATAACGCAGCAAGAAAAGTAGGCTACAAGCCAAAATATCGTCTATCGAAGCTAGAGAACATGCAAGCAGCGCTTCGCCGGCAGCGGGATGCAGTAGCACAAATAAACCAATCGAACCAGCAGATTGCTAGTGGTACGTTCACTGGACACCGAGAAGCGCAGCGGCCCATTACGACCGCTGGCGGTAGGCGTGTGAGGTATGTTGATCCCGCTCTAATGAAGAGGGTTATGAGCTCTCCGCCCTCGGATAATTCCGGTGCGTTTGAGCAACAAAATCTTTACCAGGGTGAGGACTTTGTGAACTACCTGTATGAGCAGGGGATTGTACCTCACTTTGGCAACGTGCAATCTCATAGTGGTAAGTGGGTGGATTATCTCCTGAGCAGGATGGGCGTTACTGGCTATGGTGTAAATCCCTTCGCCAGACCACGGCAACCACAGGGACCACAGCAGGCTGCAGGTGGCGGTGGTGGCGGGGGTGGTGGTAGAGGTGGTGGTGGCGGGGGAGGCTACACACCACCGAAGCCTAAGCAGTACGGTGGCACCCGAAATGTCACGCAATACAATCCTAAACAATGGTTGCTCGATATGGTGGTCTGGAATATCTGAGAGATGCCAAATAGAATTACTTACCCGTTTTTGAAGAAACAGGAACCACCAGTGTTCTCTGGTCATAAAGAAGCACAGCGACCTATTACGCCTGTTGCTGCTCCGGCTGGTGCTCCAGCTAGACCAGACTGGACGAAGCAACAACCGCATGAGCGCTTCGCTGATGTGCCTTCACGATTCTACTTGAGAGAGGAAGCATTCCGACCTCGTTATTGGCAGGACCAGGCACTTACTTACTGGGAGAATCCCCAGCGTGTAGCAAGATATTATCAGGTTCAGAAGGCTCAACCACCCGGGGCACCACCTAAACCATGGCTGGATCACGAATTGCTGGGGGCAGCCTATGATGCCCTGCGCCAATATAACAAGAATGAGATGTGGTGGAACTGGCAACCACTGCCTTATACTGATCCCCTCTCTCAGCAGCTCCGCAACATGGCGCCTCCTCCATTACCTTTGCTGACCAGCATGGGTGAGGAGAAGTATTACCAGCCCACGCCGACGGAGGAACTACCCAGCCCAGCCCAGGCGGGAATGACGGATGAGGATTGGAGCAAGCTACCTCGCTGGCAGCGGTTCCTTGTGTCATCCTTGCAATCGCCAATATTTGCCGGCGCCATGGGTGGGGTGGCTGGAGTGCCGATCGGTTTTGCTTTGGGTGGACCCGTGGGCGCTGCGGTGGGTGGTATAGCAGGAGTTACTGCAGGCGTCTACGCGCAGCAGCATCCTGAAAGCACGATGGCATCCGCGCTCATGTATCTGGATTTACCTGCTGAGTGGGTGGAGCAGGGCATGGGCACCATTTACCAGGTGGGCAAAGCAATTAGTGAACCCGAGAAGTATGGTGAGATTCCCTGGGGTGATTGGGATGAGCTGATGAAATGGCTGGGGGCTGCTCGCCAGGCGGCAACACTCGCCTATACAGCGGGAGGGCAGGGGTTTGAGATGCCTGGTAGTGAGTTCGCTGGGATAGCGATGCAACAGTTTATGCGGGGTGGTGGTCTAATTCCCCAGCTACCGGTGAACCTGGATATATTGAACCTGATGGCCCAGGCTGATATTGCCCTGGATCCAATGCTGGATATTATTCCAGGCTGGGAAACTCCTCCAGGTCTTGAACGGCTCTCGATGCCTGGGGAAGTGTGGAAGTTTGGTGAACCTTTCCCAGTGAAGATTGATGGGGATCTGGCTGGGGTGATGTATGATGCGCGAACTAGGATCCTGCAGGGGGAGCAACCGGAGAAGGTCATCCAGGAATATATGGAAAAGTACGGTGCCACCGGCCAGCTGAGAGAACTGGTGGGGCATATAGTTATAGACCCGATCAACATTATCCCAGTTGCTGTTAGCAAGGGTGGTGCGTTTACTGCAGCAAAGTTGGGGAAGGTGGAACTGGCTACAGCATTCGCAACTACGCATGGATTGACTGAGGCGGCTCAGAAGTACGGCACTATATTACGCGCCACTAGGCCGATCTCTGAATTGAGTGAGGCTGGGGCTGTTACCCGTTGGCTCACTGGTGTGACTAAGGCAGGGGAACTCAAGATCCTTGCATCGGCAACAGAGGGTGGGGGATTATTCCGTTATCTATTGAGAATGAAACCAGCCAGTAGAGCTGCTGAAGTGGTGAATACTTCAGCTGTGAACCTGTCTGTTATTCTGGCTGCCACCGATGGAACACCGGATGAGCTGGTAAGGATCATCAAAATGCTGGCAGATACACCTGATGATGTTGCCAGGGAATTATCTATGCGTTCTATCTTGGCCCCTGATGGTGCAGCGATCCCGATGTTCCTGAAGGACTTTGGGGATGTAGCAGATGAGTCCTTATTGAAATGGCAATCAACGGTGTGGCAGCGCAAACTATTACAGAATATTGCGGAGGTCACGGGTAAGTCAGATGCAGAAGTGATGCAGCTGATAGCGAATGCCACCGATGCTGAGGTATTGCTGCGCCAGTTCGTGGATGCAGCCAGGGAGAAGGGTGGCGGCGCTGCGGATAGTTTGATCAAGGGCTATGATGATGCCAGGGCTGCGGTGAGTAAACTGCCTCCCGAGGAGCATGTAACTGGTGAAAAGCTCAGTGAGCTGGTGAAAGTATTTATTGATGATGAACTGCCTCACAACCAGGATATGTTCAGGGGGCAACTGTATGCAGCGGCGATGGATCAGGCTGCGGATTGGAGTGCTAAATGGTTCGGCGTGGAGCCGGATCCAGCTTGGATACGCACAAGTCAGATGGTGAAATCGGCTCAATCGCTGTTGCTCTTAGGTTTGAACCCTACTTACTTTGTAAATAACACTCTCAATAACCTACTTACTACTGCAGCCACGGGTGTATTTGGTATTAGAAGCGTCAAAACAATGGATAAGATCTGGACCCGGGCAGGGATTATGCCACCCAGGTTGAGAGCTGGCGTGGGTCCAGCGGCATTGGGCACGGAGATAAGCCATGCTGCTATCCGTGAGGCGATGAGTGCACCTGGAATGCTTACTACTGTTACACGGTTCTTCAATGAGAAAACCAGGAAGATCCAGATTTTCTCTAACCTGAGTATGAAGGCTGAGCAGTTTTCCAGTGGTCAGGCATTTACCACTGGGTTTGTGCAGTTCATGGGTAGGCATTGGAAGGAAGGGGTGGGGTTCCATCGAATGCCGGCACCGTTGGAAAGAGCGCTTGGGCAGCTGCACCCAGACCTGCCTAAGATGGTGTATGGAGCGATCAAAGGGGGCATGAATCAAGCTGAGATAGAGAGCGCATTGTGGGGTGGGTTCACCCGCAGATCCTTGGATGGTGCAATTCCTAATTTGGCCGAGAGTTTGAAGGCTCAGGGTGCCAGGTTATCAGAGGCAGATATCAGAGAATTGCTATCTCATTCGGGTATTGATGATCTGCTCAGGGATAAGTTGAAAGATGCAAAAACAGATGCAGATGTGAGGGCTGCATTTGATGATGTGAATGGTGTTGTTCAGGATCAGCTTGATAGGTTAGTGGCCCAAGATTTTGAACGGACCGCAGCCGAGGTTGCAGGCCGGATATCAGGCGGGGAAGGGCTACCTGCGGTATTGGAATTATTTGATCAACAACAGCTTGACTTTGCAGAACGATGGTTTGAGAACTTTGCCGAGTGGGAAAAGGCTTTCACTGCCACCGAAAACATGACCTATGGGGAGCGGAATGTGGTGATGCAGGCTACTGCAGCCCGTCAGCGCAAGAAGTGGAATCGGTATTACTCCTCAGAACGGGCAAAGTTTCAGGGAATGATAGAGGGGCTGGGTATTGATGGCGCTGATAATCGGCGGGTTCTCAGCTTAGTTGACCAGGCCCAGCAGAACCATAAGACATTCTTTGAGATGAGGGATAAGAAGAACAGGGAATTTTTCAATACTAAGTACGACAGTCCAACTGAGCGCAATCTGGCGTGGGATGTGCTGCAGGAAGAATTGCTGGAGGCATACAACAATATGACCTCCAAGGAATTGCACATTCAGGATCAGCTGGATGGGATGACGCTCAATTATTTGGAGGGGAAGTTTGGACCAGAGGCAAGGGAAGCTGGCACTCAATGGCGCACAGGTGTGGGTGAGATTCGCCAGAACATGATTGATGAGATGAGAGCGATGCGTGATGCTCTCAGAACTATGCCGGTAGATGAACGCAGAACTGCCTGGCTCACGTTCCTTCACGGGAGAGATGGATACCTGGAGCAAATAGGAGAGTTGTTCCGAAGGAATGTGGACGGTGCCCACGAATTATATAATCGCTTGCGGGGTAGAGGAGGGGCTGAGCCTGAACCTCCACCTGTACCCGGGATACCTCCTCCTGTTGGAGCACCTGAACCTGGGGCTGCTCCAGCGCCCCCTGCTGAAGGTGTTGCTGTCCCATTGATGCTGACCCACGCTATGAAAGCACGGCTGCGGGAGCTGGGCTACAGCGCTGATGATATCGCCCAGATGAAACCCGATGAGGCTTTGGCAGTAATCAACAAGGGTGAGGCACCCAAAGTACCCGGAGTACCACCCACCCTAGAGGCACCAGCTCCTGAAGTGGAGGCGGTAGTAAGTCTTTCCCCTGTTGGAAGAAGGGTGCAGGTACTGGAAAATGGCATTATCAAGCATGGCGTGGTGGATGCCCAACCTAAATTGCACACTACGGATCAAGGTGCGAGAATGCTGGTTCGAGTGAGGCTGGATGATACACGGTATTCAGAATGGTATGACTTGGATGCTGTGACCGGTGTGGATGTACCAAGAGAGACAATTATTATCCCTGAAGCCCAGCCACCATCAACCAGGGCGGTGTTTACTGAGAATGCTCGGATTGCAGCTGAGAACGGTATCCCGTTGATTGATGCTGAAGGAAATAGAATAAGCGGGGCTGAGATCCATCTGATGAATGCTGTCCGTAAGTATGGTGGTGAGGAAGCTCAGGCGTTCAACAGGCTGGATGAAGTACCTAGTGATCTCCTTCAGCGCGCTTTGGATGAGAGGGCTAGGGTTCGTGCTGAGACAGAGAAGAAGTGGGGGGCTGAGCTCAAGGCTGAGCTGGATGAGATTGCCGGTGAGGAGGTTGTAACTGAGGTTCATCCAATTGATCAGGCGATTGTTGAGGGGAGGCTGACGGATCTACCTGAGGATGTGAGGGCGAATGTAGAAGAAGCTTACGGTGAGATGACCCTTGAAGTGGATGCAGCAGAGCAGGGAATGAAGATCTTCACCGAGGCTGAAAAGGGTGGGGCTCTAGATGTGATAGGGGTAAAAAGCACATATCCCGATTGGTGGGGTGATCTCAAGAACCCGTTTTATAGGGATGCTAGAGGCAATAAGTACACGGGAAAATTTGCTGTGCAGCAGGTGCTCAGGGATCTGGCCGAAGGAAAGATCAACCCAAAGAACAAGGTGGGTGATGATTATGTCCTGGTGCAGAGAGCCAGGGCACAGGCACTTGAGTATCTCCAGACTAAGAAAGCTTACCAGATTGCTACCGGCCAGGTTGATATCAGTAAGCAGTTCAAGGAGATAGTCTGGTTGAACCGGAATCTCAAGGATATCTGGATCTGGGATAACCCAGAAAAACTCCGGAATGTTTTGAATGAACTGAATGATATTATCGCTGAAATTTCTGATTACGACTACGAAAAGATCCAGCTTCAGATGGATTACGCGCTTGATATGCAGGATACTATGATAGCGCGGCTGGATGAGCTGAGCCGGATCCCACCTGAAGAACTCACCCAGCTGGTACGGGATGCTGAACGGTTGGCCAGGGTGGAACTATCGGCCTTTGAATCCAGAACCCAGGTGCATGATTACCAGATGGAGCAGGGTGTGCCACCATCTGAATTATTCCAGAAGCCTAAGCAGCCGGGGTTCTGGGAGGCTGGAGAGGAAACACCACTATTCACCGGTGCGGCACAGAAGGCCAGAGAGGGCGTGTTCCAGCCCACCGAGACACCCACCCAGGGAATGATGCCCGGGTTTGAATCACAGATGAAGGGCGCTAAGCCCGGGGGTGAGGCAAGTGGTCCATTATTTGATGCTGCAGCACGGGCTGGATTATTCAGGCGAGAACTGCGCCAGAAGTTTATTGATCATATCCTTTCTAAGCAGAAGGAAGTTTTATCGGGTGCCTGGGATGCCCAGACGCAGGCTGATGCGTTCTTAGCGCTGGCAGATGCCAGGGCCAATGTATGGGCAAAGGATACTGGCAGGAAAGCCTGGGAATGGTATGAGGCTACATTTGCCGATGTGACCTCCAGACCGGTGGATGCTACCAATGATCCTTATCTACTCGGGCAAATTGAGGCTAATAAGCGTACACCTGGATATCAGGCATTCGCTGAGGGAAATAAGACGGTGGATGCTAATGGGGATTTGATAGTGGTTTACCATAGCGCTGTTGAAATGGAGGGCTTTGCAGAGCAGGCATTGTACTTCTCTGACAGTATTGATAGTGTGAATGCCAACTATGCTGGGGTGGGACCAGATCCAACAATAACCTTATCGAAGCGAATTTCTCAGGAGATGCTAGATTTTGATGGTTTGAATAATTACAAGGATGAGATTTCTCAGTATTTTGGGTTGACCGCAGATGATTTCGATCGGTTACTCAATGCTGACCCCGAGCGGTTGATGGATATGGTTAGTGGTGATGTTGATGGATTGACCATGACTATCGCCAGGAAACAGATTACAGGTGAGAATAAAGGCATGGTTATACCTTCTTATCTGCGGATGGAGAACCCTGCAAGGCTGGATCCGAATGATGTTTTCTTTGAAAGCCCCCAGGATTTTATAAATCAAATTAAAGCCCTCAGGGATGATGGGTACGATGGTGTAATGATGGATGATGGTATTACATTACCTGGTATGGAGGGCACCAGTGGAGCTCGACATTACATCGTCTGGGAACCTGAGCAGGTCAAGAGTGTATTCAACGTAGGTCAATTTGATCCCACCAACCCAGATATTTACTACCAGCGGAGTTTTGCAGCATCCCCTGCGAGCGCTGGGGATGAGGGGGCTGGGGTGAGTGTAGTGTTTCGGCGTGCTACTGAGTGGGTTGAGGGGCGGTTTGATGAGACTGTGGTGCCGATATTAGAGAGTGAGGGTGGAGCCTTTGCGATTGCAGAAGATCCGGTTGGGGGGTACGTGCTGGATAGCGTTTTCGGTGAGCAGCGGCATTTTGATACCTTGCATGAAGCGCGGCGCGCAGCCTGGGAGGAGGCATTCACATTGTCCAGGGAGGAACCTGGGAACCTCATGTACCAGGCTGAAGTCAGGCCAGGGGCACAGGGGTATTCCTCGGCACTGAGAAAGCTGATAGCGGAGGAGATGCCAGGAAGGATGGCGGTCGATCAATTGAGAAAGTTGATCGATGATGGTGTGATCAATCCGAGAGAGCTGGAGTGGTCGGGCATTCATGGCTGGTTGGATGAGCAGGTGGATTTTGTGACCAAGGATGCAATCCTGCGCTTCCTGGATGAGGACAAGGGAGGGCTGGAAGGGCTCCCGCTGTATAACCAGAAGAAGGGCGCTGTGCAGTTCCTGAAGGATGGCAGGGCGGTTATTTATGCTCTGGAGAGCCCGGACATTTCCACCATGGTTCACGAACTGGGGCATGTATTCCGCATGGATCTGCGGCGCACGATCGCTCAGGCTGTGGATGATCCAACTAGCGCGCGCTTGATGGCCGATTTTGAAACATCATCCAAGTGGGCCGGCGTTATCCAGGATGCAGACGGTGAGTTCCTATGGAGCGGGGAGGCAGCCAATCGCTATGGTATTGATAGCGACCAGTACCGAGTTGCTCTGCAGGCTGAGGAGAAGTTTGCCCGGGGGTTTGAGGAATACCTGATGATGGGCAAGGCTCCCTCACCAGAGCTGGTGCCGGTGTTTGAGAAGTTCAAGGAATGGTTGGCTCATGTCTATGCGCGGCTGCATGGAGAGCTGGCGGGTGTGACACCCGAGATGAAGGATGTCTATAACCGTCTGCTGGTTGAATATCCAGAAGCTGCTGATTACTCCATCACAACGGAGATGGGCAGGGCGAAGGTTCCTGCTCAGGGGCAGATGTTCCAGCCCTCGCCGCCGCAGAACACGGAAAACTTTGTGCGCTGGTTTAGGAATAGTAAGGTGGTGGAGCCTGACGGATCTCCGATGGCAGTTTACCATGGTACCAAGGCTGCATTTGAGGCATTTGATCCGGACCGCAGTAGAGATTTTGGGTTCCATTTTGGCACCCAGGAACAGGCTGGAACTATAGCAGGTATGGAGGCTCCTGCAGGACCATATTATGGTGCTAATGTCCATGAGGTTTTCCTATCTATTGAGAACCCGCTCAGGGTGGATGATTTCCAGTGGGGTGGCAAAGGACTTGAAACATTGGTGGATGAGCATTTACCTCCACTTGCCAGGCTAAGACTCAATGGCTTGATGCAGAGAGATAATGAATTGTTTACAGCAATGCTTGCTGTTGACTCTATAAGGAATGGGCTAGATGTAAAACCACAAGCTAGGCTTCTAGTAGAGAGCTTTGCTAAGGAATTTGGTTCAACTCTGGATGGGGTTACTGGCAGAGATATATTCGAGTATCAGAGGTTCAAAGCTTGGCTGAGTGGACAACGGTTTGGAGAGCCAGTTCCTGGGCAGCCTGGGCCAGTCACAGAGAAGGGTGTAAAGCGGTTGATCAATGAGGCTATTATTGGCGAGTTTGAAGATCTTGGCTATGATGGCATGGTTTATGCTAACAGGATTGAAGGTGCTGGTGATAGCTGGATCACCTTCCACCCAGAGCAGGTGAAATCAGTAAGGAACACAGGCGAGTTCAGCCCAGTGGATCCACGTATGCTCCACCAGGGGATCCCGCTGGAGTATGAAAACGGGTACACCACGCGGCTGTTGTATCAGGATGATATCCCTGATGCTAACATGCCCCTGGGTGAAGTGCAGAGCCATATCCCAAGTCCACCATCGGGTGAGATGCAGGATGAGGCATTCCGTAATAATATCAATCCTATTCTGCACGGGCTGGAAGATCTGATGACCGGTCCAGGTGCTCAGCTGCCTGAGCAGGTAGCGAACTTGGATGCCAACCTGGATCCTGCCACCATGCGCCAATTGAGGGCGTATATGGGGCAAACGTATGGAGATTTGGCTGAGACTAAGCTGGCGGGTGTGCGCTGGGCTGAGAACCGACGTGATGCTGCCCTGCTGAATTACAACCGCCGCTATGGGTTTGATAACTATCTTACTGCGATCTTCCCTTACCAGTTCTGGTACACCAGAACGGCTATACAGTGGGCGCTCAGGTTCATTGATAAGCCGGCGTGGTTAGCCCAGTATGCGCGCATCAGGAATTTCCAGAGGAATACAATTCAAACACCTGGGTTCCCGTTCAGGTTGAAAGATAAGATGAAAATGCCGGTGCCATACTTGCCCGAGTGGGCGGGTGGTGGGATCTATGTGGATCCCTTCCGGCAGATTTTCCCATTTGAACAGTTTGCTAGACCTTGGGAGCAGAGAGCGCAGGACCAGAACATGATAGTGAAGCGCGCTGTATCCACCCTGGAATGGTGGGGCGAGGAAGGTGAAGAAGATTCGCAGGCGGTGAAGGATGCTCTTGACTTTAGAGCTGGGCCACTGTGGGAGAAGGCTATTACCATGGCTGAACTGGATGTTGAATCTCAGACCAGCAACCCCTGGGATTTCATCAATCTAATTATGGGCCCAAGCTTACCAGTTGGCTGGGGGTATGAGTGGGCACGGGGCAGCCAGGACAGAATAAGCCAATTGCCGGCATCTAGGTTGATCCAGAATGTCTCCGGTGCTTTGGGCGCCAACCAGGGCAGGGGTTGGAATATAGAAGGACCAATCCGCAGGGCTCTCAGGCTACCTGAGCAGGACAGATATCACGATTATAGAGTGGATAGGGAGATATCCAACCTGGTGGCTGAAGGATCAATAACCCCAGAGGATGCTAACCTGGCGATGGTCGATCAGGCCGGCGATGCTTTCCTGATGGCGCAGCAAAGAGCAGCCAAGTCCCAGCAGATGAAATACTTGGGCGCACCCCTGGGCGCAGACTTGTTCCCAGAAGGGGAGCAAACACAAAGGGCGCTCAAGCTTGAGTATGATAAAGCCCGGGAAGCAAAGGATGCCGGCCAGGAGGATGCTATCACCCTGTTCTTCGATGCACACCCAGAGTATGAAGCGCGTATGCAGCTGTTCAAAGAAGATCCGGAGGAAAGGCTGAGGTTCTTCCTGCGGAGTTCGATATGGGAGTCTTATTATGAGCTGCCCGATCTGCACCAGAAACAACTCAGGGAGCAATTGGGGGATGTGTTCACCCAGGCATTCTTGAATAAGGATACACGTTCATACGACTCAATTGATACACCTACGCTGGCACAGTGGGCCAGGGTAATGAAGGGCGTGGTGCCCGAGGCGGCACCAGAAACCCCTGAAGCTCAGGTGCAACTGGCAACCGAGGAAGAAACCGCAGCTTATCAAGCCTTCGCAGATGAGCGCGATCGGAAGTTCCCGAATATCGGCAGGATATTGGAGGTGATGTATGAAGCGCCAGAGGGCGTGAGAGATGAGTACCAAAGACGTTTCCCAGAGGTAGATGATTACTACCAGTGGAGAAATGAACAATTTGCGAAGCACCCAGAGATTTTGCCGTATGCGCTGAGCGATGAAAGCAAAATGGCAGGCGCTCCGCAGGAGGTTCAGGTTCTATACTACCAGTACCAGATGCAGCGGGATCAGAAGTTCCCAGATATCTTTGATACCCAGAATGCTTATTACCAGATCCCGCCAGATGATAAGAAAGCTAAGAAAGCCTATAGAGCAGAACATCCAGAACTGGTGGAATACTGGGAGTGGCGCCGTGATTTCATGCGCCAGTTCCCGAATATGATCCCTTACCTGATGAGTGAAGAAAGCTTGGCCGAGGCTGTGTTGGGTGAGGAAGGATCATACGGCTCTGGTAGGTCAACCAACCAGAGTATAGATATAAACCAATTAGATCCTACGCTGATGCGAAAACTGAGCGCTTATTATATGTTCAATGAACCATTGGGACCGGGGGCTCAGAAGGCACTGAAGGCATTCTGGGAAAGCCAGGGTAAGCCTGGGGATACGTTCAAGGAGTTTCTGGATGAGATATTGAAGGGTGAGTTCTAATTTTACTTTGTGAACCTACATCTTGTAGGTTATCCATACTTAGTGTATAATCTTTTCAGAACCTTATAAATGGAGGTAACGCATGAGTGACCAGAAACAAGCCATCCCTGAGCAGAAGGCCGGCCAGCCTTCAGAGCCAAGCAAGGCGCAAGGTGAAGGGGTTCAGCCAGAGTTCCTTACTCGTACAGAGGCTGAGACATTATTCAAGAATTTAGAAAATAAGTTCGTGAGTCGTACCCAAGGCCTCCTTGATAGCATGAGTAGTTCAGTTCAGAAAAGGGTGCAGGTAGATCTTCAAGCACTCCAAAAGGTACTCGAAGCCCAAAAAGTTGCAGGTGTGGAAATTTCTCCCGAGCAGGAGAATGCCCTGAAGCAGCAAACAGTTATGAGTGTACTTACGGAGGAGCCAGAAGCTCCAGCCGAACCCGAACCCCAGACTATTCCTCCAGAGCAAGGCCAACCTGGAGAACAGAAAGGGGCACCAGATCCTATTACTCAGGCTGCATGGAGCATGATGGAAGAACGTAAGGTAGAGATCCTGGATGAAGATCCAGAAGCCAAGACTCTTGACACATCTTCACCTTACAAATTCCTTCTTTCGCTTGATAAGGCTATCACGGCGAAGGAAACCAGGCTCCAACAAGAACCCCCTCCCGAGGACCTTAACCAAACCACGGGTTCCCCCCAGAACATCCCTGGCGTTGGGGCTGGAGGAGCAACGGGATCACTGTTGCCTGATGGCACACCGCCAATAGAAAGGCTCAGTAGCTATTTCGGAAAGAAATAACTGAGGGGAGGGATCCGTAACTAGATTTTTTTACGGAGACTAAAAGCCATGGCTTACACACTCGCAGACTATGCACGACTTGCTGAGACTGAGTTGAAGCGTGGCATCGTTGATATCCTGCGTACAGCATCCTTGATCATGGATTATCTGTCCTTTGAGGACTACGGGAAGCTGAATATGGAAATTATCCGCACCAAAACTCTCCCAGATGTGACCACTCGTAAGATCAACGAGACCTGGTCGGAGAGTAAAGGAACCACGGATACGGTTCAGGCAAGTATGACTGATATCGGTGGTTACATTGATGTGGATAAGCTCCTGGTTCGCTCAGATTCCATCGTAGATCAACGTGCCCTGCAAACATCTCTATATACCAAAGCGGTCGGGCTCAAATTCAATAGCTTGTTCTTCAAAGCTGATCCGGCAGTGAACGAAGATGAGTTCGCCGGCATTCGCTATATGCTGATCAACAAGCTCCCCTCAGGCCAAACGGTCCTTGGCGGTGGCGTGGACATCAGCCCTGATGCCACTGGACTGGCCGCTGAGCAGCTGGAATTCATCAACTTTATCCATGACCTGATCCACGAATGCGATGGGCACTCGGCAGATTTCCTGTTCTGCAATGACTCCCTGAAACTCCGGCTGGATGCAGCGCTCCGCGCAAGTGGGATGCTGGCTACCACAACGGATGCTTATGGGCGCAAGTTCAACACCTTCGGTGAAGGTGGACCGAAGCTCGTGGACGTTGGACCTTCCGACCCCCTGGATAAGACCGCACGGATCATCGGTAATGTGGAAACAGATGATGGTTCCGCTGAAACTGGTGGCGATGCCACTTCAATCTACGCTGTAAAGTTCGGCGGGGAATATGTCAACGGCTTCCAGCTGTACCCATTGGAAGTTGATGACATCGGAATGTTGGAAAACGGCGTGGCATTTCGGACCGTCCTTGATTGGCCGGTGGGGATCTATCAAATCCACCCCTGGTCAATCGCCAGATTAGTCGGCGTTGTTGCCGCATAAGGAGAAAAATTATGACTATTATGGATGCCCAACTTATGCTGCGTGCAGCTGCTGCTGGATCACTGGAAGCTAGTGAACTTACTCCAGCTTCCAAAGATTTCGGTGGACCCGATCAACACGCGCTCACTTATGTGGTTGTGTGCCCCGCTCTTGCGACTGGCACGAACCCCACACTGGACATTGTGATCCAGGAGAGTGATGACGATTCCGCCTGGAGAGATGTTGCAGTGGTTGAACAGATCACTGATGCAAATACCCC